>Ga0080013_1004089_pt1 | contig 14618 bp, 15 predicted proteins | sample ETNvirenome_6_85_FD_69236 | JGI IMG/M metagenome (GOLD analysis project Ga0080013, IMG submission 69236) | Marine viral communities from the Pacific Ocean - ETNP_6_85 (SPADES assembly) (version 2) | ecosystem: Environmental > Aquatic > Marine > Oceanic | place: Pacific Ocean | collected 2013-06-19
ATTTAATTCCAGCATTTAAACAATTTAAACTGGAAAATGAGCCTCTATTCAATGAAGACATTGTATTTCAGTTTTATTCAAAATCACAAGATAAAAAACCAGGGGAGGGGACAGGTGAAAAGATAGGAGCGGGGGATAAAGTGAAATTTAATGATCTTAAAAAAATAAAGAATTGGCGTAAAGTATTATCTAATTTCTACATTGATCCTTTTACATTTGATAATTTATCATGGAATTCGGTAGAACATCTGTACCATGCATTAAAATTCAAGGAGGGAAATCCGGAATTTTATAAACAGTTTAGTCTTGAGTCAAAATCAGATTTTTCTGAGGACCCCGTTATGGCAAAGGCTGCTGGAGGGAAGACAGGTATTTTAACTAGAAAAGAAAGTGGGAAGACCAAACGTACTCGTTTACGTCCTTCAGATATTCAAGCAGATGAAACATTTTGGGATAAAAAGGAGAGTGAAATGGAAAAAGCCTTAGAAGCAAAGTTTACTCAAAAAGAAAAGCCGAGAGAAGTTTTGAAGAACACCAGAGACGCTAAACTCGTCCATTATCTAGGACGGGGTAGTGGATTAGAAGTATGGAATCACTTAATGCGTATACGCAAAAAAATATAAATATTTATTATACTACTATAGTATATTAGATGTTTTTTTCAAATTTATCACGTAAAAATATGGATTTTTTTTTGGATCATATTGATAAGTATGTAAGATATCCCACACCCACTGAACAAAGGCAACAAGATATGATTCTGGGGAAAATTTATAAGGATATGTATAATTCAGATATTTTTGTCTCGAATTTAATTAAACGACACCAGTTACTAAAAAAAAAAAAAATTATCCATAAAATAAAAGATATTCCCTCTTCTACTTTATTAAATAGTCAGTATGTCCCTACACCAATACACGAATATATTAAAAATCATTCATCAATGTATCTTCAATATACTTGTACGATTTTTAATAAAATCATAAATATCTATTTTGTTCTTTTCAGAAAAATTCCTGATTCCAAGATTGGTTATTATGATGAGATGGTGAGTAAAATGCTTATATGGTTACGTATAGCTTTCTTATATTCCCCAACTTATTGTGGAAAAAATTTAAAAATAATTTTATATTTGACTCACTTTAAAAAGGAATTGCCTTCAAAAACAATAGATGTTTTAGGCGCAGAACATTGTAATACTGCCGTAACAACAACATGTTCGGCAAAGGGAGATATTGTTATTTATAGAAAAGAGGAGTGGTTTAAAGTATTTATTCATGAAACATTTCATGCGTTAGGGTTAGATTTTTCTACATTTTCTTGTAGTAATATACATTATAAACTATATCATCTATTTCCTATCAAAAGCGAGTATAATGTTTATGAAGCTTACGCAGAATTTTGGGCAACAATTATTAATTGCTTATTCTGTGCATATGAATTATTGGATGATAAATTAGATGAGAAAGACTTTCTTCTTTATAGTGATTTTTGTATACAGTTTGAAAGAATTTTTTCACTGTTTCAACTAGTAAAAATACTTCATTTTATGGGCATTAGCTATAAAGATTTATATGAAACGGATAGTGTAAGCCTAATTGCGCGAAAATACTTATATAAGGAGAAAACAAATGTCTTTTCCTATTATATCATAAAAAATTTACTCCTCTATAACTATCCTGCTTTTTTAAAGTGGTGTAATACAAATAATATTAATACATTACGCTTCGATAAATACGACAATAATCTCAATAAGTTTTACAATTTTATTCATAAAAAATATAAGAGTGACAAATATCTTGATGATATAAAAAACATGAAATTACAATTTGGTTTGGAAAAAAATAAGAATAAAAAAATATTTCTTACTATGCGTATGACACTTTGTGAATGGGAATAAAATTGATTTGAAATAATGACATATTATTATTTCAAAAACAAATCAACATGGGTATATCACGACTCAACTTCTTTCTTAAAACAGCTTGTAAAAGTTCTATTACCCAGATATCTCTGAGAAAATTATATGGAAAATCAATATCTGTTGATACTTCTATTTATTTGTATAAATTTAAAGCAGATGGTGCTCTTATTGATAATTTTTATAAGATGTGTTGTCTATTTAAACAGCACAATATTACCCCCATCTTTGTTTTTGACGGGAAACCCCCCCCTGAAAAAAATAAAACACTTTCTATTCGCAAAGAAAAAAAAGAAAAGGCAGAGTCCGAATACAATCAATTCAAAGCAAAATTAGAAAAAAATCCTACTAGGAGAGAAAGGCGGCAAATCATTATTAAAATGAACCAATTAAAAAGAAAATTCATACGAATTAAAAATAAAGAAATTCGGAAAGTGAAAGAACTTTTTAAAAGTTATGGAATATCTTATGTCGAAGCACCTGAAGAAGCAGATAAATTATGTGTCAAACTTGTATTAGAAAATGAGGCCTTTGCGTGTTTAAGTGAAGACATGGATATGTTTGCTTATGGCTGTCCATATGTTCTGCGTTATTTAAACTTAATAACTGGAAATGTAGTGCTTTATAATTTAGCTAATATATTAACACAACTTTCCCTCAGTATGAAGGAATTTAGAAGTATTTGTATACTCGCAGGAACAGACTATTTTAAAAATAGCAATAGAAGACCGAAAACAACTTACTATTATTATAGATTATTTCAACGGTTTCAAAAAACAGACCAAACCGATTTCTTCCGATGGTTAGAAGACAATAAAGTATTACAACAAAACTATGATATATTGCTAAAAACTACATCTCTCTTTGATCTTTCTGATATGCCATTTTCAAATAATATTATTATTAAAAATGAAATAAATATGAGCGCATTACGAGAAATTCTTAAGTCAGAAAATTTTATATTTTCCCCCTAACGTCTCCTTTTTCGTGTTCCTCTCCTAGATTTTTTACGTCTCCTACTTTTTTTTCTACCTCCTGCTGTTGTTGCTGTTGTTGCTGCGCTGGAGGCCGCTGCTGGCGGCAGTGCTGGTGATGGTACTACCGCCGCCGGTGTTTTTGTCGCTTTCTTGGGTTTTTTTGTCGGTGGCGTGGGCTTTTTTGTCGGTGGCGTGGGCTTTTTTGAATGACAAATTTCACCGCTAGTGGCGACCCTGTACACATCCCACGCCCACCACCCCAGAGGTATTGCCTGCGCAACAGGGACCCACCCTAAAAAAAAGGTGGTTAATCCCTTCGCCGCCCCCGACAAATAACATCCCTCAGCAAGTCTCCCAATTCCCCAACCCCCAAACAGACTTGTTACTAGTAATTTTTTTGTTTTACCTTGCATATATCATATTTAAAGAAATTAAATTTACGAACTTTTAACATTCGTCACCTTATTCGTCGCCTTCGCAAAATGCGGACTCATGTAACGCTGGAGATTAAAATAAGTCAGCTCATCCTCTTTCTTCAACCGAAGCAGTTTACGCAATTTGGTATCCGCAAGAATACGGCGACCGTTTTTTGGATCCTGAAGATTATGCGCACGAATATACGAATTGATTTCACGAGTCACCTGGGTGCGCGCCATCTCCACTCCCCACTTCTTTCCCAAAAAAGCAGCTAACTCCTTGCTAATTTTAGTTGGCTTCACAAAACCACTGGGCGCACGGGTTCCCGATTTGGAATTTCTCTTCTTGTTCAACTTATGCGCCGCCCGAAGTTCGCGGTCCGCACGTTTCTGTAAAGCACGCACCTGTCCCGTGATATTCGTTAACTGACTACGCAAACTGGTCAACTGACCTAACACTTGAACAAAAGAATCAGACAAAGTAGGCACTTCCTTTTTAGCAGCAGCAGCAGCAGGTGGCTTGGGAGCGGCGGCAACGGCCTTCTTAACCACTTTAGTCTTTGAAGCAGACTTAGCTTTTGGTGCCTTGGCAGGCGCTTTCGAGGCTTTCGAGGATTTCACAGACGTCTTCTTGGCTTTTACCATTATATTCTAGAATATATTTTCCTTTTTAAGTTAAAATTTAAATTATTATATTTAGAATTAAGATGGTGTTAAAGGGTTAATGGTAAACAGCTGATTCATAAAGTTCGGGTCTCATTTCTGCGGCTTCTTTACTAACTAATGTTAATGCTGTTATTACAAATATTGCACCCAACGCTTTAGAACTCCTATTTACCCCACTCGTAACTAATTTTTCCATTATTGTTAATATTCTTATCTTCAATAAATTAATATTTATACCCAAATTATTAACCGGCAAACTAATAAACGGATGCCCTAAGGGAGGAGATATATCTCGTTTTGCTTGGGGGGATAAATTAGCACGATATCGCCAAATATCCAATAACTCTTTAAAATAAGTGACTGTCGCTGAACGATTTAAATTCAAAAACCAATTAGCATTTGTATTATTTCCTAGCTCATCTATCTTTTGAAAGACATAAATAGCTTTTATTTTCACTTGTTTATCTGTTGATAATCCTTTCAAACCATCATCAAAATAAATATTGATTTTTTCTTTTAATGTTGTTCCTATCCTTATGATTCGGTTCATATCATTAATAATATTAATATGAATAGGCGTGCGATTATATGGATTCAATGGTTTTTTTTTCTTTTTAACTAAATTGTAAAGCGAACATATATCAAAACCATAAATAATCCCATCATTCCCCATAATACTAAAAAATTGTTCATATTTGAGACTTTTGAGAGGCTCCATAGAGACAAAATCTGTTTTATTAACACATTTATTTCGGTTCAATAAAGCAGGACCACGAAGTGTATTATATTTACGTCTTAAATATCCACGAAATATTTTTTGTATAGTAATCGCAAATGACGAAAATTTTAAAAAATTATATAAATAAAATATTAACTGACTTTTATTTCCAGAACGTCTTTGCTTATAAAAACGCGCCATTTCTCTCAATTGTTGAACATTAAAATTACGTTTTGTTAGCTGATTATACTCACTATACTCTAAAATAACAAATTCATCGCTCGTCATTTTTTTTTTACGCTTAAAGGGTGTAGGAACTTCCATATACACTCGCTCTTTAAGATAACTTGCTGGAGATATTTTTTTATTCATATATATAATTATATGAATAAAATTGTATTTATCTTTTTTTGGAACATATATTTCTGATAATGACAAATATTAAAAAAATTGAATTAAACAAATAATAGAATATTGTTAGTATAGTATGGCAAGCGCACAAGAACTGATCACAAAAGCAAAGACTTTTAACCCATCTCTTACCTCTTATAAACCCGCTAAGGTTAATAAGCGGGGTGGAAAGAATGTTTCCGTTGTTTTGAACGGACATAATCTCGTTCTTCAATTCCCTCTTATGATGACTTGGGGTGTTAATGAATGGGATTCTGATGATTCATCATTTAAGAAATATGACATGAATCTTCAATTTAATTCTTCTGATGAAAGTACTTCTGAAGGCGCATTCTTTCACGCCTTGGAAGCTTTTCAGGAAAAGGTTTTGACGGATGCCGTCGCTAATTCTAAGGAATGGTTTGGGAAATCGAAAATGAGCCGTGAGGTCGCTGAAGCACTTATGTATCCTGTTTTGAAATATCCTAAGGACAAACAAACTGGGGAACCCGATAAAAGCCGTCTTCCTACCATGAAACTTAAGATTCCTTATTGGGAGGGTGTTTTTAAGGTTGAACTATATGATATGGATCGGCAGCCTCTTTATCTTCCTAAGGGCGATTGGAGCAAAACCCCTACGGATTTGGTTCCAAGCCGCAGTCATGTAAAGGGACTTTTGGAATGTACTGGCTTGTGGTTTGCAGGGGGCAAGTTTGGCGTTTCGTGGAAACTGGTTCAAGCTCAGATTCGTCCGCCTGTCCGAATTCAGGGATTTTGTATCTTGGATGATTCGGATGATGAGGATGTAGAAGCCGAGTTGGACAATCAAGATGCTTCTACAGCTCCGGATTTTATGGAAGAAAAACCCAAACCTGTGAAGCGAAAGGCGAAGAAGAAGAAGAAGGTGGTGGGTAAATAATTAATATAGATTAATATTCACATATATATGACTGCGATTTTTAGTATTGTATATATCATGATCTGCTATGCATAATATCCCACTATTATAAAAAGTATATACCTGCGTCGGAATAATTCTTAATTCAGCTGAAGGAATATGAAGTGTTTTATCACCTATTTGTACCACTATTTTTTTATTTGTTAGAATTTGATCAATAGAATAATCAATGTTAATATATATATTATTATCATCATCAATAGTCATATTTCTCTCTAATTCAGGAATACATTTTACTACTATCTGTTTTCCTGAAATATCATAACAAAGCTCAGAATGCCATAAAGGAATATAATACATTTTACACTCTATCTCTAATTTATAGATTATATCATTCATCATATCATCTATATTAGGATTCAAGATGATAATATTCTCTCTCTTTTTTTTTTTTAAAATACATTCTACTTCTTTAAACCATTGCTCTGAAAAAGAAAAAATATCTTGATGACTATTAAAAAACTTATATAACTCATTTGCTCTCTTATTATTTAATGTTTCAAAAATTTTTAAAGATATTTTTTTACAATCAAAAACAAGTGAATGAAGGGTAGTCTCTTTAAAAATTTTATCCCATTTATTATCTGAATAAATAAAATGTAAACATTTTTCTAGAATTTCCTGAAATGAGAAAGGCATTTTTTCTAGATTATTTTTCTTACCTAAAAAAGTATAAGCTTCATTTATTTGTTTAAATTTTTCCGTTGTATCTTCATTTTTATTCTTATCAGGATGGAAAAGTAAGGCTTTTTTATAATACGCTTTTTTTAACTCATTGGTTGTAAATTTTCTAGATAATTCTAATATTTCTATTGCTCTTTCAAAATTCATGTATTGCTTTACATAAATACATCATAAAATTCTCTAAATGAAAAATAGGGCGATAATTATTATTAAAAAATTTTAAAAATGTATAGAGTTTCAATAAAATTATATATAACTTATCTTCTGTTATTTTATTTGTATTGATAAAATAAGATAATATATACCATAAACATTCTGTTATGTCAATATGATAAATGAATAAATCATATAATATCTCCCGAAATTCTAGAAAGTGTAAGTTATTATAATTATTAAGTTTCTCTATTATCCTATTACCAATAACTTTATGAGGATTACGTAATTGATTTATATTCGTATGAAGATTTTTAATATTACATATTTCGGATAATTTAATATTGGTAATATTCCTCTTTAAACACTTATTATATGTGCTTTTCTTAGGTCGTGAAAAGTGAATAATATTAACACGATTAATGATATTTGTAGGAATAAAACTAAGATGCTCTGTGAACAAAATATATTTTAAATGAATATTTTTATGTGATAAGGTCTGTATATAACTGTAGAAAATATCTAACAATTCACTGTGAATAGCGTGAAAATTTTTACAAAAAATAATACCTGTATGAGACTGTCGCGTAGATAAAATATCCAAAATCTGATAGTAAATTGTATTCCATAATATTTTTGCATTACATCCCAATAGAGCCATGTCTACCTCAAAATGAATATCGCTAATCTTAATAAAATAAGGTATAGAACGATTATATTCAATCTTAATCTTTCGCTCGTATTTTAAATCAGATGAACTATACTTCTGTATAGCATAAAGACCTTGACTATATTTTCCAACCCCAGGTGGACCATAAAATATTAAGTTTTGAAAATCCTTAATATTATCAGGAAAGTAATTATATGTTTTATGTAGAGATGCATGTAAATTTTCCCTTTTAACACTAGATACATAATCTTCAAAATGTGTTTCAAGATATTTCATTATACTTACTTTCCCTTAGTCTTTATTTAAAAAAATCCATTATTATAATTTATAATCATGGATGAAAAATATCATCAAATAATGACCAAATTAGATATTAACTATCTTAAATCACCAAATATAATAAACATATGGAAAATCTATTTACAAGAAAAAAGAGGGCGCTTTATCAAAGAACTAGAAAAATGTGAACAAATATTATGTACAATTGGTCAGGTCGGTGATATACCCATAGAAGACATACTTACTTTATGTCTAATGAGACAATGTCTATTAGAGAATAACAATATTACTTAAACCTATACAGATAATATTAGTAAATGTTCTTAGCTATTTCCCCATCACAATTTAATCCACATTTTGTCATGCTTTCCGAAAAAACAAAAAATAATATCATGGAAGATGGCGATTTTTATCGTATCTATTATTCAGATACATTAAGTAATTCTAGTGGATTATATATACATTTTTCATTGATAAATATATCAATGGAAAAATATTATAATAAAATAAAATGTGGGTTTTCTTTTAATGATAATTCAGAAATAATAACTAGTTTGAAGTTGATAGAAAATAAACTATTAAATAATATTATATTTACAAATAAAACAAAAGTAAAACGAATTTCTGAACAATTAACCCACTATTTTATTAAGGTCTTTACTGATAAAGAAATACCATTGGGTAAAAATAAAAAAATCGATCTTATATTAAAAATATCTGGAATATGGTGTGACTATAATTCCTATGGAATAACATTTCGCTTTTATATGGCTAACCATCTGTGAGAAACCGAGTAATCACCACATATAATAAACTGATAAATAGCCCATTTAATATTCCTAGAATTACAAACAAAGCTGAAATATTATTCTCAATTTCGGATAATACTCCCTTGTTTGCAGGTCCACTTATCAACATATTCGTCCATACAGATAAAAGAACCATTTGAACCAAAGTAAGTGCAAAAGTGGCATATTTATAATGTGTTAACATATCAGGTAAATTCCCTGATGGATCTCTCGAATCCATAATATTTGTATTTCTTAGTATAGACAATATAACAATAATCTGTATTATCACAAAGATTACAGGAGACGCGGTCCCCAAAATAGAAAGGATTTGTGTTCCTATTTTTTTTTCCTTTTTTTCTGAAATTGATCTCCATATCAATAAACTAAATATAACACTTGATAGCAAAAATAATCCATAAGTAGTCTTTAGAGAGCCAGCATAAGGAATAAAAAATATAATAAATCCTACAAAAGTAATCATACTTGCTGCTTTCAATGCTATAGGTAAGGGAAGTTTAGATTGGGACAGATTTCTGGACGCCTTTTGCCGCGTGAGAATAGGACGCGAGGTGCGACGTGGCCGAAGACCCGTGAGCTGTGCTTCCTGTGGGTTTGCTACGTTGGTTGCCATATAATTATTATCTCTATTATAAATTTTATGTATTAGCCTAAATACATAATAATCTTATTTAGACAACCAAACTATTTTCTTTATTCTATATGGGTAATAAGAATAAAAAATCCCCGTATCAGAAGATAATATTTAGACATTAAGTAAATGTCTAAATATGAAAAATTAAAATATATATTTTTTATATTATGAGCAAATTTATGGTAAATCAACATCATCCCCTTATTCCCAGAGAACAAAATTATGTCCTTGAGAGAAAAATAATCTCCATCCACTCATTTGATAGAGATATTAAGAAATGGCCCAACTCAAATCACTTCGAAATAGATTTACCAGAAGATTTTACCGATATTCAATCCATTCAACTCGTACAAATTACACTCCCCAATAATCAATACGTCTTCACTAACTCTTATCAAAATACTAAATTAAGTTTCACTTTGACAAGCGGAGCGACGTCTCATACAATTACTATATCAGAAGGTAGTTATACTGCTGACCAATTAGCCATTGAAATCGCCACCAAAATGAATAAAGCCGTATCCCCAACTTATAATAGTTTTGTTTGTAAATATAATGCTGTAACAAATACATTTTGGTTTGGGAATACACACGAGGGATTTACATTAACTTTTGGAACTAATCCAGGTTATATCATTCCCTGTGGACAAACGGAAGTATGGCCGCATTATACTAAATGGGGTCTCCCTGCTTATCTTGGATACGAGAAAAAAACATATACCACCACTGATATAAGTGGTGCCGTCGACCCATCAGGCTTTGGGTTTGATTACGAATTTCCAAAATTCTGGTTAGAACCTAGCGGCACAGCCTATTATGTAGATATTTCCAATAACAACTGTAATTTAGATATTTTTGGCGAAGAATGTATCTATATGGAAATAAATAAATATAATTCTCTCGATGAAATCGAACCTTTCTCCGAACAAACAATGAGTTTATATAATAATGATTATAATGGCAAAATAGATTCCGCCTTCGCTAAAATTCCTATTAATCACGCAAATGCATTCGCACTTTACGGCGATAGTATCAATTTCTTCATTCATAACGCATCTCAATATACACCCCCCATTCAACGGCTACGACGGGTTCGTTTTACCTTCCGTTATCATGATGGTCGTCTTGTTGATTTTAAATGCCTACCCTTCAATTTCTCTCTACGATTCAATATGTTACGCAATGAACCTGCTAAAAAAATAAATATTAAGGTTCCCGTTATTTAGTCATATATTATACTCCTTCTCAACCCATACCAATAATTCTCCCTTTGAACACGTTATCACATTTAAACCACAACTCTTTAATTTTAAGAAACGTGGCTTCTTCATCTTATCTGTTTTATAAAATAAATAAGATCCCCATTTACCCTTTCTTACCGACAAGTCTTCTCTCAATTCACGCAAGATATTTGGGTTCGCCGGTTTCTTCCCCGAGAGAACATCCAATACATCCGCCAATTCTATTCTCCCTAATGATTTTTTTATATGTTTGATTGAATAATTCTTTCCATTATACGACATATATTTACCAAACTTCCCCTTCCTTACATACACCTCCTTTTCTTTATATTGTCCAATCATATGCCCCGCCTGTGCCTTATCAACAATCTGATCTAATGTATAACCACCTCGCTTTAATATTTCCATGTCTATATCCTTTCGCACCGAGAGAAAGCTATCATCCTTACTACACCGAATGACTGGTCCATACTTACCTATCATATATATATGATCCTCATCAATACGGATGGTTTCACGAGATTTTTTTACAATCTTCGAAGAGAGAGCATCTATCGCGCCATTACATGTCTCACACAAAGTATACCATATTTTATTATCTTTCGCAATTAAATCCAAATTATCCTCCATCTGCTTTGTATATTCATAACAAAATAATGGATCAAAATATTTTAACAAAAATTCTAATACCAATACACCCACCGGTTGAATAACTAATTTATTTCTCTCTGCACCAAATGTTCTCTCGCTTTCCATCTGACTCAAAGTCGTACCCGTCAACTCATAATCAATACACTTTAATACCTTCCCCGCCACATCCTCTTTCAATACATACCCCCGATCCTGAATTTTGGATATCAAATTGGAAAAGGTAGAAGGACGACCAATACCTTTTTTTTCCAATAGCTGGACCAATCGTGCTTCCGTATAGTGTTTCTTCAAATCTTTGAATCCTACATCACTATTAATTTTGGAATACGAGAGAACACCCTTTAAGGTTTGTAAATGATGATAAATCTTATTATGCTCTTCATATCCTCCAACAATCTTCCATCCCGGGAAATCCACTTCTTCACTAGTATATACATATTTTCTCTCATCAGGCGCAGTTAAAGTCGCACGAAGAGAGAAATAGGTAGCAGGGGACATACAACTCTCCAATGTATTTCGCCAAATCAATCCGTATAATCGTTTCTCTCGCGCATTCATAGGCACATCCTGCCGAGAGATATTTGTAGGACGAATAGCCTCATGGGCTTCCTGCGCCTTATTATCCTTCTTTCGCAAAGTTAATGAATGAATATTCGAGAGAACATATCTCTTATCATACGTTTCAAGTATGTGTTTTTTTACTGTTTTGATAAATTCCTGACTATAGGTACGACTATCCGTACGCATATATGTTATATATCCACCTTCATATAACTTTTGAGCTACAGACATAGTTGCTTTTGGAGAGAAATGAAGCTCATTGCTCGCCTTTTGTTGTAGCCCACTCGTTGTAAATGGTAAAGGCTGTTTCTTCACAACTTTTTTCGGCTTAGAACAATAAAAGCGGTGAGCAAAGGTTTTACTCGCTTTTAAGAATTTGACCATTGTTTCTCTCTTCTCATAGTCATGATTCAGCTTAAAAGGGAGCTTTTCAAAGTATCCTTTCGTAGTATATATTTGTTTCCCCGGTGATTGGTTGATTTCTCTCTGATTATCATATACTAACCGAAGAGCTGGTGTTTGACAACGTCCAGCGGAGAGAGAACTTTGGGTTGTCGCGCTAACATGTTTCCATAATAGTGGGGATAATCGAAATCCAACCAGTAAATCTAAGACTTGGCGCGCTTGTTGTGCTCTGATCTTATTCATATCTAGAACCGTGGGATTTTCAATGGCTCTCTTTACGGCACTTTTGGTAATCTCGTGGAAAATAATGCGCTTAGTGGTAGCAACGGGTAAATGAAAGGCTTGACAAATATGCCATGCTATTGCCTCGCCCTCCCGGTCATCATCTGTCGCTAAGATAACTTCGGATGCAGATGTAATATGTCGTCTCAATGGCTTGATATATTTCATCTTCGTAGAGAGAAGACGGAAGGTAGGCTTAAAATGATTATGAATATCAATCCCTTTTAACCCATCTTTAATATCACGAATATGTCCGAAACTCGCAACACATTTATAGTTCTGCGTTCCTAAAAATTGTTCGATTTTTTTACATTTCGCCGGAGATTCTACAATAACAAGTTTTACCATATGTAATATAGAGATATAACCAATATTTATTTCAATTTTATATAATCTTTCGGCATTGAATGACAAAAACACGCGAAATACGCAGGATAATCCAAAAATAATCTTCATCCATAAAGCGCCTTGAGAATATCTCGTCTAGTTCTCACCTCATGTTGATAAGGGCTAGATTGTAAAAGATGATAAATATGATATTGTTCTTTATAGTCATCTTCAAAAGCCGGAGTCTGCGGTGGAGTATATACGACAATACTATCTCTAGTAGATGTTATATTCTTAAATTCCCTTTTTAACCGATAGATAAATTTTACTGTTTTAAAAGAATGAGTTGTACTTGAAAATATCCGTTTTGGCGTAATATCTATATCAAAACCAGGAATTGCTGCCACCACTTTGTTATAATTCTTAACTTCTGGGGTATTAAGTAAATATCTAGGAATCAAATAAGACATAATTTCCTTATATATCTCTCCCGGCAAATGTTTATTCTCCCGAACCATCGCATATCCAATTAGTGATACCATTGCATATAGACAATATGAATGTCTATATGTAAATTCAATTTTTATTCAGTTTTAATCTTTTAAAATCAGTCCATGTAATATTCATCACGCGTTTCTTCGCTTTCTTCTTTTTTTTCTTTTCTCTCTTTGTATCTCTCCGTAAGGCACTATCAACATATAATTCTTTCAAAATTTTCCCAACTTCATAGGAACCTTCATGCTGATCTATCTCTCCATCCTCAATACGCTTTAACACCTTCAATAATAGTTCAACAATATTTAAATTTAACTCATTTTTTATCAAACGGTCATAAAGATTTCTATACCGAATAAAGATAAAATTACATTTTTTTTCAGCCATGCGTTTAAATTGCTCACGATTTGTTTCTAAAAGCCTTGGATACCTTTTCTTTAAAAAAAGGTAGTTTTCAATATCAGCTTTTATGAGAGAACTATGCTTTAACTCACGAATTTTGTCTGTGGTTTCTTCAATATTATTGTCCTTTATCATCTTTTCAAGGTGAAGACGTTCTTTAGAATTCATTATATAATTATTTTATAATACTTTAACTATTTTTTCTCTCAATATATTAATGGTCAACTCAGAACCTTATCCATATGGACCCCCCGCCGCCGAGACTTATGCATCTACATTTCCAGGTTCTCCTGAAGAACAAGCTCATGCTAGGATACAAGCCCAAAATCAGGCACAATCTAGCTTTAATAGACAGCATGGTTCTAGCCGCCGACGCCGCCGTCAGCGAGGAGGTTTCCCAATATATTCTTCCCCTGACTCGCCCGATTCCAATCAAATACCAGTTCCACAATTTCATACTGGTGTGGCGCCTGCCGGACCCCAAAACGCTAATAGCGCCTCTCAAATAGGAGGTTCTAATTTAGCAACGCAAGGATCACAATCTTCAATGGACAATACTGTACCCTATACACCAACAAAAGGAACCGCAACAGCCGCTTCTGTGGCAACAGACGCAGCAGCAGGAGGACGACGACGACGCAAGAAAACAAGACGCAAGAAAACAAGACGCAAGAAAACAAGACGCAAGAAAAGAAGAAAAACCAGACGACATAAAAAAAGGCACCGAAGACGTAGAACACGAAGAAAACGTAGAACAAAACGACAACGAGGAGGTGCCGATTGTCCTGTTTGCGGCGTCGGCAACGTAGGCGTGTGTCCTTCTTGTGGTCACCTTATCGACCCTTGTACAATGCCAACAGTGCCAACTGCTTTACCAGTAGTAGCACCTGCGGCGGCGGCAGGAGGCGGCGGCGGAGGAGGCGGCGGCGGAGGAGGCAGGCGCCGCAGGTGCCCACCCCATGCTTATGAGTACGCTGGC
>Ga0080013_1004090_pt1 | contig 14615 bp, 11 predicted proteins | sample ETNvirenome_6_85_FD_69236 | JGI IMG/M metagenome (GOLD analysis project Ga0080013, IMG submission 69236) | Marine viral communities from the Pacific Ocean - ETNP_6_85 (SPADES assembly) (version 2) | ecosystem: Environmental > Aquatic > Marine > Oceanic | place: Pacific Ocean | collected 2013-06-19
CTTATTACCTTCTGCGAAAGAATCAGTATCGTATCCGTCAACATCACCAGCTAACTCTTGTGAGTAAGTAGCGATATTTTGCTTGTATAGATTTTGTCCGTGTCGTTGTGGGGCACCGATTGCGTATAATTCAAAACGTTGGTTTTCACTTACTGCAAAACTTGCTCCCAAGTTATATGCCCAAGCGTCTGTCCAAGTTCCGTCAATTAAGCCATCACCTGTTTTACGAACAATTGTTCCACTTAAAGCTACTTTGTCATTAAGAATTAGACCAGTATTATAGTTAAGTGTAGTTTTTAGAAAACCACCTTCACCTGCTTCTTGTTTGAACTTTCCACCTTTTTCAAAGGCAGTTGGGTCAGTTATGACATTCATTGTTCCACCAATAGATGGCGTTGCTAGATTTACTGCTGATAGTCCTCTTTGAACTTGAATTGAAGCTGCTGTGTCTCCTACTCCGTCCCAATTAGACCAATAAACCCAACCATTCTCCATATCATTCTGGGGAACTCCGTTTATCATTACTGCTACATTTCGTTGGTTAAAACCACGAATGTTGATACGAGCGTCACCCGCACCACCACCTTGTTGAGTTGCATATACACTTGGTGTAGTATTAAGAATCATTGGAAGGTCTTGTGAACCAAGACGCAATTCCATATCAACTTTATCTATATTAGTGAAAGCAACTGGTGTTTTGTCAGATGCTCTTGAAGCCAAAACTTCAACATCTGATAATGTAACAACACCAACTTCTAATTCGAAGTTAGTCATTACACCTTCATCACCAACAACAATTGATTTTGTTATTGATTCATACCCTATGAAAGAAGCTGTTAAGTCGTATGTTCCAACTGGAACGTCTATGATTGCCCATCCACCATCAAATGATGCTGTGGCTCCTAAATCTGTCCCAACAAGAACGACATTAGCCCCTTCAAGTGGCTTTGAGTTCGTATCGTATACGGTTCCCGTTACTGATTGTGCGAACAATCCTGTGGTTACCATAAACAATACTATAAGATTACGAATATTCATAATCGTTTCTCCTTGTTTGTTACTGTGATAACACATTTTTATACTGGTGTGTCGTCTGCCAGTTAAGAAAATTAATTCTCATCTGTTAATGTTTCTCCAGGTATTTCACAAGAGTCATTATTACAAAACTTATCTACTTCTGCTTCTTCGTTTTTAATAACTCCAAATGTTAGTTTACCTAATTTTTTAACTTGTTTATTGTATTCCTTTTCTTCAATTGCTTCATAAGGCATTTGTGGATATGCTCCATAATCGTGTCTTGGTAGTAACGATATTCCTTTAAGGTGGTATTGGAAGTAATTTAATACAAATGGAATTTCTTTTCCTTCTTTCTCTGGGTCAAATGTCACAGTACAACTGACCTGGTTGTCTGCCCAATGTCTTTGTAGGAATGCTGCTAAACTGAATTGTTCCCAAAGGGATAATTCAGCTGCTGTTCTAATTCCTTCACCGACATCTACTGGCACCTCAACAACTAATGTTGAGTCTTCTGAACCAAATGCTGGTTCAATCTTATAACCTGCTTTTTTTAGGGGTTCTACTAATTCCGAATTGACTGATAGTCTAATTCGTCTTGTGTAAAATCTTGATTCTGGATAATGTAAACCTGGTGTTGCTCCCGCTAATAAAGAAACCGTACCACTTGGTTTTACTGATGTGGTTTTGATACTTCTTGGTATTGCGAACCAATCACTATACATCTTATCCCACTCTTGAATAGTATCGTATCCACCCTCTAACCAATCTCTAAATTCATTTAGTCCACGATTAGTTATGAATTGTGCAACACCACTAACACTACAACCAATTCGTCTGTTTCTCAACATAACTCTATTGGTATCAGACCAATGTGTTCTTCCGAGTGTTACGGTTTTTGCATATAGATACGCATATTTCAATGTTCTTTTATAATCTTCTAAATCTTCGTGATTGTCTGGAAATGTTTCTACTAAACAACATAACTCATATGATTCTAATGATTGTTCCAAACAAGGATTACCACCCATTACTCTGTGGTCTTTGTTATCTCCACCATTTTTCATTCTGGAATAATGTCTCATATTTTCTAACCAAGCCAAACCTGGTTCTCCATTATCAACAATTCTTTTTGCTACTTCTGTATAATCCATACCGAGTTCTGCAAATATTGAGTTGTTTGATGTCCAACCATATTGGTCTCTGTGTGGATTTACTTTATAATTCTTTAAATCTAAATATTCTTCTGAATCTGCGTCACCAAATACAATCTCTGCTGTTCTTCTTACATTACCTGCTACTACACATTTTCCTATAAGATTCATAATATCAACAATTGTAGTGATTGTTATTGGATTACCCGCATTACCCTCTAATACTTGTCTAATACTTTCGTGAACTTCTTCTAATGGGTCTGGACCAGATGATACTCCACCAAATCCTTTGATTGGTTCACCCTCTTCTCTGATTAAACTATAATCAAACGCAACTTCTCCCTGTCCGTGAAAATAACTTTCTAATAAAATTTGTAATGATTCTACCCAACCCTCTCGAGTGTCTGGTATTTGGAAATTTTGCTCATCTCTTTTGATATCAACACCTTTAACAACTATTTCCCCCGCTCCTTTAGTATCAAATCCTACTCCAACACCTAACATTGATGCGTCCATTAAGAAACAAAATGGTTTTGCGTAATCATCTTTAATTGTTTTTGTTGATACAAATGCACAATTGTTTAGTGCGGCATACAATCCTTTTTCTTCTGTGATTGCTGTTCCCATAGCCCATAAACCACGACCAGGTGGTAGGAATTTCATATTGAAAATTCTATCATACATTTCTTGTGCGGATTTTTGTGCTTGCCAAGGATTCCAACCTAATTGATGTCCGTCAATATGGTTCATTTGCATTGAGTATGTTCCCTCTACAACTCGTTGGACGGTTTCCCACCAACGTTCATTTTTTCCGTCTTCTTTGATACGAGAATAGGTTCTCATATAGACTAATTCTCCCAATCCGTTAAAACCGAAAGGTGCTTTTTTCCTCTTATATTTGCTGATAAAATTATCAGATAACTTAAATTTCATTGAAACTCCTGTTTTACTTTTTTATTTCTACCATATATAACTATAATATATATTGGTAAGATTCCAATTTATTTTACTTTTTTAGAAGTTTTAAAAAGATTTTCTTTGAAGTTTTATTCAAACCCGTCTGAGTCAAAATCCTTCTTCTTTTGTGCTAAGGTTTTTCTCATATACTCTTCTGCATTATCCATTTTCCCTTGAGTTTGTTTACCCTCTTGAGTGTTTGCTTCGTATATTTGTATGTAACCTGTGTTGGTATTAATGGTTGCTGGAAAGGTTAATCCATCTGGCCCAAATCTATTTTTAATAACGTGGAATCTACCTGTGTTTGCGATTTTATCTTCCACTTTTCTACTCATACTCATAACAAAATCTGCTGTCATAACTTTTGAATAATCTTCTGAAACCTTTGATGCGTCAATCACATCTTCTTCTAATGATGAACGATTTGCTTGTGATGCTGTCCATATCGGTATGTCAAATTCCCCCGCTATACCTCTTAATTCTTCATACACCAACCCTATTGAGTGTCTTTTTTCTTTAAAGTGTTGTGTTGCTTTCATAATATCTGCGTAGTCAACTAATACTAAATCTGGTTTGATACCTTGTAATTCACATTGTTGTAAGTGTGATGATATTGTATTGACTGATGCTGTTCTTGTTGGATAATATTTAATAACTAAATTACCCTTTAACTGATTAATTTTCTTTAATACTTCTTCTTTATGATATTGTAAATTACCTGTTGGTTGTCCACTAACAATAGTATCATATCTCAATCCAACATATTGTGCATTTAACTCTAATGTATAATGGATTACAGTTAGTCCTTGTTTAACTGCGTCTGCTCCGATTGCTTGTAGTGTCCACGATTTACCGATACCTGCTGGTGCTACAACTACACCAAGTTCTCCACCTGCTAAACCTCCATCCATTAAATCATTAACACTATCCCATTTAGTCGCTACGGTATTTCTTGCCTGTTGATTCATTCTCTCTTCAAATCCAGTATTATATTCGTGTCCGATATCTCTTTCAACACCCGCTCTCATCGCAGTATCAATCACACCCTTTATTTCATCATATTGTTGAGTATCCAATAACTCTACTGATGCCATAATAGCACTTTTGATAACTTGATTACGACAAAACTCTAATGTTTTTTCTTGAACGAATTCTAAATCTGGTGATTCTCTATGATTCCATGCATTTCTCAATGAGTCTACAATTGATGTTTTCAATGTATCGTTATCTAAATCATCAATAATTACTTTCATTGCTTCCATTGTTGGTGGAATTTTATATTTGTCAAAATACTTCTTGATTTCTTTGATTAGAAATTTATTTGAGTCGGCATCAAAATAACTTATTTCTAAAATATCATACACGGTTTTGATGAACTTATTGTTTAACAACAATGATGTGATGATTTTTGACTGAAAAGATGTTCCGTATTGTATTAGTGATTCGTTTTTGCTCATAACCTTATAGTATTAAATATCAAGTTCTTGATACAAAGATGATGCTTTTTTTTCATAAAGTTCATTTCTTTTTTGTTCACGATATTTTTCCCTTGCCTTTTGTTTAATCTTTTCAGAATTTCTACGATAATGGTCCATTTGCCACTTTCTTTGGGCTTCTTGTCTTTCTTTATCAGTATGATATTTTCTTTTTCTACCCATTACGAAAACTTATCCCAAGTTATTGTATCATCTATTCTTTTTTTTGCCATTTTATAATAATCTTCATTTAATTCTATACCAACAAAGTCTAAACCAAATCTCTTTGAAACCACACCAGTAGTTCCACTACCCATAAAGTTATCCAAAACAACATCACCTTTTTTAGATGCTACTTTTAATATTCTTTCGACAAGTTTTTCTGGCATTTGAGTTGGGTGTATTCTTCCCTCTTTTTTTGTAATGTTGTGTGGAACATACCAAACACTTGAAAGTGGGTCATCAATTCCACAATCATCATTTAGATAAATGTCATTGCCCTTTGATAAGTGATAAATAATTTCGTAGTCTAAATGAAATCTTGATTTTGTAGAATCAAAAGAACCTGCATACTTCCAGATAATAAAAGACTTAAAGTTTAACTTTTTAAATCCTTCTGTAAATTCTATCCAATGTGGTGTTGATAACATTTTGTTAAATGTTTTAGATTTAATATTGAAAAATATCTGTCCATTAGGTTTCAATACTCTTTCATACTCTAAAAAAACTTGTTCTAAAAATTCAGAATATAACTTTAAAAATAAGATATCTTTTCTTTGTGCAGAATATCCTGCTCCGTGTATATCCTCGTAGGGTGGTGAAGTAATAATTAAATCAACTGAATTATCATCTAATTCTTTCATCACACCTAAACAATCACCTTGTAATATTTTGTTCACGAAAACTTTTCCCATAGTTTTATTGGTTCTTCTACTTTCTTTAAACGAGCTTTTGCTATCTCGTAATACTCTTCTTCTCGTTCTATTGCGATATAATCTCTTTCTTGTGATACACAAGCGAGTGCAGTTGTTCCACTACCAGCAAACGGCTCTAATACTACATCTCCTTTACGACTACCCAACACTACTAAATAATTCATCAATGTTAATGGTTTTACGGTCGGGTGTATATTACGACTTTTAGTTTCTCTATCTTTGAACATTCCGTTTGGGTCTTCTTGTGAACCACCTCTACCAACATATGCTCCTGATTTCTTTTCTTCCATAAATTCTAATCCGTTATTCTTTTCTGATTTACTTGCTTTTGGAACAATCATAAATGGAAATGTTTGTTGAATTGGTTCTGGTAATTGTTTTATATTCTTATTAAACCAAGTATCTAAACTGAAAAATCTGCTATAACCTATATCCTCTTCTTGTATATCCCACATTTCATAATCTTTTCTTTCTGCATTTTGAACTTGTCCAAAAGATAATTTATCAACACCGATTGCTTCTTTTGATTTTTTACCAACATCTCGTAGGTCTGGCATTGTCATTTTCTTTTTTCTATATTTTTGTTTTTCACCTGGTTTTCCGATACCGATATCCATAGCACCAAAGCCCCCTTTCGGGACTGCTTTTCTTTTCTTTCCGTCATCTAATACATCATCACTAACTAATAGATTTGCTGGAAATCTACCCATTGGACTTGCTTCTGCGGTATCATTATTTTCTGATTTAAATCCACTTTCTTTAAATACTGAACCCTCTGTTCTTGGTTGTCTTGTAGTAGTTTTTTTCTGATAATTTTCAGAAGGGTCAAGTTGTTTTATATCACCACCAAGAAAATGTTCATCACCTTTAATGGTTTTACCGATTGATTTTGCACCTTTAAATGATATTTGTTTTTTTACATAACTTTCATAATCAGATTTCTTTTTTCTTTTTGGAACAACTTTAATTGTATCTTTATTCTTATGTTCGTTCCAACCACTATCTTGACCAAACTCATTTCCTGCTTTTCTAATCTCTATATCAAAGTCTTCATCATCTGCAAATGGTATTCTACAATCATCAAACCAAGTTACACCTTTTCCATTATCTTCTGCTTGTTCTAAATAACCTTTTTTATCTAATGGTTTCATTGCTACAATAACTACTTCAACTGCTGGTTTTGGTTGGAATCCTGCATAACTTCCTTCTAATTCTGAACTACCTTTTGATGTTGTTCTTTTACCACTTGTTTCATCATTAATTCTATCACCAGTAAATACATTGGCTGAATATTCTTTATTTCTATTTTTTCTACCCCAATGTTCTTCCTCTACTTCTTCTCTTTTGTTTCCATATTTTTTATCCATCATCTTACCCATATTCATTGCTTTTGGAAACCCACTTGCGTATGTCCAATAGATTGGTGTGTAGTCAATTCTAAATCCAACCTTCTCTAACATTTCTGCCATACGATACTGAACATCACTTCTTGGTGCAGACATAACGAATGCCATTGAACCTGGTTTCAATACTCTGAAACACTCTTCAAATATTTTTATGTCTGGTAAAACCTTATCCCAATCTCTACCCATAAACCCATAACCGTAGGGCGGGTCTGTGCATAATAAATCTACTGAATTATCATCAAATTTTTTAAGTTCTTTAACACTATCTCCGTGTATTAATTGTCTTTTCATTTATGTGTTTCCTCTGCCATAAAATTTAATTTGTTAAATGTCGTTGCCAACCAACTATTTAGATTAGGTAATGCTTGATATAACTTATCTTCTAAAAACATTTTCTGAAATCTATGTTTGATTACTCGTTGGATTGGTCTTTCTGTTATTTCTTTTATTTTAAGTCTTGTTTGTCCTGTAATAATACTATCATCTAAATCCATAAGTCTTCTATTCATATCTAATTGTTCTTTTGATTTAGTAATTGTTTCACATAACTTATGTTTTTGAGTTGATGCACTTCTCATTACATCATCTAATTCATATTTTTGTTCTGTTTTTAGAAATGGAAATAGTTTTACAAGTGTTTTCATACCTGCTCCATATATTCCTGGTATTCCGTCTGACTTATCTCCGTCAAACATTCTAAATAATAAAAAATTCTTTGGGTGTATTCCATACTCTTCAAATACTTTTTGCTCATCATACATTATCTTTTTAGTAGGTGAATACACCCTTGTGGTTTCATCAACCAATTGCAGAAAGTCTTTGTCTGTTGATAAAATTGTTGTTTCGTTGTCTTTAAAGACGTGTTTTGAACAATAACCAATTACATCATCTGCTTCATTGTTTTCCATATTGATTATTGTTAGTGGTAAACATTCCAAATATTCCACAACACGATTCAATTGTCGTATCATCATCTGTTGTTCTTCCTCACGAGTCAAATAATTATTTGCTCTGTTCAAACGATGCGACATCTTTCTTCCCATTTTGTATTTTGGGAATATCTTTCTACGGCGGTTAGACCCACCTTTACCATCAAATACTATGATAGTTCGGGTAGGTCTAATCATATTTATTGAAAATGCTAATGACCTTAAAAAACCAACTATTCCACCAACGTGAACTCCGTCCTCGTTAGTAGTTGGTATGGCTGAAAATACTCGTATGAATAAGTTCAAGCCGTCAATAAGTAAAACCGAGTCATTAGGTTTTCCATTATCTATTTCGCCGCCAGATTTTTTGATTTCGTCTAAAATCGATAAGTGTCTTTGATTAGTCACCAATTACCTCATCTGTGTATTCTACATCATCAATACCAAGTTTTTCCTTGTATTGCAATATAACCTTATCACAAATGAGTTTGTAAACATATTCTCTCAATTCATCATCTTTGGTAACTAATGCTTCCCAATCTTTAGATAAGAATTTATGTTCATCTCCGTTTTGGTCTACTAATGTATACCAAGCACCAGCTGATTTAACCAACTTATGCTCTTTCATCACGGTTAGCCACCCACCATAGTTATCAATTCCTCTATCAAAATACATAGAGTAGTCTGCGTGTCTCAAAGGTGGACCTAATCTATTCTTGACAATCTGTGCTCTACATTTCATACCCAAGACATTCTTTGCTGTGTCTTTGATTTGACCCATATTTTTTAATCTAATACGAGTTGATGCGTGAAATGGTAATGCTTTTCCACCACTTGTTGTCCAAGGGTCTCCAAACATAACACCTAATTTTTGTCTTAATTGATTAGTAAATACCAATGCTACATTATGTTTTCCAATCATTTGAGTGATTTTTCTCATAGCTTTTGATATAATGATTGCCTTTGAAGTTGCCCAACCATCTTTGTCGTAGTCAGCTTCCATTTCAACTTTCGTTGATGCGGCTGCTAATGAATCAACCAATATCGTTACACATCTATCTTTATCAGATTCTCTAACTTGTGTTACGATTTCTTCAATTGCTTCAAAGATTTCTTCTACGGTTTCTAAGTGTAAGTATAACATCTTATTTAAGTCTAAACCAATGACTTCCATAAACTCTTGGCTGACTGATGTTTCAGTATCTATATAAACTGCTACTCCGTCTTTCTTTTGAGTTTCTGCTAAGATGTGTGCACCAAGTAGTGATTTACCACTTGATTCTAATCCATTGATTTCTGTAATTCTTCCAACTGCAATACCCCCGTTTGGCTTATTTGATATAGCCAAATCTAATGTGGAACTACCTGTTGAGATAAATTCCTTGATATCTGTTGGTGTTGAGTCACTTCCGTCTAGGAAGTATGCTACTTTATTTGTGTCTTTGAATTTTTTATTCAAAGAGTCGGCTAATGTTTTAGCCAATACATCATTTACTGACATTCTAATACTCCTATATTAAAATATGAGAGCCAATATATGACTCCCATATATTGTTATTGTTTAAGAATTGAATAATTCATCAAAAGCTTCTGTTGTATTAGAAACTTTTTTGTTTTCTAATTCAGAAGTTGAAACACTATCTTGAGTAGTTTCTTCTTCTTTTGCTTCATCATTTGGATTTAACCATTCGTTTAACACGTTGGTTAGGTCCTCATATGATTGTTCTTGATAAATTTCTCTTATGTCTTTCTGTGATGATTTGACTTTTTCAAGCACTGATGGTTCATCAGAAATAGGTGTTTGATTAGGTTTCACTCTAATGTTTGTTTTAGGGAAACTTGCTCCACTTTCTTCTGCTGAAATGAATTCAACCACTACATCTCTACCATTAACTGGGTCTGTAATGTCACCATAGTCTGGGTCTGCGATAATTGATAATAGTTCTTGATAAACTGTTTTACCAAATCCCCAAAATTTAACACCTTGTGATTCTTCACCTCTAACGATAACTGGTGCAAAGGTTCTCATCTTTGCTTCAAGTTTTTTAGATAATTGATAATCTTCTTTATTACCACTTGCTTTTAGTTTTTGAGCAAACTCTTCAATAGGGTCTGGTCTACCAAAAGATATTGGTGATAAATAAGAACGATTGTTCAGATTATAGTGAAAGAATAATTCAATGAAAGGATTATCTTTATTGAATTCATAAGGCACTACACGAATTTGGGTTTTACCAGGTTGTGGTTTCCATAAGCTTGATGTGCGATTGTTTGTGGTCTGTAATTGACCGAGACGTTTGCGAATTGCGTTTAAGTCCATTTTTCATTCTCCTGTTTTAATATTTAATTGTCATTTGTTAATCAAGTGTAACCTTGATACATTAATAAGTATCATATATATTTACAAAAACATAGTTTTTTTTTATTTTTTTGTAAAAAAAAGCCCCATTGTTTTTAAAGTTTGTATAAAAGGTGGAAACTAAAAATCGCTGGGGCTTATAAGTCTTTGGAATCATATTGGGGATGTGAGATTAATGATTACTCACAATTTCCGTCTTGGATTTTTTTAACTCTAAACTTTGTATCTATCAGTTACGATAGTTCATCTCAAGGTGGTTATTCCTCATTGATGTGAATACAACTTCTATACAAATGCTTTACCTCTCCAAGTGTAGATTGTTCAGCCATTAAGTAGGATTTCAGTTTTACCCTTACCTACAATAGAGTCATAAGAATCATCTTATGTTTTTTACGGAAATACATTAGACAATATCTGTCGATATAGATAGTTAAAATATTTTCCAACTATCAAGTCACCACAACTTTGTCTTAGATTGCGATATAGGCTTCAAATGTCTACCTATTATTCTGCCAATCCCATAGAAAGACCCGTCAGTCTTTCTACTTTCCAAATTCCAAATTGTCAAAAAACTAATACTCAAGACCAATTGAGTATATTTATATATATAAGACAATAATCCCAAAACGTCTTTTTTTTAAATTTTTTTTTTATTTTTTATCTGTCCAAGTCGTTACATCTATGATTTGATGTATTTTGGTAGGTATTTTTGCTAATCCAGATTCGTTTGTTAATAACAATGTGTTTTCAAATTCTAACCAATCAACCATATAGGATTTATCTAATACTCCGTCATTTTTTTCTCTGATGACTTCGTTTAATGCATTGATTGTATACAATGTATTGGTTTGTTTCTTTCTGTGTAGTGATATTGTATCTATGATGTTTTCTTCATAGTTATCAATAAACTCTACATTGTAAGTGCAAATCAATTGATTGGAATCATCTTTGTTTTCAAAGACATAAATCTTATCAAATAGAATATCATTACACGAAACTATAATGTCAACGATTTCGTTTAACTTTGATTTACGAGTAAAGGTGCATAGTAATTGTGTTCTCATTTTTTATCTCTTAATGTAGCTGTGCTATCTGGAAAACGAATCGGCTCTTGGTCTCCAAAAATATCTTTTGAAACTGACTCAACATAATTACCAAATTCTTTAGAAACTAACATTTCAAATCCGTGTGCACCAGTATACCCTTCACCCTTTTCTCTAATACCAATTGTTGTAATTGGAACGACTCTATCCTTCCCTCTAACTTTACCTTGATATTCTATTGAAGGTGGGTCTGCGTCTGGATTAACTACTAAACTCTGCACTACTTCATTCCAATCATCAGTTCCAAAAATACCTTTAAGTGTTTTTTTATTAATGACATATTCACCCAATATTATACTTTCTTGTCCGTCCGATACTGATTTCAATGGTAATTTTTCTTGCACTTTTTTCAATATTGATTGTTTAGCTTCTTCATTTTCATTTATAAATGATGCTATCTTTCTGGCTTGTTCTTTTGCTATGTTTTTTTGTTCCTTTACAAACTTACCGGCTTCTTCATCTCCATAGTCGTCCATTACTAATCCTAATGTCATAGAGAGTTTATCTATTGTTCTTTTATCAGTCTTTACTTTTTTATTATTTTCCTTTTGTGATATAAGATTCTGTTTTATGTATTCTCTTGATAAAGTTAATTTCGGATTATCGGATAAATCTTTTTTATATTGAGATACAAAACTTGTAAAACCCTGTATTATCAATGATTGATTAGTTTCTTTGTTATCCATAGATTTAGCGACTCTTTCAAGTGTTTCCTCATAGTCTTCTAAATCACTAACAGTACCTAAAAATTCACTAATGTTGTCTTCATTACCTTGATAAAAACTTTCTATATTTTTTATCTGACCCTCTTTATATTTATTTTCTCCTTTTTGTCTCAAGTCTTTAGGTAAAATATCATCGTCAAAAGCAGAACCAACCGTACCATTCCATAGTCTTTGATTTTTTAATTTTTGCTTCAATGATATTTCTTCTTTTATTACTTTACCTTCTGACTTCACAGTAAACATAATATCTGTGCTATATCCTTTTTCATCATAGTTTTGTCCAAGTGCTTTGAACTCTTCTTCAATGTCCCACGCTGAACCAACGATTTCATAATCTTTTCCATATTTATCATACATCATTCTTAAAATCGCTGAACTATTTTCTTTAGCTGCCTTTGACCAAGCTGGTGTAATATAAAGTTTTTCACCATTAATACTTGCTCTTTCTATTGTCTTATCTATCGCTTTGAAAAACTCAACTCTATCATTACGATTCATAGTTGTTGCCATCATTGACATAAGTTCTCCAGCGTTGGCATCTGTATTTCCTGCACCTGCTTTACCCATACCATAGTAATCTGAATAATTGTTTCCGTCTTTTATATTTTTTTTCGTATTCATTACTCGCTCAATAAATTGAGTATATTTTTTTGGTATTTTTGGATTATTTTTAACAACATCTGGCATTACAAAAGGTTCTGTGATTTGGTTTTCTTTATTATTTTTATTAAAATCTTCATCAGTTGTTTCTAATGGTTCAGTATATATCTCTCCACCAATTTCTTCTCTTTCTTTGTCAACATTTGCTTCTGGTTCTACTTCATCCTGTTCATCATCTTTTAGGTCTGGTAATTCATCACCCGCTGTTGTTTCTTTATCACCTATCGTAACTTTAGTATCTGGTTTTATTTTATGTTTGGATGCGTATTTTTGTAGTGCGGCTTTGTCTTTGAAATCTAATTCATTTAATGATAAGTTCTTCAATAATTCAACACGAGCATCAATATTCCATTTGTGTTCTTTTAAAATGTCCCACAATTTAATTAAGTGTTGTTCGTTGGTTAAGTCTGGAATACCAGAAGAAACTCTATAACTTAACTCATTGAGTATTTTATTCCAATTATTTTTCATAAATTATTGTGATTCCGTCTGTTTCCAGTCTTCCGTCTTTGTGTAGTAATTCCATTTCATCACTTGAAATATGAACTACCGTAGGTTTACTAAAATCTGTTTTTTGAACTGTTGGGTGTGCTACCTTTACTTTTCCACCACTATTAAAACCATAAGCTTCTTTTCTTTCTCTTTCAGTAAGTCCATCTCGTTTATCATTTACATTTTTGGACCAAGTTTTTGGTAGTTTTTTAAATGAAGTATCATTCCACTCTTTTAATAGATTTTTTAATTTAATCATTAAATTTCTCCGTTATGTCTTGCATATCGTGATAGTTAACCCCTCTACTAATTTTAACTGGATACTTACCACCACTCTCAATAGTTTGTTTTATGATATCTAAGAATTCTAATCCGTCTTTTGTATCAAAATCAAATAAAAATGAATCATAATTATACAAAACTAATTTACTTTCATATTGTTGTAATTTAGGTTGCAATTCATTTAAAATCTTAACATTATTTTCTGTTTCCATTAATTGTATCATATAATTGAACAATTTATTTGGATTCATATCTTGTAGATTTTTCCTATATATCTTTCTATTATAAATATAAGATTTTACAAAATTGTTAGTTTTATAGTCTTGCCAAAGTAATTTAATATAATCATTTACTTTTGAGAAAAATGGGTTATCCGATACCTCATCTGTGATACCACCATACAAATATTTAAAGGATAATGCTTTTGCTTCATCATAAGGTAACCCATATAATTCTGCCATATGTTCGTGAACTGAACCTTTTGGGAACTTATATCCAATGATTTCTCCAATTAATCGTAAATGATACGCATCAAAGTCCATTTCTACCAACATACCATTATTAAAACGACTAATGAATTGTTTTCTACTTCCGTCTGATTTATTTAATGCGGCAAAGTTCATACCACCGAAACGATTACTTGGTCTACCTGTGGAAGTATATGGATTATACTCTGAATAAACTATCTTTTCATATGTTTTTAATCCTTGTTTTTCAATACTATATAATTCAGTTAATATAGTTTGGTCTTGTTCAGTATAATGTTCAAATAAGTTTTCTGCTATTGGTTTTAGATATTCCGTATGTTTTACCAATGGAACCACATCATTTATATTTTTTTTATCGTAATGTAAACGATAATAATGATGATGTGAGTTTGTTAAAAATTGTTCAGTATCAAATGGTTGGTTGTGTTGTAAATAGTATGCCCAATTCATATCACGAATATCTTTACCGAACACCAATGTATTGTGATAATATTGTTTTAAATCTTGAACAAAGATAGTTTGATTGGTTTCAATCATTTGAATATTATCTTGATATTTTTCTATATGGTGAATCGGAACGATATATTGTTCGTCTTGAAAATCAACATAATAACAACTTACACGATTCTCTTGTGG
>Ga0080013_1004091_pt1 | contig 14611 bp, 19 predicted proteins | sample ETNvirenome_6_85_FD_69236 | JGI IMG/M metagenome (GOLD analysis project Ga0080013, IMG submission 69236) | Marine viral communities from the Pacific Ocean - ETNP_6_85 (SPADES assembly) (version 2) | ecosystem: Environmental > Aquatic > Marine > Oceanic | place: Pacific Ocean | collected 2013-06-19
TCTCACTTCAAGTTAAACCAACCTATACCAAAATACCTCCTCACATAAAAATTTTAGTTAATGACAAATTATTGTACGAAGGACTCATAAAAGAAAGTAAAACTTTTACTACCCAGGCTTTAATTGACAATAATTTATCTATTAAAATTTTCAAACAAGGTAAAACTTTAGAAATTGTAAAAAACAAACAAACACAGTCAATAACTATTGAACAAGTATTATTAAATACCCTTTCGCAACACCCTGACAAGTTTGGACAATTTTCTGTTAAAGATAATTCATACGTTAACGACCATTTGCTACAAACTAATCAACTGACTCTAAATGGAACATGGACATTAGATATTCCAGTTTTTAGACAGCCGTTTGTATCTCAATATGCAAAATATTCTAGATATATAAAAGACAAATTTCAAAATACCGAAATTGCTTGTTTTGGTTGTAGTTTTACAAATGGCTTAAACTTAGAATATAATGAATCTTGGCCATACTATCTTACTAATAATAAAGATTCAAAAAATTTTGGAATTGGTGGTACAGCAATATCTGATATATTTGCTACTGCATTAGAATATGTTCAAAAATTTAAATGTAAAAAAATAATCTTTTTATTACCCCATCCTTGTAGGCTTCAATTGTATAATGAAGAAAAAAATGAATATATTGTGTTATTACCTAGTCACGAAACACCCTATATGACAAAAAAATATAAAAATATGTTTAAACAAATTGTTATGCATGGGGAAGGGTCATTAATATTATCAGGTTATGTTAATGACTTATTAAAAACTATTGAAAAAATTTCAAAATATTGCGAAGTATTTGTAAGTTGTTATGATAAGGAATTATATAAAAATATTTCCACTTTTAATGGACAAAATTTTATGCTTTTACCGTTTTATGAAAGATCGAAAGAATACCCATGCAGTGATAAAGGCGGACATCCTGGAGCCATGCACAATAAAATTTTTGCAGATCAAATAAAAAAATACGTTTATTAAAAATGTTAGATATTAATTGGTATTCTATACAAGATCTTTACACTATAGAAAAATATAAAATTAAACATAAAAAAGATCCAGTTACCAAATGGGTTAGATTACCTTGTGTTTACAAAATAAAAATTAACAATAAGATTGTACACGTGGGGAGATCAGACACTTGTAAAAAACATGGTGGTGCTGAAAAAGTAAGAAAGGCGTTGGTTAATCTATTAAATGTTTTAGAACACAATCCAAGTGTTACAAAAACCAAATATTGGCAAAAAATTAGATTGCAACATAGGCCAAATTCTAGTAATATTAAAATAGGAATAATAAAAACCAATGCCATTAAAAAAACCTACATTCAAGAAACCACGTGAAGTAGTAAAATACTACGAAGAATGTATATGGGTTAGTAATGATGCTCCAATGTTTCAAAATAAAAAAGTATCTGTATTCTATGACAAATATCCAGTAATTAAAGGACACCTTTTATTTGTACCAAAGAAAAATGATGTTGATCATGTAGGAGAAGCCTATAAACTTGCTTTCTACTGCGGAGAAGAATGGATTAAAGAAGGCAAAATGGATGGATTCAATATTGGACAAAATATCGGTAAAGCGGCCGGGCAATCTATTATGTGGCCACACGTACATTTTATTCCAAGACACAAAAACGACTGTCCTCCAGGAGTACATAATGGAATCAGATTATCTCATCCTAATGGTGACCACAAAGAGTATTATTAATGAAAACAATAAAAAAATTAAAAAAACGTTCAAGTGAAATATTCATATCTCCTGATGGTGGAGAAACTGTTTATGTACAAAAGAAAAACGGTGAAAGAGGACGTCTAGTTTCACAATCACAAAGTGCTAAAGATATTGAGACTGCTTATGATGAGCAAGATATGATAGGAGAAGACGCAGTTAAAATTCGTAGAGAAAATCCTACTTTACAAAACGCCTGGAACAGATATGTTACCATATGGCATTTAATTAACGATAATGAGGAATAATACACATACCCAGAAACAATTTTACCATGCGTATACGTGGCTCTATGTGCGTTTAAAGGGGTATTAAATAGTAGTATGACCAAGTATGTTTCAATTATAGGCAACGGTGAATCAAGAAGAGGATTTGATATAAGTCCTTTAAAAGACTTCTCAACTGTGGTTGGCTGTAATGCTTTATACAGAGATTATATGCTTGAGTACGTTGTATGTTGCGATAAACATATGTGCCAAGAAGCCGCAAATACTTGTAGTAAAAAAACAACAATTTTTACCAGAGATAGATGGTTTGCACAATTTCAATTTTGGTCAAATATCAAAAAATTACCAGAATTACCCTATGCAGGTGATCAAAGAAAAGATGAACCTTTCCATTGGGGAACTGGACCTTATGCAGGAGTAGTAGCATTAACTTTTAAACCAAAAGCAATTTTTATGATAGGGTTTGATCTCTATGACCGAAATAAAAAAATTAATAATATGTACACAGGTACACATGGATACACTTATATTAAAAGACCTGTAGATCCATCGTATTGGATATATCAATTTCATAAATTAATGGGTATATCAGATCCTGATATAAGATGGATTGTGGTAAATCATGAAGATTGGAAAATGCCAAAAGAATGGAAACAACACGCAAACGTTTTCCAAGAGTCATACGAAGGCATGGCAAGATTTATTAATAAGCAGTTGACAAAATCTAAATAACGTTTACAATAGTATTATGTTTGAAAAATTTAAAGAAGGGAATCTTATTACTCTAAAACTCGTATCAGGTGAGGAAGTAATTGCAAAATTTAAATTACTTAATGATGATTATATTAGCATTGAGAAATCACTAGTATTAATGCAAGGACCACAAGGATTGGCATTTGGAACATTTTTTTCAACTGCTGAACAAACAGAACCTATTAATATTGCTAAAGATAAAGTTACATCTATTGCAAACATTAATGATAAAATTAAAACAGAATATGAAAGAATATTTTCTACAGTGAAAATGCCTGACAAACCAAAAATTATAGTATAATGACACATTTTGACAAACATAGTAAAAGTATTAAAGCATTACTTGATGTTACAGAAGCGATGCTTCATGCAATGGAAAAACACGATGTTGAACCTGAATCTGTTGCAAACAGGCCTGAATTTTCTGTATTGATTCACTTCTTAAAGTCAATAATAGATGGCGAGTTAAATATACCAAACGAACTTACTGACAGCATACGAAACAAATCTGAAGAATTAGGACTTGATTTTGAAAAATTTAAAAGGAGATTACACTAATGGCTGACGATTATGATAATGTAACAGAAGAATGTTTTACATCAACAAAAAGTTTTTGGAACTTTCCTTGTGCTCATAGACAATATAGACACGATGGCAATTGCCATTTAATTCATGGATACAGCAGAAGTTTTCACTTTGTATTTGGTTGTAAAAGTTTTACTAAAGAAGGTTTTGTAGTTGATTATGGCGATCTAAAAGATGTAAAAGCACATTTAGATCATATGTATGACCATACTTTAGTACTTGATGAAGAAGATCCACATATGGATAAGTTTAAAGAATTAGAAAAGCTAGGAGTATGTCATATTAGAACTCATCCCATGGGGCCTGGTATGGAAGGTACTGCACATTATCTTTGTGACTGGACTGATAAATGGTTACGTGAAAAATCTCGTGGTCGTGCTTGGGTTATTAGTGTTGAAGCCAGAGAAAATGACAAAAACAGTTCAATATATACAAATCCAAATGGAGGATTCAAAGGATGGCACAAATAAATCAAACACTACCAACAATTAAAGTTACTTTAAATGACGTTTCATATTATATAGATCTATATGACAATCCAATAGCATATAGATGGGTAGAGGCACTTAAAAAAGTTTTAAAAAATAATCTTGTCCTGGAAAAGAATTATTGTTTTTTAGGATTTGCAGATTCAAAAAGAGATATAGATTATCTTGTTAAGGAAATAAATGATGCAATTACAAAAATTAATGCATTTACTTTTAATCCACCTTATCCTAAATTAAAACATTTTACAAATGAGGATTTTCAATATAGTGTAGTACTTGGTTTAAGATTAAAACATGAAGGCACAAACTTTTTACATAGATATTTTGAAGAACTTCAAGGTCCTGTCTGGAATCTTTCAACATGGTATAAACAAGCAGACAATGAAACAAAATATGCAATAAGACAATTAAATATTCTATGTCATGAACTTGAAAGCTGGGTTAACGCTTATAGAAAATCTAAATATAAACCAGAATGGATGAGACCTTCACAAATTACAACATTTTTACACGCACCAAGATATGATTTACATGAAAAAGACTTTGATTTATTCAAGCAAAATAGATACGATAGAGAATTAGGCGGTGTGTACCTACATTGGTCACAAGTAGGTAAAACATTATACGAAGTCTTTAGAGATGAATACGAAGTTGCCTTAACTGGTGATGATGATACCCACAATACTGTACCTATTGATAAGTTTTCATTAGACTCTAACAAAACATTAATAAACGGAGTTGTTTGTTCTGCAATAAATCACCAAAAATTTTATTCTGGAGAATTTGACGTTGAGTGGGGACAAAGTATTACTGAAAAAAATGGTTTCAAAAAAGACGAAATGGATAGGTTTAGAACATGGTTAAAAACCACTGAATATAGTTGGGATGACCCAAAATTATCTCTTGGTTATATTAAATTAGGACAAATTGATTTAAAAAGATCATTTGGTACTGATAATTTTTTAAAAATATACAAAATTCTTTTAAATAATTTAAATATATCAAAGATAGAGATTATTGATTCTGATAATATATCAAATGAATACCCTTATACTTTAGATAGTGAAAACTGGAAACAGATACAAAAAGATTTTTTAAAAGAAGGTTATGAATCACATAGTTTGCGTTAAATGGGGTAACAAATACATTTCGCAATATGCAAATATACTTTATAACATGGTTAAAAGACACACCACCGTGCCTTTTGAATTTCACTGTATTACTGACGATATCAAAGGATTAGATCCACATATCAAAACAATAAAACTGCCAAATGACCCATGGATTAAAACATGGTGGAGTAAGTTATGGATGTTTGGTGGACATTTTCCATTACAAGGCAATATATTATATTTTGATTTAGATGTAATTGTTTTTAAAAATATTGACGAACTATTCAATTATAATCCAGACAAGTTTATGATTATTAGAGACTTCAATAGATGTAGAATTAAAGATTGGAAATTATGCAATTCAAGTGTAATGAGATGGAAAGCAGGTACTGTAAATTACCTATGGGATGACTTTGTTTCTAAACCTAATGTAGTAATGGGAGAAAACCATGGAGATCAAGACTGGATTACTAAAAGAGCTATAAAAGATACAAACCACTGGCCAGATGACTGGATTCGTTCTTATAAATGGGAAATGATTGGTTTTAAAGACACAAAAGCAAGACGTGGAGCAAAACTTATATTTGACAGACCTCCAAAAATTATAGAAGCAAACAAAGTAGCAGTTTTCCATGGAGAACCAAAGCCATTTAATTGTGGAGACGAATGGGTAGAGGCAAACTGGAAATAAATGTTTAAAAATATACACAACTGGCCACTTGAACATTGGCATATTGAACTTTGTTCTAAATGTTCTTTAAAATGTCCACGATGTTCTAGACAAGAAGTACCTGAAGGACTTACAAATAAAGAATTAAGCCTTGAATGGTTTAAAGAAAACTTTACAGGAAAACTTTTAAAAGATGTTAAAAAAATTACCTTCTGTGGCGACGATGGTGATTGTATATATGCTAAAGATTTATTAAAAATACTAGAATGGGTTAGACAAAATAATAATAAAGTACAATTTGTTATTATAACAAATGGATCATACAAAACTGCTGAATGGTGGCAACAATTTAATAATATTCTTAATGAAAAAGATCATATACATTTTTCTTTAGATGGATGGGATCAAGAATCTAACAACATTTACAGAGTAAATTGTAATTGGCAGTCAATATTAATAGGTATTAATGCTTTAAAAAATACAAAAGCATATAAAACATGGGCCGCAATTGCATTTAAGTTTAATGAAAACAAAATAACTCATATGGAACAATTAGCAAAAAAATATAACTTTGATAACTTTCAATTAACAGTAAGTACAAAATTTAATAAAAATTATCCAAGTTATCCTGTAAACGATCCATTACAACCAAGTGATAAATTTATTGCTACAGGACGTTTTACCAGACAGTCTACAAAATTAACTAATAAAAGTTGGAAAGATAACTGTCTTGATCTTTTTACAAAAAGGTTCTATAATTATAAGAATAATAACGAATCGATTATACCATTGTGTGTAATAGGTAATAAAGGGTTATATATAAATGCTGAAGGAAAATTTTATCCTTGTTGCTGGACAGGTTTAAGATATCCACATAACAAGAACATTTTTAGTTATATTAATATTAATAATACCCTTGGTGCTACTTTAGATGATCCTATGTGGAAAAAACTGTTTATAGATTTAATATCTGGAGAAAGTCCACGTGAATGTGGTGAAAAATGTTCAGCAAAAAAATGGAATTTAGATCATGCAACAAATTGGTAAGAAAAAAATTAAAAATATATGAAAAAGTTTGGTAAAGTAAAAATAGCAAGTATGAAACCATTAGAGGATATTCCTGACGACTGTGGTTATGAAAAAAGATTCAAATACGATATTGATATGCAATCAAATGGTATAATGGGTGAATGTATAGAATGGTGCCAAACAAATTGCAAACATAAATGGGGTTGGTGGTTTGAACAACCAAATCTTTATGATCCACACCGGCACAATTGGGAAGAACAAAACAGTTATATGAGTTTTGAAAACAACAGAGAAGCAATGGCATTCTTTTTAGCAATCGGTATGGACAATATGGGGAATACAGACAGATAATTAATAGTATGAAATGGTTTGATATAACAGATAAAGCAAAAGGTCAAATGGAAGGACTACTATCAAAAAATCCTGACAAATACGCAGTTAGCCTAATGGTTAAAGGTGGTGGCTGTGCTGGCTTCAAATACGAATGGGGATTTATTGATTCTAAAGATAAAATAGGCACAGAAGACATTACCGAAGATTGGGGTACTGGACGATTTGTTGTCGACGACACCAGTATGCTTTATATTGCAGGCACAAAAATTGATTGGAGAGAAGAAGTTTTTGGGTCTCAATTTGAAGTCATCAATCCAAATGCACAATCAGGTTGTGGATGTGGAGAGAGTTTTGGCGTATAAATGGACACCGCATTTGTAATAGGCAATGGTGAATCAAGAAATATATTTCCAATACAAGAATTAAAAAACAAAGGTGTAATATGGGGTTGTAATGCCATATACAGAGACTGGCCTGACCTATGCAATCATATTGTAGCAGTTAATCCACTAATGTATGAAGAATTAAAACAATGGCATGATAAAACAAATCCTAATCTAAAAATATATGGACCTAATGACATATCTAAATGGAATTATGTTTGTAAAGGTGACTTAGACGCCAAGTTCAGACCAAATGCAGGTATACCAATAGGTTTAAAACTTTATAGAATTTGGCGAGGAGGAGACACTAGAAAAGGTAAGGCTATTAGAACAATTGATTTTACACAAAGCAAAGGAACTGGTATGAGTGCTGTATTATTAACCGCAGAAACAGGTATTAAAAATATAGCAATATTGGCGTTTGACATAATAGGTGCAAGACAATGGGAATTTAACAAAAGAGGAGAACATAGCAGAGAACAAAATAATATGTACAAAAATACTTTAAATTATGATTATCGGATGAATATGAAAGCATATCTCAAATATGAATGGATGTTTCAACTAAGACAAATTATTATGCATTTCCCAAATACAAATTTTTATTTTATTAATCGTAGAGAATACATTGACGGTAATCATTTTTTAAGACATTACTTTGATCAACCCAATATTAAAGTTGGAATTTATGCAGATTTAAGACGTTGGGTAGATGGAGATCGTGATAAAATTAATTGGCGGAAATTATAAAGTAACTGTACTTGAGGCATCAAGTTTATAAATCTTACGCATTTTAACACCAACTCTTTGAGCAAATTTCTTGCTATCACAATACGAACAAACGTGTTTATAGTCATTACTTGCCCTATCTGGATCTACTTGTGCTCTGGGTCTTAAAAATGTTACTCCACACGAGTCACACTTAAAATAATATATGGTATTTTTTCGGTGAAACGTATGATATACGCCTAATTTACTTTGACGTTCATACAATCTCATTGTTTTCAACGTTTCTATGAACATATAAGTATTTAATAAATACGTATTATAATAATATGGCACGATTAAACATAGACACAGGAACAGAAGGAAATCCGGCAACAGGCGATACTTTACGTACCGCTATGACGAAGATCAATAACAATTTCATAGATGTATATGGACTTGTTGGGGATCCTTCAACTGGTCTTTTAACAAATTCAACAACAAATGGTGATATTAAAGTACAGCCAAACGGTACAGGGATTGTAGAGATTGATCAATTACAAATTAATAACTCCACAATAACACCATTAATAACGAACGGTGATTTAACCCTAGGTGTAAATGGTACAGGACAAGTTGTTGTATCAGATGATAGAATTGTAATTACCACAACAAAAACTGCAACTGGCATTGGCTCAGCAGGTGACGTTGCAGGGTCAATTGCTTGGGACACTACAAACTTATATGTTTGCACAGCAAACTATGATGGGTCAACAGCAGTATGGAAAAAATTAGTATTACAGGCGATATAAAATGGCACAGACAACAATTGATGTAGGTAGTAACGCAAATGACGGAACAGGTGATGATTTAAGATCAGCATTTATTTCTGTAAATGCTAATTTTACGGAATTGTATGCGGCATCTCCTGCAACAAGTCAAATTAGTCTTGCAGGAAATACAATTTCTACAAATGCCTCAAATGCAAATTTAAAATTATTAGCATCTGGAACAGGTGTTATAGAATTAGAAGGAATTCAAATTAGAGATAATCATATTGAAGGTATAAGATCAAATGAAGATTTAATTGTATCTGCATCAGGTACAGGAAACATTATTGTAGGTGCAATTAGAATTAATGGTACAACTTTAAGTGCAGATGATTCTAGTTCAATTAAAATTAATGAAACATTACAAGTTAATACAATTTCTTCAGACGATTCTAGTGCTGTAACAGTTTCAGACAATTTAAATATATCTGGAACTTTAAGTGTAGACACTATTGATACAAATACTATTAGTTCTAATGACTCAACAGCAATACAAATTAGTGATGCATTAAACGTTTCTGGAACTTTAAGTGCAAACACAATTGATACAAACGTTATTTCATCAACAGACTCTAGTGCTGTTACAATTTCAGATAACTTACAAGTCAATGGAACATTAACAGCAACATCAATTTCTGGATTAACAGTATTAAACAATTCTACACAATCAGATGGCACAGTAACTCATTCAGGTTCATCTGGACAACAACCATTAGACAGTTTTGTTCATGCAACTTACAGAAGTGCAAAATATCAAGTTAGTATTACAGACGCAACAAACAGTAGATATGCACTCGACGAAATCTATGTAACTCATAACGGTACAACTGCTTTCATTTCAACAACAGGTGTAAGTTCAACTGGTTCATCACTAGCAACTTACTCAGCAGATATTAGTGGTAGTAATGTTAGAATTTTAATAGTTCCTAATACTAGTGATTCAGTTACATATAAGTTTGTTAAAACGTTAATCAAAGTATAAATTTACATTCGGTTCTTAGAATTTCTAATAAATAATCACATAAAGAGGATTTAAAATATGGCACAACAAACAATTGGCGTAGGTTCATCAGCAAATGACGGCACAGGTGATCCATTAAGAACAGCATTTAATAAAATAAATGCAAACTTTTCAGAATTATACGGCGATACTGCTGAAGCAAATGATATACTGGATGATACATCACCCCAATTAGGTGGTAATTTAGATATAAACGGCTTTAACATAACTTCAGCAAGATCAAACGAAAATATTAGAATTATTCCTAACGGAACAGGTACGGTTGAACTTGAAGCAAATACTAATGTTACAGGAAATTTAACAGCAACAGGAAATATTTTTGCAAATGGGAATATTAACCTAGGTGATGGTGCAGGTGACCAAACAAAAGTAACTGGTGTGTTTGAAGCAGACCAATTACAAATTGATGGTACAACATTAACAAGCACAGTTACAAACGGTTCTGTAACTATTCAAGGAAATGCTACAGGTGGTGTCAATGTTGCAGATATTACAATTAATGATAACAAAATTTCAGCATCAAATTCAAATTCTAATTTAGAATTATCAGCATCAGGTACTGGTGACGTTATAGTAGGTGCAGTAAGAGTACATGGAACAACAATTAGTTCAGATGATTCAACTAAAGTTACTATTGCAGAAGCAGTAGATGTAACAGGAGCATTAAAGTCTAATACAAGTTTAGCATTGGCAACAGGTGCAACTGTAACAGGTATTTTAGATGAAGATGCTATGGGTTCTGATTCAGCAACACAACTTGCTACGCAACAATCAATCAAAGCATATGCAGACTTAAAAGCAGTTCAAACAGGTTCAACAAACAATCAAGTTACAACTGTAACAGGTGCAAATGCATTTCAAGGTGAATCAAATTTAACGTTTGATGGCAGTACACTTGCAGTTACAGGAGCAGGAACATTTTCAACTTCATTAGGTGTAACTGGAACACTAACAACAGCAGATATTACTACAACAGGTACACACGCAATTACTGGTACGTTAAATGCTGACTATGTTCAATTAAAAGATAACAAAATTACAACAAATGCCACAAATGCTATTTTAGAAATTTCAGCAAATGGTTCAGGCACAATTGATATACAAAATGCAATGACTACAATTGGTCAAACTGTAACAGGTACAGTAGATGTTACAGGACAACTTAATGCTGATAATTTAAGAATAGATGGAAACGCTATTTCGGCACAAAACTCAAATGGTGGTATAACACTTACTCCAAATGGTACTGGAAATATTGTATTAGGTGGAAATGTAATTCAAGTTTCAAATGAATTAGCGGCATCAGACATCGCTGTTGGATCTGAAATACAAATGGGTGCTGGATCACAAATTGTTTCTGTTGTTACTAACGAAAATTTAACTCTTGCAACAAACGGTACTGGAGTAGTAACTACTGCTTCACAAGTAACGTTAACAGGATCTTTCTTACCGGCAATACACACTTTTGCGGCAACTGATGCTATTACAACAATTGAACACGCAGGTAGAACATTATTACTTGGTGAAGTTGGTGGTAATGCACTAGTTACATTAACACTACCAGACGCAACAGGTTCTGGTGCAACATACAAATTCATAGTAACTGTAGTGAATACATCAACCTATGTAATCAAAGCACCGGATTCCGACAATACTATCGACGGTATCATGTTGTACCTAGATGAAGACGCAACGGCAGTTACAGCATTTCCAACAGTAGCGGCTACTGATACTATCACACTTAATGGTGGTACAACAGGTGGTCAAATAGGTGACTATCTTGAACTAGTTGATATAGCGGCTGACCAATGGCACGTTAGAGGAACTATGAGATGTCTTACAGGTGTTAATCCAGCAACTCCATTTAGTGCTACTGTATAATAATACTACTATCTAGTTTAACAAGACTTATAAACTCTTATAATGAAGAGACATTACAAAAACAATAGACACAGATCTCCACGATCAGAGATTACTAGAATACAAGAAGCACTTAAACGTGAAAGAAATCCTATAGATCGCGAAAACCTACGTCAGCATCTAGAACATTGGATTCGTACACTGAATAATAGACAATAAATACTGACGAAGGAGTAAGTTTTAATGGCAACACCAGTGTGGTCAACCACAGCAGGTAAGTTAGCGTCTATCGACGAAGTAGTCGCATATTCATTACAATTAGAAGCGAATACAAGCGATTCTACGACTATCACTTACTCCATAATTGCAGGGAGCCTACCTTCAGGATTAGAACTTACTTCAACAGGCTTACTGACTGGAATCCCAGCCGAGGTTTCGAAAAGAACTAGATACACCTTCGTTGTACGTGCCACGGCTGGTACACTAATTACAGACAGAACTTTTTATTTAGATATCGAAGGTGCTGATGCTCCAACATTTACAACTACATCAGGACAACTCCAATTAGATGATTCTACAAGAGTTGGATTATATTGGATATTAGATGGATCATCATTATCATTCCAGGTTGCGGCAACAGATACAGATACAAGAGCAGGACAAACTTTAGTTTATGAAATTGTGCAAGGAGAATTACCGCCAGGTGTTACTATGTCATCAACAGGATTAATATCTGGTATAGTACAACTTACAGAAGATCAACGATATGGTGCAAGAGGTGGATATGACTATGAATCATATCCTACAGATGATCTCGGCACATCTGATCAAGAAATTTTTGATCCAAGTGTAAAAACAAAAAGTATTTCTAAAAATTTTGATTTTATTGTAAGAGTTTCAGACAGTACAAGTTATGTCGATCAAAATAATTCAATATTTGTTTATTCAGCAGACTATTGGCGAGTTTCTAATAATCAAATTACAGTTGATATGAACACAATTGGGGGTTCAGCATTAACAGTTGATTTTAGTGCTAATAGAAGACCAATTTTCAAAACAGCATCAGACCTTGGAACATTTAGACATGACAACGCCACTGTTATAAAAATTGACGTTGAAGATTTTGATCCTCTACAAGCAGATTTAGAATATTCTATTGTATCAGGTTCTATGCCTTCAGGTTTATCAATTAATATTAATTCTGGAGAAATATATGGAACATTGGCAAGACAAGCCGCTGTAGAAACAAATTATACATTTACAATAAGAGCTAACAGAGTTGTAGCAACCGGAATAAATGTATTTACTGATCAAATATTCACAATGAAAGTAATTGGTGAAATTGATATTGGAATTGCATTTACAACTCCAGCAATCATTGGTACATTAACGGCAGATATTCCAAGTATATTATCAATTTCAGCAGTAGCAGAAGAAACAAATCGAGTTTTAACTTATAGTGTAACATCTGGATCATTGCCAACAGGAATAACTTTATCACCACATGGAAATTTAATAGGAACAATTGACCCAAGCGACTTTACTGATTCAACTAGAGCATATACATTTACAGTTACGGTTAGTGACCAATATCAGTCAGCGGCAACATCAAAAGAATTTACATTAAACATAGACATACCATATACTACTATTGAATATGGCAACATGACTGGACATTCAACTTCATTTATTGACCAAAATATATTTTTTACAATAGCACAAGATCCAAATATTAATTCGCCTGAATATATTTACAGACCAGAGGATAATAATTTTGGAATGAAACTAAATCCTGAAATGTTAATGATGGCAGGATTACAAGCACAAACACTTACAGCATTCCAACAACAAATGGAACAAAATCATGCTCCAAAAACTTTATACTTTGGAGATTTAAAAACAGCGGTTGCAAAAGAAAACGATGTTATAAAATATGAAGTTGTTTATATTGATATGAAAGACAAACTTGTTAATAAAGATGGTACAGCAATTAGTTCATCAGTTTCATTAAGAACAGATGTTGCAAAACCTATGTTAGGTCCAAGAGCAGGAACAGTTAATTTAACTACTGACATAGATAACGAGAATATTACAACTTCAAGTGGGCTTTCGTTTAGCACATCTGGATCAAAAGCTAGGTATACAGGAAATATTACAGCGGACTTAGATTACATGGCAACACTTTATCCAAATGCAGTTGCAAATATGAGAAGTAGAATGAAAACTTTAGGACATAAAGAATGGGACCATTTGCCTTTATGGATGAAAACAACACAATCAGATGGCCTAGCACCATTAGGATTTGTATTAGCAGTACCTATATGTTATTGCAAAGCAGGCACATCTGCTTTATTAAAGAAAAGGATTTCAGATAAAGGCTTAATTTTTAGAAATATTGACTTTATTGTAGACAGATATCAAATTAACAAAAGCAAAGTTACACCTGCTAAATTCACAGCAGACGGGTCTACAACTACATTCCAACTAGATGAAATTGTACACGAACAAGACATTTTAGTTAAAGAAGGCAGTAATATTGTTTATGTTGGGGACGGAGTAACAGCAGACAACAACCTAACTCCGACATATTTGACTGCTGATGGTGAATTAAGATCTGCAGATCATGAGTATGGCATTGAACTTACTCATAACACTTCAACTAGTAAAACTACAATTAATTTTACCAAAGAAACACCATCAAACGGTGCTATTATAACTGTCGAAAGAGCTAACGATAAATATCTTAAATTTAGAAACAAAGGAATATTTTAATGGCAAGTAATATAGTACCAGGTAACGTAGACGGCACTTATCCTAAAGCAGGACAGGATAACAGTTCACAAGGATTTAGAGATAATTTT
>Ga0080013_1004092_pt1 | contig 14610 bp, 17 predicted proteins | sample ETNvirenome_6_85_FD_69236 | JGI IMG/M metagenome (GOLD analysis project Ga0080013, IMG submission 69236) | Marine viral communities from the Pacific Ocean - ETNP_6_85 (SPADES assembly) (version 2) | ecosystem: Environmental > Aquatic > Marine > Oceanic | place: Pacific Ocean | collected 2013-06-19
TACAGATAAGTCCAATCTCTAACCCTAACTCTGCAGTGTACCGTATTATCTCTGCAAATTCTTTGTGTGAAGTAGGTTCACCACCACCCGTGTAGTTTATTCCTTTTACACCCATTTGTTGCATATCTTCTAGTAGCTCTTTTACCAGATCCAACTTAAGCTGATTATTATCATCTGCAATAAGGTCTGCATCGACACACCCAGGACAATTATGATTGCATACATTAGTTAAATCGATCTTAACAGTAACAGGGGCAGATGTATCACCGGTATCAAACCACTCTTTCATTCGTTCTGAATGATACAACACTTTTCTTGGTTTAAGAAAATTCACTGCTTATTTCCATGCAAAAAGTACGGAAAATTCCTTTTTGTTTTTGCCGATAGAGCTAAAAGGGACGTCATACTCAAGAAACCCGCCAAAATCTTCATCTTCAATAATACTTTTAGAAATTTCTTCCGTGCTTTCAATGATTTTTTTATCAAGCATTTCGCATATGTTAAACAGCGTGCAGTGTGAATTGTACGTTTCTGAAAAAATAGGAAGAGTTACAAAACAACCATACTTTGAAACTTTTCTGATATTTTTAATCACAAGCTCTGCGTCAACCATGTGCTCCAAACAGTGGCTTGCATAAACAAAATCAAACTCATTTTCTTTAAAAACGCCGTCCATATCATGAGCGTCAACTTTTTTTATGCCAGCAGATTCAACAACATCAATTCCTACAACTTCATCAAAGTGCATTTTTAAGTCGTCTATTTCGCTTTTGTGCCTGGCGCCGATGCACAATACTCTACGAATGTTGCTTTCAAAAACAGACTTGATAACCTCAATATCCTTATGCCTCTTGTTGGATCTTCCTAGTGTGTTTCGCCATTTGCCAGAATTAAACTTTTTTGTTTCGTGAGATACGTGATCTTCCCTTGATATTCCGTGCTTTTTCATAAAACCCCCCTATTGGTCACATGCTATCTTGATATTTGAAATGAAGTAATCAAAAATAGACGTTGGAGACCAGTGCTTTTCATAATAATAAACACCTTTCTCAATCCATAAACTACGATCATCTAGTACGTTATTATAACTTTCCTCCCAGGAGTTTTCATGAAAGTCAACTTCAGGTATATAGTCTTTCCATGATATGCCATGATCATACGAGTTTTTTCGTAATATGATAAGATTGCCGATCGCTGTCTGATCCATCATTCTTGAAGTGTATTCACCGATTCCAGGTGGATTTATTGTAGCGCTACAATGCATGCTAGCGCTGATATACTCTTGATAGCCTCTTGATCCTACAAGAATTGTATAATTGCTCTCCTTAAGCTTATCAAGAATAGCCGATCGAGAATCTATCTCATAATTTCCGGTGGACGGACTTGTACCTTCAATCTGGAAGTATTCATGGTCTTGCCATGATATTCTCTTGTCTAATTTTGAGGGTTTGGGATAGCTATATTTTTTTCTAAAGTCTGCAAACATACCAATGTCATAATCGATACTAGACTCTGGTGACATCTTTCTAAACTTTTCAATATTTGGCAATACGTAAGAATAGAAATTATCATTAAAGCTCCACTTAAAGAAAGGGATAACCTTTCCATTATTACTCTCCGCTAAAGATTCTAAATTTTTTGACCAGATATTAGAATGAGCAGCCTTAAAGAAGAGAAATCTTTTGCCTTTAGATATTTGAATGCAACGTAGCATTCGTGCACAATATTCCTGAATCCCAAGATCATCATTGACGCCATCAGATGTATCTATGTAGACGTCTAGTTCGTCAGAAAAAAAGCATGCTGTCTTTCGAACAATCGTGGTATTTGTTACATCAAACATCTCATGATTTGATATTAAAGAATGAATATAACGAAAGCGCTTGAAGTCATAAAATGCCTTAAACATATCACCTGTTCTCCTGCCAGCTGCTTAAGTGTTCTTCAATATATCTGATTAGATCCATGGATGGGCTTCCCGATGGAAGTGCTTTGCTCTTCTTTCTTTTTACCATGAATTTTTTTAACTTTTCTATTTCTGAATAATGATCAAGCTGTGCGCTTAGTAAAATGGAGTTGTCTCCAATTTCATTGATGTCTTTTTGTGCATTAGACACAGAGTAAAACAAACATATATCTGATTTTTTGGCTAGATAGTATAATGAAGATGGAAAATTTAAATCTTTTTCCACTACGGAGTCTGGTTTATTTTTAAGCAACGGCAACGGATTTATAGCTTTTGATCCTTGCCCTTTTTCTCTTCTCTTCCAGACCACATAATAGTTTCTCTCCTTTAAGAAATCTATAACCTTGTCTAAAAATGGGATCACTTTTTCGATTGGCATATTACTGCCCACTGTTCTTCGACGGGCACCAAACCAAATTTCTGGTATAAAGCATATTTTTGAACTGTCGCCAAGTTTCAAAGTAGAAAAGTGCGGTTTCCAAGAAAACTGTTCAAGCCTCATGTTACCAAAATACTCGTTTTTTATAAAACTGCACTTCTTGTTGTACTCAGCAATGTCGCTCTCATTCCTTAAGACGTTTAATTTAATTTCGTATTCAGATGCATGCAAATTTTCTTTGCTATCTAGTCCCCACGCGAAGTGAATTACGCTTGATTTATCTGCTCTTGGGTACCAAAGCGGGAATTTATGAACTGCGTTTTGCATAAAAACAACATTAGGTTTTTTTAATTCATAATCTGTTTCGAAGCTAGTCTTGTCTTCTTGGCCGTAAAAATCTATATCAGGCACTTCTAGTTTATTTGCGGTACAGATAGAACGAATAAATTCTTTTAGCTCTTCAGAGGTGTAGTTGTAGAATTGCCTTTTAGACTTAAGGCAATCGAATAAGCAAACCCAGCATTTTTTTCCCGTTTTTATGGCCTGTAGCATCGTTGATGTCATGTCTTGAAAATCGTTGATGCCAAAAAAATAGAAGGCGTACAAATCATCTATTGTTTGATGAGTATCAGTTAGTATCATCTTTCTTCTCCTAGACCATTTTTCTTAAGCCACACTTCTGTTAGATAAATGTCTTCTGGGCGGTGTACATCTAGAGAATAAGCAACCTCATATGATAAGATGTTGTTTCCCATAAATGGCCATGGCGCCTGACCATCTGATAGATCTTCTTTCATGTTCGCTAAATTCAACACCCAGAAGTTATGACAAACAAAAAAAATACTTTCTAAGTCTTGTCTATTAGAAGAGACTTTGTGTTTGGTAAGGTCTACGAATGTTTCTAAAAAGCCATTCTCATTTATTTTTTTTGCTCGGAACGGATGGTGATCATTATTTTTTTGGACAGGTATCACAGAAGTTGCTTCTTTGTTTTTCTTTAACAAAGCAATGCAGTCGTCAATCCATTCTTTCTTTATAGTTGCTGAATTTGCTAAAAGCACTACTAAGATTTCAGGATTAATTCCGTGATCATTCTTCATAACTTTTATTGCGTGCCTTAAACAATCAATATGTTGAGCGCTTGGCGCAGCGTACTCTTTCGGCCTTATAATTTTTTTATACCCAACATTAGCAGCTGCACTAAGGATTTTATCATCTTCACTACTTACAAAAAATGAAGAAGCCCCATCGACTAACATCCCTTCAGATGCGCCATATTCTAAAAGAGGCTTACCTAATACTTTAATGGTGTTCTTATCTTTTAGTGTATTATTTCCTCTTCCGGTTAGTAAAACAGTGATATTCATGACAAGATTATACCTATGATCTAAATGTTTGCTATAAATTCTTGGATTCCATCATCCAATGTATAGGACGGCCTCCACCCAAGCTTGAATAATTTCTTATTTTGACCTGAGCTTTTATTCTGGTCGCCGAGATAGCCTTGTATTTGTTTTATCTTTAAGGGTTTATCTAAAAATTTTGATATTTTTTCAATAACTTCTTTAGAAGTATAAGACACCCCTGAGCACAGATTATAAACCTGATTGTTCGTCTCTTTTTTTTCAATAGACAGAATTATTGCGCTAACAACATCGTTAACATGTACAAAGTCTCTAATTCTGTCTGGCGAACCGGTAATCTCTATTGTCTTACTTTTTAAAGCTTGAGAAAGATATATGCTTAGCATCCCCTGATGCATGTTTTCCATATCTTGTCCTGAGCCGTATGTGTTCCATAGACGAAAGGTTGTAAATGGGATTTTTGTTTGATTAGATAAAGTCTGAACGTAATGTTCACCTGAAAGTTTGCTTGCGCCATAAAATGAAATAGGGTTCGTTTTATCCGTTTCAGACTTATTTAAGCCTTCACCGTATACAGCCATCGAAGATGTATAGATCACTTTCTTTAAGTTCGATTGCTTTCTACAAAAGTCTACTACATTTAAAGTCCCCAAAGAGTTCCATTCACAGTCTTTTTGAGGATCTATTAAAGAATAGTAACCCCCTGTTTGAGCTGCACAATGGACTACTAGATCAAAATCACTTGGTAAAAAGTTTATCCACTCTTTTTTAGAAATATCAAACTCATAAATGCGATATTTTTCTTTTTGAGCTTTTGAAAATTTATTAGGAAAATCTACAACAGAAACATTACAGTTTTTTAGTAGGGCGTTGGAAATTTTTTCCCCTATAAAACCGGCTGCGCCGGTAACCAGCACCTTCATTCAAACCAGCCCTTTTTGAGAAAGTATTTCTAGACAGTCTTTCCAGCTAGTAAATTCTACTGCTTTATCATCTACATAACAAACTGCGTTTGGCTTACTGAACGTTATGTGATCGATAAACTCCCACATTCCATGCTTTACTAACCATTCCTTTATTAATTCTATGCCTGTCTTACCTTCAATTAGCGGACGTTTTGGATTGGCTTTGCATGTATAGACTATTAGCTTATATTTCTTAGAAAGCTTTTGAAGTGATTCTTTAGTATTTGCTAATGGGCTTCCGTAGATAGTTCCATCGTGAAAACCTAATTTAGAATTGTGGATCACGCCGTCAAAATCTATTGCAATCTGCTTTTTTTCTGCAGAATTTACCATCTCATTAAATTCATCAAAACTTTTCATTTTCTTTCTTCTATGCTCCGCACTCTATCTCTAAAAAAATCAGCTTTTTTTTCATGAAATAACATTCTAGCTTTTAAAAGTTGTTGTTCATACTTTAAAGACGTACTAATCGCAAGCTCGATCCGTTCTAAATTCACTCTGTGGAGGTCGAATACGACTGCTCTTGTTTCAAATTTGTCTAACAGGCCGTTGTTGAAAAGCCTTTTGATATTTTCTACACTTTTAGTAGAAATAGTTCCGCCCATAGTTGTTGTTAAACCGTGGTTTTTTGCTTCTTTCAGAGTCGACGAAACTATGTTTATAACAATATCATCATCTACATTCTTCTTGGTTAGGCCCATTGACTTTGATAAGTCAGATCTTCCCACTACGATTCCGCTTAATTTTTTTCCGTGTGTGTCTAATATTTGTTTAGAACTTTCACATGCAGCAGCTGTTTCAAAATTTACAAATAGTTTTAAACTATTGTCAGCTGTTCTTACTTTTACAGAATCTAAAAACTTACTAACGGCAAAAGAAGATTCCACCATGGGTGCTACGAGCCCAGAAACACCGTGCCTTAGGCACCTTTCTATATCAGAGTTTGCTTCACAGCCACCTATTTTTACCATCACCGGTATATCTGCCTTTCCAGATAGTAAGATCAAATCAACTAAATCTTCATTTGTAACCCCCTCATCTTCAAAAGAGGCTTTTAGCGCGCATGCGCCAAAATTGTTTTTAAGATTTTTTAAGATCTCTATAATTTCTTGATTAAACATTTTTCATTCATCCAAAATGTCAACGTATATGTTCATCTTTAAAATCTAACAACTTTTTTAAAAAAGTTCATTTATCGACAAAGATTCATTTTATAATTTAGTTGATACTTTTATCTCATTATAAAGTGCCAAATACTTCTCATAAAGAGATTCTAGACTATCATTTTCTATCAGAGGATAGTCACCATCTAGAAAAGAAAAATCCTCATAATTGATAGTGTCTTTTCTAACACCTTTGTTGTATAGATCAATTGCATGTTGCACTGCTTGTAATAACGGTGGTGAAAGATTTGATAAGTGCTGCTTATCATAAAGGTGGAAATGATTTCTACAAAGTCTATTCAAAAGTGTATTACATACCTTGCTAGGCATCTGCTCAAAATCATGTAGATTTGTTATAGTATTGATATCCGTATTAATAAAGTCTGGGCTTTTTTTCATAGCCATGCCCCATGCCGTCAACGGTTTTTGCACATTTGGCATGAGTTGTCTATTGTCATTGAGAAATGTAAGCGCTCGTTTAGAAAAGAAATTAGGAGTTGCGCCACGAATTCTATTCATGAGATAGTCAAAGCCGTAACCAGCCGCTGAGTCAATTTTCTTCTCTAGACACTCCTCTATTAATGTGTAGACCCCGTCAAAAACCATTCGGTCAGCATCATTTTGAATAAAAAAATCATACTCTTTATCGTTGCTAGCAAACTCAGCAAGTCTAAAAAACTTTTCTCTTAATCCGCCAGAGTCGCTGTATATCTCACGATTTTTAAAACCTAATTTCTCGAAGGAAAGATCACTCAGTGCTTCGGTCCTTTCGCCAGTGCTAAATGTTACTACTAAACATCGATCTAAAATATCATTATTCATAAATTCTCCTTATAAGCTAAAATATTTGCTCTATGATATGAGCTATGTGTACCGGCATCTGTCCACCACCCGTCTAAATGAATGTATGTTACAGTACCTTTTTTCATATATTGATTGTTGACATCAGAAATTTCATATTCATTTCTCTCTGATTTTGAAAGATTTTTGATATATGAAAATACATTCTTATCATAAATGTATATTCCAGTTACACAATAGCTGGATTTGGGCTGCGTAGGTTTTTCCTCAATTCCCACTATTCTGTCACCGACGATCTCCGCAACGCCAAAGCGCTGGGGATCTTCTACACTCTTAAGCGCTAACGTGCATATCGGGGTTTTATTATCATCTTTCTTTAAAAGCTTAAACCTATTAATAACAGTATTGAGAGAGGTACTGAATATATTATCCCCTAAAATAACCGCAACATCGTCATTTCCTACGAAGTCCTCACAGAGCAAAAGTGCGCCGGCGATTCCGCTTGGGTCATCTTGAACCTTATAGGTGCATGTGCATCCATGTTCTTTGCCTGATCCTAAAAGAGATATCATATCGCCCATGTGTTCCGTCCCTGTAACAATCATGATATTTGTGATATTTGCCTCTATAAGCTTGTCAATAGAATGAAGTATCATTGGCTTTTTGCCAACAGGCAGTAGATGCTTGTTAGTTACTTTTGTATGAGGTATCAATCTAGAACCGGTTCCTCCTGCTAGAATAACACCTTTCATCTTCGATTCTCTAAGCCTAAGCTGGTGACTGTATCTTTCAAGTTTTTCTCAAATTTGCTATCAAAAGTAAATCCTGTTTGCAAAAGCCTTGAGTTATCAATCGAATACCTAAAATCATGACCAGCTCTATCTGGAACAAACGAAATATGATCTTTCCAGTTTAGATTCATTATTTCGCAGACGCGTTTTACCATTTCTATATTGGTCATTTCATTGGCGCTTGTTATATTGTATACCCCTCTAGAACTACAGTTTTTCATTATATGATAAATCGCCTTCACATTATCTTTAACAAAAAGCCAGTCCCTAACATTTAAACCCTGACCATAAACTGGTATTTTTATATTTTCATTTAATGACTTAATGATCGTTGGAAGAAACTTTTCTTTGTGCTGTCTTGGACCGAAATTATTAGATGGCCTAACCATTGCTACATCGGTGCCGTACGTATTTTCGTATGAACTTATTAGATGCTCAGCAGCGGCTTTTGTCGCAGAATATGGGTTTTTTGGATTAAGCTTATCATCTTCAGTAAAAGAGCCTGTCGTTCTAGAACCGTATACTTCATCGGTTGATACATGAAGCATTTTTAAGTTTAAATCTCGACAAACGCTCAATAAAGACCTTACACCTATGATGTTACTTGTAATGAACTTTTCACAATCATCAATCGAATTATCGACATGGGTCTCGGCTGCGAAGTTTACAATCCGTCCGACATTATTTAGACTACATAACTCTGCGATAGAATTAGTATCGCATATGTCAAGAGAGTGGAAACAAATGTGGTCTTTAAAGTTGCTCATATTTGATAACTTTCCAGCATATGTTAGACTGTCTACTCCAATAACTTTATCTCCTCTCTTTAGACACTCTTCTACAAAATGGCTTCCAATAAATCCTGCACACCCTGTTATTAAAACGTTTTCTTTCATATTTTTAACTCAAAGCTTTTCTAATTGATCAAAGCTCTTGTAGCTTTTATCTTGATCTGAAAGAATTACTTCTTCTCCATCTAATAGTTTCCAATCTATATTTACTGCTGGATCATTCCACATAAATCCTCTTCTCAAATCGTGATGATAAAAATTATCAAGTTTGTATGTTACTATACAATCATCTGTTAGGGTTCTAAACCCATGTGCGAAGCCTTGCGGAACCCACAGCTTATGATGATTATCAGAGCTAAGTTCAGTAACTACCCACATTCCAAAAGTTTTTGAATTCTCCCTAACGTCGACTGCTACGTCAAGTATAGCACCTTTTATACAACTTACTAGTTTTGACTGTGGATATGTAGACTGATAGTGAACTCCTCTAATAGTATTCCTTTTATCATTATAAGAAAGGTTATCTTGAGTAAAGTTTACTGATTGCCCTAAACCTTCATCTATTTTTCTTTGATTATAGCTCTCATAAAAATAGCCCCTATTGTCTTTAAACACATCAGGCTTCACAAGAATAACGTCTTCTATGTCTAGTCTTTCAAATTTCATATCTTATTCCTCCATCTTTTTGAATATTACAAATAAGATATTATACTTCTAAGGTGAGGGTTCATTAAGTTGTCTATCTTTAAAAGCTCTTTTAGCTGATACATGTTCAACCACATGAAATTATATGGTACATCGATATCATTATCAGACTCGACAAGCATATTCTTAACTCGCTTCTTATAAAATCTCCCCCCATCTTCAGGGTACCAATGCTCAAACATTACAGTCCCTAGTTTATCATCTCCATGAAAGTATTCAGAAAACAATGGCCTTCTTCCACTGTGGAAAGTATTCAAGTTATCATAAGTTACCTGTAGCGTTGGAGACAGTAAGACTCTATCATAGTTTCCAGGTTCGAATTTAGCCTCTACAAGGTACTTGGAAACTCCGTCAATTGTCTTTCTAATAAGCCCGACAATGCTAGCTTCTGTTCCTTGATCTATCATTGGCTGACTCCAGCCTTTGCCTGACTCACGAATACTAGTCTCAGTTCTAATTCCGATTACCTTAAAAAATCCCCCAGTTGTATGCTCAAGATTTCCTGTCTCATCATTTAAATCCCACCCATCGTTGACTTCATTTAAATTAATTTCTGCAACACTAGCTGGAAGTTCATCTTTTATGTTCTGCAGCCACACAAGAATATCATCTATTCCCTCATCCTCATTTACACACTCTATAAACTGATTAAGCCTATTTTCAAAATTGTCTGTCAGCGTGAGTGAAGGATTGTTTTCTATCCATTCTAAAATTTTATCTCTTAGCATTTATCATCTTCTTATACAATAGTAAGTTATCTTTTGACGTTTTATTGGTGTTAATATCAGTACTGATATTTCCCGTGTCATAGTATATTTGTCCGAAGCCTATTTCTTGCTCAAATATTTCTGCCACCTCTTTTAGCGTAATATTCTCACTCGATCTTAATGATTTTACACCAGAATAATTTTTCATAATTGAATCTAAAATATCTTCATACAAAATATAGTTCATTGTAGTATCTGGTGTGAGAACAATATCTTCTCCATTCACTATTTTTTGAAAACTATTTTTTCTCATCCCATTGCCGATTAAAGACGATGGCCGGAGAATGAGATAGTCTTTACAAAGATTTTTAACGATTATCTCTGAAATTCTTTTTGTCACCCCGTACGGCGAATTCTTTGTTTGGTCTATTGAGGAAATATAGACAAATCTTTTATGGGGTATTTTTGCCATATCTCTTGTAAGTAACACATTATCTTCAAATAGAGATAATTTGACATTATTCCAGGAGCAGTGGCTAACAGTTGCAGCTGAGTGAATTATTAAATCATAACTCTCTTTTAGAGATAATCGATCTGTTTCTCTAGTTAGTCTATCACACCTAGGAAATTGTTTTGAAAGCCAGCTTCCCAATCCCCTATTTGTTCCCGTAATAAGGACATTCATTTATGTATCTAATCCTAAAAGCTCTGCATCAATTTTAGCCAAACTAATTTGAGTACTTTGGCCGAGGGAGGCTTGTGAACTACACCTTTCACTCTCTAAAAATGTATGCATAGCGCCGTTATCTAGCACACCTGTCTTCAAGCCTGTCTCATAAAATTTCTTACATGCATATTTTTCAAAAGGCTGCATAACGGGAACATGTGATTCTCCCTCAAAGAAAGAAAGAAGAAGATCTGTTTTCCATATAGCAGGCCTAGAAGAATAATGCCAATTATTTTTATAGAAAACATGACCCTTAATCTTATAAGGGCCTTCCCATATCAACGGAGACCTCAGTACATGATTGTGGCTAAAGTGCCTAACAGAATCCGGATTTACTGATTTTGGAGTAATTTCTGAATCAAAGCTATTCCTATTTTCATAGCTATAATAAGGTATTCTCAAACAACCTACATCACTATTCTCATCCATAAAATCAACACAATCAGATATAAAATTGGCATCATAGACTACAAAATCATCATACATATAACAACAGTAATCATAACCTCTTTCTTTAGCCAATTTGGCACAAGAATAGATTACTGATACGTCCCAAAGATTGCTCTTGAATGCTATCGTCTCGTCAATTCCTTTCTGAGCATCTATGAGTTTGGCGACGTCTTCACTACAATTATTATTAATTGCAACAACCCTACAGGCTTGATTTTCTAGAAGAGCTATACTCTCTAAACTTCTAAAAAAATTATGAGACCTGCGTGATTTATTATCCTCTGTTAGATAACAAAGATAGCCTACTAGAACTCTTTCATTTGTTTTCATAATCAACCGGCACCTCTAGCAGCTTTAAGCAATACATCTTTATAATTTTATTCATGCTCTAAGACCTTTTCAAAAAATTTCAAATATAGTTCTGCAACTTCTTTCATCGTAGTTTCTTGTCGTGAGTTAGGAAGTGAGTTATAGTCTTTAAGTTTTTTTAAAAGCTCATCTTGATTTGCAAATGTATTACCGTCGTTATTAATAAGCTCAGGGTGTCCTCCGCTTTTTAACGCAAGAACCCTTAATCCGCAAGCCATGGCTTCCAATAAAGAATTTGAACAAGGATCATTTTCACTAGCAGTGATATAAATGTCACTTGCGCGCATCTCATTAGCAAGTTTTTCGCTAGTAAGACATCCTAGCCTTTTGATATTCTTAAATTCGACATTTGAATTACCAGCGAAAACATATTCAAACTTTGTAAAATCTAGATTATCATCTAGAAACTTATAGGCCTCGAACCCCTTTCGTATATTGGACGAAAAAGTTGCAGATATAATCCGAGCTTTCTTATTAGGCTCAGGCATATAATATGAATTGCTATAAAATATCTCTGAATCTACGGCGTTATGAATAACCGCCGTTGGCTCTGTAGGGCTGAGTCCTAATTTAATATTTGCTGTTCGTGACCATTGACTCTGAAATACTGTGGCGGTTGCTAAGTTATTATTTGCCTGATAAACAATAAGGTCACGATTATCGGACATATTGTTATAAAGCCTCATGGGTCCATCAACCCTATGAATAAACTCCTTGTCAGGAAATCTTTGCTTTATTTGGTTAACTTTTGAAAGATCATGGTGGCTATTAAAAAGAAAAACATCTGCATTGGGTAAATCAGAATATACACCTAATCTTAAAAACTCCTTTTTTAGCGCTCTTAAGAACTGATTTCCCCCACCGAAGGGGGCATCAGATGTTTTATACAAAATATTAACCTTCATGACATATCTCAAAAAACTTGATAAAGTTATTAAAACCGCTAGGGATTAAATAGTCTTGGATACGTTGATGTGCGATATCAACATTTGGTATACCAATATCATTTCCTATCTCATATAAGCTTTCTTTTGCTAAAATATCAGAAGCCAATCCAACGTCTGTTGAAACAATGGGGGTCTTTGAAATTGCACACTCAACAATAGACTGGGGTCCACCCTCACATCTAGATGAGACCAAGTATAAATCCAAGCAGTTATAAAGCTTATTCAATAATTCAAAATCTGCCCATTCAAAATAGTGAAAATTGATATTTTTTTCGTTTAATCTGTTGATTACGTATTGACGGCGCCAGCCTGCCAAAATAACCTCTACATTATTATTTTCTTTGTACATACTCTCAATAATATCACAAAAAACGTCTGGCCCTTTTGAGAGCTTGGGGCTTTTTAGATCATGACCTTCCGTATCTCTTTGAAATGACCCGACAAAAAACTTATCGACAGGTAACCCTAGTTCACTTCTTAGATTCAGCTTATCAGGTATTTCCTTCCAGATATTTTGATTTACCCAAAACGGTTGAACAAAGATCTTTTTCTTTGTTAGCGCTTGAATTTGTTGTTTTGTTTTCTCACATGGAACATGATAAAAATCAGTTATAGAATCTCTCATCATAAAATTAGCATATGCAGGTTCATCAAATTTCGTGGGATCGATATGATGAATTGTGGTTACCACTTTCTTTGCCTGTAGGTACTGAGGTGGTATATGGTTCCACGCCCAGCCGGCCAATAGCCATATAACATCAGCGGCATGAATATGTTCGGTGCAGTATTGGGGATTATTTTGCTCCCACTCTTCTACAAATCTATCACATATCCAGTTTTCATTCGCTTTTTGCAAAAAGATCTTCATCAAATTTACCCTTTTTCATCAAAACCATACCTGCGTTTTTTTCTGGTTGCTTATCACCAAATAAATGACCCCTGAATTCTATCAAAAGAAAATCATACTCTGGATACTGGTTTTTAATTTGCCTAATAACACCCTTAATCGCAAATTTTTCTGGATCATAGTCATCCCAAACGAAAATTGAGTTCTCTTTTTCCATATGATGACAAATCTTAAAATCTTCAAAAATTATATCATGATTTGTATGGTCACCATCAATAAAAAAGAGATCAAATCCCAAAGCAGAATTAGTTATAATCTCATTAACTTGATTGCGTTGATAAAATTCTATTTTTTGTTTTTCGTCATATGGTATCATCCCATAAAGATCTTCATTTGAAACAAACGCCGGCTCATAACCGATTGCATCATTTCTTTTTACGTTGAAGGGTACGATGTCTACTGTACTTATCTTTTTAACATGTTCCAGTAAAGATACAGAATAACATGCAGTGCCGCGGCCGGTTCCTACTTCAAAAAATGACTCGCATGCAGTCCACTCTGCGACTGCCTTTATCAAGAATGGTTGTTCCATACCGTATGATAGTTCAAAATCTTTTTTATGTGGATTAGCACGAGACTTTGTATAGTAACAAATATTCTTAATAGTTTCCTGATCTTTCTTCCAATCATACCCAACAGCATTAAAGAAAGAAAGAAGATCAGTCTTTTTAATTTGATCATCGATAATCAACGAACCAAAATTGATTTTATTCATTTGCATTTTTAGATACATCTCCAAGACAAGCGAGGTAGCTTAAAGAAACCTCGGCTATATTAATGTTTGAGTCCTTTGTTCCGCCAACTATATTGTCAAACTTTAAACGAGGTGGGTCATATAGACGTACCGGTGAAAAATCCCAATCTTCTTCTACCACCACTGTAGAATCTTTTCCTGCAATCTCTACGGTACCTCCGGCCGATGAACACCAAATATGGCAACCAGCGGCGCGAGCGTCAACCACTACATTTGGACAATGATCCAGCCATGCAAGGTGAATGAAGTTTTTAGAAGCTTTCATATAAGAAATCATTTGTTCCCATGTAAGGTCTCCCATAATTCTAATTCGTAAATCATCATTTGTCAAGTACTTTTCTGCATCTTTTCCTGCAATAAGCATGATATGATCTGGCCCTGCATGCTCCTTAAACAGCCGGACATTTTCGTACAATCGTTTATGGGGTCGCCATGATGATGCACACATCCATACTTTTTCCCTAGGTATCCCGGTATTCGCGGGTGGTATCGAAGCAACTGCTTTTATATCCGTACCGTTGTGTATGACCTTAACATTGTCTCTTTCACCAAAAAAACGAGAAACCAACTCTTTGTCAAATTCGCTCTGAACAATTACAGCATTAGCATGATCAAAGCTTCTTTTAATTGGCTCATTTTGTCTTTTCCAGTCTTGTTCTGAATTAAACCATATTCCATCTAAACGAAGAACGGTAGGCGAGAAATCATTCATACTTTGAATAAATGAAAGCCGAACATCAGGATCTGAGTTTGTGAGTTTATGACCATCATTCAATAATTGTCTAGCTAGTTTTAAACCAAATCCATTGGGTCCGGAGGTGGAA
>Ga0080013_1004093_pt1 | contig 14607 bp, 36 predicted proteins | sample ETNvirenome_6_85_FD_69236 | JGI IMG/M metagenome (GOLD analysis project Ga0080013, IMG submission 69236) | Marine viral communities from the Pacific Ocean - ETNP_6_85 (SPADES assembly) (version 2) | ecosystem: Environmental > Aquatic > Marine > Oceanic | place: Pacific Ocean | collected 2013-06-19
CGTATAATGGTATCAGTGTTCAAGATACTTGGGAAGATCAAGAACGCTATTTGATTGAAGATAAGATTGGTAAATATAAAAATCATTATTATGCACGTTACGAGGACGGAAAGATTGTAGAAGTATGGAAACTTGATTGTAATGATGTCCTTGCAATTGTCCTCCCTAAAGCACAGAAACAATATCCTAAAAAGAAAGCGGGTAATGCCAAAGATCCCCGCATTGGTGTTACAATCTCTAAGAAAGAAATATATGCTGTTGGCACTTGTATCCTAGGTTGAATATGGACTCTAAAGAACTTATGTACTCATCAGGTAACAATGATGAGTGTTACACACCAGATTACGCTGTTACTCCCATCCTGAAGTATATTCCAAGGGATGCAAAAGTATGGTGTCCATTTGACAAGGCAGAGAGTGAGTTTGTTAAGCAAATTTCACTGACTCGTAGTGTTGAATACTCTCATATTGATGATGGTAAGGATTTCTTTACCTATGAACCTGTTCATTTCGATGTAATTGTATCCAATCCCCCATTTACAAATAAGCGTAGATTCTTTGAGAGAGCATTATCATTCAACAAACCATTTGCGTTGATTATGACTAACACTTGGTTGAATGATTCTGCACCAAAGCAGTTATTCAAGGACAAAGACTTGCAGTTGCTGATGTTTGACAAGCGGATGAAGTTTACTGCTCCTGATGGTAGACCAAATGATAAGATTACGTTTAGTAGTTCATACTATTGTTGGAACTTTCTACCAAAACAACTCATAATGGAAGAGTTAATCATACCAAAAAGTAATAGTAAAGCAGTGTTGCCCTTGTGACAGTTGTTAAACTGTCTACCATTCCCCCTACAGGGTCCAGAATCCTGTATATTAAAAGAGTCAAAGCAACGGACACCGATGACTACTGAAACCTTCGCTGATTATGTCGCTCAGCAAGATGCAAGGAACACGATTCAGACTAACGTTACAAAGTATTGTCTGATGCTGTGTGATGCTCTCGCTGACAACTTCAAGTCACGGAACAATGGTAAACTGGATGGATATAAGTTTTATCTTGAATCTAACGGTCGTAAGTATCACCGTATTGTGATGGAAACTGGTGGTGGTAATCGTAGTGTCCACGCCTTTGTTGATAAAAAGACTGGTGAAGTTTATAAACCAGCATCCTGGAAAGCACCTGCTAAGCATGTAAGATATAACCTGTTAATCATCAAGGAGCGTGAAGATATTCTAGAGAATTGTGATTGGAGCGGGTCGTATTTGTATCTTAACCGCTGATTATGGATTGCAAATACACTAAAGCATAACTTATTGATGCAAACCACAACAGCAACTTACAAAATCAATCTAACATCATGGGCACACGATCACGCATTGGCATTCAACTTTCAGATGATTCTATCCTCTCTGTTTATCATCATTGGGATGGTTATCCAGAGTGGTTGGGTCGTATTTTAAACACACATTACAATTCTAAGAATAAAGTAGAAGAACTAATTGATGGTGGTGATATGTCTTGTGCTTGGACAAAAGAGCGATGGACTGGTAAACAATTAGCACCATACGTGAAAGAGATTAAAGAATCTCGTAGATATGGTCCTCAATACTATTCACAACGCGGAGAAGATTGTCCCCCTCGTCTTGATAAGGACTTGTGTGAATATCTTCTCCCTGATGGTAGTGAGGAGTTTGCATATGTCTTCCGTAATGATCAATGGGTGTGCTATAATATGCATCACTTTGATGATACGAAACTACCAGAAGTTGTTTCAATTCCTAAAGGTGCATTGATGGATTGATGCCCCTAATTCTTATCAACCTTACTAACAATCGTCATGACTACATTAGCACAACTCAAGACCAAAATCAACAAACTAATTGAAAATCAAGGAGAAGAATCACCAGTTGCCGCATTCATCTATACTAAGGAAGATGTGGTAGAATATGATGATGACGGAAATGAAGTTGAGATTGAAGATGATAGGATAATTGAAGATGTGTTATATGAAGTAGAATATATTGAAAGCATTTACACTTATATTCATGAGAGTATAGAGGATGAACTTAGACATAGATCTTAAGGAGGTAGCACCATGACTATTACACAACGAGCATACGACAAAATTGGTGACCTTCTTGAACAAGAGGAGGCAAGGATTAAAGAGGAATTGAGTGATAAACCGGAATGGGTAGCACAAGAGATAGTCAACGAATTGTGGGAGGCACACGAACTATTGTATGACGCATTGTGAGCACTAAAAAAGATTTTGAAAAGTGGTTATCAGAATGCCCCGTAGATTACTACCAAGTTTTTGGTAAAAACACTTATATGTTCCTTGTTAATCGATTTGAAGAAACTGACACCGATGATGACACAAATGACTCTGACTGATGATACCATCATTTACGAATGGTGCTTTGAGTTTTACTCACCTAAGGAGGAAGAATGGGTTGATTATGGTTACTGGACTCTCTCCGATGACCAACAATCAGCAACTGAACTTTTGTTGATTGATGAGGAGAATGAGGTGGAGCATTTGAGTTGCTCACTCAACACCTGGACGTATAAACAATTTAAGCAGAATCAGGGTGAGAATAGTTTAGAATTGATTCGCGACCTCTGACCCTTGTGACAGTTGGCAAACCGTCCACTAATCCCCCTTTTGGGTCCAGAATCCTGTATATTAAAAGAGTCAAAGCAACGCATTCAATGTCAACCGCAAGAGAAGAACTTAAGCGCATCCTTTCACAACCTGAAACACGGATTAAGTATGCTTTTGAGTTTATGAATGACTTTGTTGATGATGAAGATACTAAAATAAAGTGTTATAATCAGATCGCAATATGGTCTGATAAACTTGATTGGTCAGAAGCACACTATTGATCATTAAGCAACACTCACTCTCACCTCTTTATTATGTCTTACGTCACTTACGATTGGAAAGTAGATTACACTACTCCCAGAACTGCTGGCACTCGTACTATGGTTGTGCAAGCACCATACGCTGCTGAAGCAGAAGAATTGGTTGAAGGTATGGTCCCTGGATGTACTGTTACCGGACATTCTCAAGGTAGAAAGTATTCTGACGGTGAGGCAGTTGGTGATTCTTATGGTGGATTTGGCGGCATAGGTGAAAATATGACTGGCGAAGCATTCGGTGTGCTTTGTCTTATTGCCCTCGTATTGTGGGCGTTGCCGGTGTTAAAATGGGTGCTACTTGTCTCTGCTATTGGTGGCGCTGCCTATGGCATTATGATGATAGTTGAAAAAATCAAAGACTAATAGTATAATACAAACAAACTCCAATCAATCACATTTTGCTATGACTGACCAACAACTTTGCGATCACTTTGTTGAAATTATTGAAACTGATATTGCCAAGGTAAAAGAGAGACTTATTGAACTGTCCTTGAATGAGGAAACTCACCTGGATTGTACCGCTCTGTTTATGGAATACAATGACATCCTGAGTGATAACAGCGAGCAGGAAATCCTTTGTATTAACAGTGAGACAGGAGAGGTAAATACTTACTTCATTGAACCTAATGACGACGATGATTGAGCACCCAGAATCACTCTATGCTGAGATACTTGAGTATTATAAATGGACGAATCAACAAGACTTATACTCGCTTTACAACAAGTTGAGAACATCTGTAGTCTCACAAAAAACAACGAATACAGGGTTTTCATTCACAACAAACTCATCTCAGTAAAATATGAATTAGAGCGACAACTTAGCAACCTGAGCAACAATGGAACTTCCTCCTGATTTTATTCACACAGCACCAAAAGGTTACTCCTATGAAGTTGAACAGATCAAGCGTAATTATCTTGCTATCTGGATTGTCAATCATAGCATCTTTTCTTATACCAATACACCTCCCCGATCAATTTGGGGATTCGTCAAATACAAGACAACAAAAAAGGGAGGCACTTCGCGCACTTACTATGCCCCCATCAACAGTAATAAAGTAGGAAAAGAAGTGGACATAAATGATACTCAACCTTATTCGGCAATGCAATTAAATCTTACAGCACTGGAGGCGGCATTCTTTTAATAAATTGATTTTTCCTCATTCCTGGACGCGGCAAACGTCCTATCCTACCTGACGGACAGAAATATGGAAAAAACAAAGTTTGACTCTAGTGATCCCTAGGGATCTCAGCGGTGAGACCGTTGAGACTGACTGAGCACCACTGGAGACAGACTGAAACCAGTCGCTGAACTGTCCACTAATCCACCCACAGGACTCAGAATCCTGTATATTAAAAGAGTCAAACAAAGCAACACTATGGAAGACACTCTCTGGTCAGAAATCAATGATGCTCCCGGTGAAATCTTCGATATCCCAGAACTTCAGGATGAGAAAGAGTTCAAACTTGATGAGTATCTTAAGGGTGATTATGACTATTGAGAGAGAACTTCCTCTCACAAAAGAGGAGGCAGATTTATTATTTGAGTGTGTGGACTTCTTTATGGACGATCCACCGGACCACTTCAATCGTGACGTGCTTGATTCACTCTTTGCCAAACTTATTGTATTTTGATTATGACTGACCCTAAACTTTCTCCCTTCCAACTGAACAAAATGAAAGAGAGATATGCTGAGATGGTTATTGATGGAATGGACATAGATTCGCTCTGTGAGTTTGCTTATGAGCAGATTTTGATAGGTGTCCACGAATATAATCAGGATGAAATGCTTGATGAAGTTGAGATGATTTATGATAAAGAAGTAGCAATGGGATTGATACCAGAGGCAACAATCTCTGACCTTGAATCTACCGCTCCTGATTATGGTGTTGGCAAATGACAGTTGATCTTCGCTTAATTGGTTGTATTGATAGACTAACAGAATCAGTCAATGTTTGTTATGAAGCAGACGGATCTGAGTCTGCTGTTGATTACAAAAAGTCATATCCTTATGCGACAGGGTTTTCACGCTCGGCAATGAAATCTGTTATAAGTGAACTTAAATCTATTGTCAGTGAGATGCGGGACAGTCCTTAGAGTGGCACACGGTGTCCCCACTGGACACCAAAATCGTGTATATTAAAAGAGTCAAATAAAGGCACTGCAATGTCTGAAACCGTCAAAACTTACCCTCTCTTTGCTGAACTTATGACTGCTACGATTCCTCAGACTGTTTTCATTCCTACAGTCAATGATGACAACGTTGAATATATCAATGTATGGGATAATGATGACGCAGAACCACTTTATGTGACCTCGGGATGTATCTTTACCATTGACAGTGAGGGAATGTTATTTTATGCTCCTCGGTATAGTAGTGATGGACATTTTGATGTGGAAGAGATGGATGTGGTTGATTTTGTTGATGAATATGACAAAGAGTATATTGAGGAGATCCGTAATACTTTGATTGCAGAATACAAGCGTCTGGGTTGGTATTTCCAACGCTGATATGCTATACTGTTTACACATTGGAGGAAACACAAAATGACAATGGAATACAACAAAGTGTGGAAGGTTATGAATGATCTGGAGAGTGCATTCAATAACATTGTAACCATTGAATCTCTGGTGAGTTATGCTCAAGCAGAGATGGAAGAAGGACGTACAGAGAATGTATCAGCAGCAATCGATGCCCTTAAGTCATACTTGCCTATTTACTGTGACTTATATGATAAGGCATCAAAAAGAGCGTGGAATAACACTGTGCTAACGTGTAAAACAGGAGATAAGTATCACACAGATACAGTAGATCTTTACACAAACCCCGCAGATTCCTAAACCAATGCAAATTACAAGAGCAAAACACGACCAGTTGATTGAACTCATTGAGGATTCTGTTGAATACTTCTGCGATGAGAATATGGTGGCAGGTGAAGTTGTCTACACCATCCTTCATTGTTATTCAAAGGCAAAAATCGCACAATTAAAAGGAGAATGTGTCTGATGGTGTGACAGTTGTCAAGGTATCCACTGTTTCCCCACTGGACACCAAAATCGTGTATATTAAAAGAGTCAAACAAAGGCACTGAGTAAATCCAATGACAAAACGAACCAACTTCCCTGGATTTATTGACGAGACTACAAATGAATTAGTCCTAATCAAGGCATCCTATCTAACACGAGTAAAGAAAACTACAAGAGCAAGTAAATGGGGAAAACGGATAATCTGCCCTCATTGTAATAGTGAGCAGACAGTATATCATTTTTCTTGGTCTGATTTAATGTGTACTAAATGTAAAGAAATGGTTGATAAGTATGACTGGTGGGTAGCAACTAATCCTACAAAGTTCTCTAAAAGATTAACACTTTGTGACCCTAAAGTTAAGTATTATGTTGATAAGGATAGCGTAGATAATGAATATAAAAGTCGTTGTTCTTGGTCTTCCTACACCTCAGATAATGGACAAGTTTTAGATGCAACCAAGGGTGCACCCAAGTCTATCAATTCTCATTTTTAACTCAACATCATGACCGACCAAATTCAACTCACAACAGAACAGCAAGCATTACTTGATTATATCCAAGATATAATTGAATATGCTGATGAGGAATTGATTGAAGAATTAGATGATAATGGTATAGAAACTGTTGAGCAGTTTGAGGATGCTTTTGCTGGTTCTTATGATGATAATACTTATGGATCACAATCAGCAGAAGCACAATTCTGTGAGGAATTAGTATCAGATTGTGGGTATCTTGAAGGTGATCTTCCCTCATTTATTAGTAATCATATTGATTATCAATCGATCTGGGATTGTGAGTTAATTCATGACTATTTCACTATTGAGCATAACAATACATCACTATTTTTCTCAAGGCACTTTTAACTATGACACTTGGCAAGGTGTCCACTAATCCCCCATTCTCCTCTGGAATGGGTTATATTATAAGAGTCAAACAAACACATCTCATGCAAGTCACAAACAGCACAACAATCGTTGATTTTTTCCCTGAGGCATTTGTTGCCGAGGCAGATGATATCAAAGGCATGAAAGTTGTAATCAAACGTTTTAACAAGCGTGTCACATTCCGTGCTAATGGTCAAAAATCATACAGCACAGTTACTGAGATCGATGCTCGTAATGATTGGGAATCACGTATTGCTAACGGTGCTGAGGTTACTAACTTCAACCTAGACAAAATGCCTCGCGAAGAGTATTCTCCCATGGCATGTGTTGGTTGATTAAGTAATAATGAGGGTCGCACAGTATTAATCGTAAAACCCTCTATTTTTTTCTCTACCTGACACCATGAACAAATTTGAATCCCCTGCTATGACTGCCCGTGCAACAATTAAGGTGAATGTATTAAAGAACACTGCTCTTCTATGTAATAGATTAGAAGAAAACTTTGATTACAATTATCCTAAGCAGGCAGGAAGTCGTCAGTACACAGTAACAACAGGACGCAAGTATCACAAGATTATTGATGCTAATGCTGTTCATTGCTTTATTGATAAGAATACAGGAGAAGTTTACAAGGCAGCATCATACAAAGCACCGGCAAAAGGTGTGAGATATGATTTACGATTGATTGAAGATCGTGAATGGTTATTAACTCATGCTGATTGGTGTGGTAGATATTTGTATGCCAGAGACGTTAAATTTGCACACCTTAAGTAACACAATGAATTACAACATTCGCATTGAGTTTAGGGATGGAACTGTTGAGAAGTTTGATAAGAAAAGTAATATTAAACCAATCAATGCTTTCAAACTTAACGATCAGATAGCAAACAAAATCTATCCTCGTGAGTGGAAAGAAATCACCTCAATTCCTGTTTATTCTTAACATCATGACTAAAACTATTCATCGCTATGAAAATGCTAAAAAAATGATGTTTGTGAAAGAACGATTAAAAAGTGATTTACCCCCAAAAGGTAGTGCATTTTATCGATACTATTCGGATCCAAATAAGAATCCACGATCACATTATGAGTTGTCTAAAGAAATTGATAATATGACTCTTAAAGAGTGTAAAAATCATCCCTATTGGAACCAATCATGAACAAATTTGAATCCCCTGCTATGACTTCCTCAATGAAGACGGAACAATCACCACTGTTGTCAACACTGAAATCGACCTATGAGAGCACTTCTTCGACTTTATCTAATGTCCGCGATTCTGGTCACTACAACATCAGTCGCAGCATGTTTTGTATGGTATATTCAAGAGTATGATATGGCATACAAGTTAGATCGACTTGGCAATACTGAACGTGCTGAGATACATCGAAACAACTCATTGTGGTTAGGTATGTGGGGCGGTCTTTATGGTCTCTCAGGTACACTCTCCGCTGGTCTTTTACTCCTCGATCTTAAAAAGAAATGAACCAAGGAAACGTCTACCACGATTACATTCAACAGAAAGGATATACTGTCAAAGAATGTTATAAACCTGCTCCAAAAGTTATCCCTGATGCACTTAAGCATAGATATTCATCATATAAAGAGTATGAAGAAGCACTCCATGATTTTCTCAACGGACAATGAAAGTACCCAACTGGCAACATCACTCAAAGAAAGATCTTAAGGCAAAGATCAAATCAAAGGCACAATTAAAAGCACGTAGGCAGTCATTGAATGCTCTTAAAAAGCGTCTTATGATTGCCTAATTTTTTTCATAATGTTCATTACTTGATCTTTTGTTAATACAGTATAACCCTTACTCTCTAATAATATCTTACTCTCTTTTATTTTAATCTCTTCTTCCTTATCATCAACAACGTGGTTGTTTTTATTCTTGCTCCATTTTAAATTGTCCGCATTGTTATTACTTTTATCATCGTCCTTATGTTTAACAAATTTATAGGATAAAGGATTATCAATATAAATCTCAGCAACTAACTTATGAGGGTATACTATTACTCTACCTTTATCTTTTTGATATAGTGTCACTCTTACAAATCCATCCTTTCCAGTATAAGAACTTAAAAACTTTTTTCTTTTAGTTGAATATATCTTTCCATCCATTGTTATATCATACCCAGGATAATTTGGATGAGATCTCATAATAAATTCCTAACTAGATGTGCGGGCATATGTGTAACTAGATGCGCCTGTATAACGTAACTAGATGTGTGCGCGTATAACGTAAACGTAACTAGATGCGCCTGTATAACGTAACTAGATGTGTGCGCCTGTATAACGTAAACGTAACTAGATGCGCGTAACTAGATGCACCCGCGTATATACAACATACTATAATCATTAATGTAGTATACAACATATGTATCGGAGTTGTGTTGTATACAGTGTAAGGATTAAGGTTTATTGTTGTATACTCTGTAAGGTAAAATCCTATTGTAGTATACAGCAAATGATAAAATAAACGTTGTATAGTGTTTAAAATGCCTTATTAAAAGTGTTATAAATACCCTGCTTTATGTCCTTATAAAGGTCTTATTTCCTTGTGATCTTAGCGTGCATTCTATCAGCATCTTGGAGATATGTCAAGACCCCCCCGCCATAAGATTTTCAAGGGTTACAGATAAGAAACGTAAATATTTGAATTTTTTATATAAATAAACATTGTGCCACATATAAAACTGGCACAATATACTTGACGGATAATGATATTTCAGTTATAATAACAAAGTATCGCTCAGGAATTCCAATGTCTGTCTCTTCGATTGCACAAACGACTCGATATCGTATCACTTTGGATATTGAAGCGCTTCAAGATTTTGACCCGGGTAATATCGATTGGGTAAAATTGTTTGAACTTCGAAGCAAAGAATCGTGTCAGGCATATGTAGAAAACCTGAGTGAAGAATCACCTGTTGCCGCATTCATCTATACTAAGAATGATACGTGGTGAATATCATTAACATATTTTTGAGTTATTAACAACAATGCGTGTGCCAGTTGGTGAACTGTCCACTCAAAGAACTTCTTCCTTAAAAATATCCTATACTGTAAAGGTAATCAAAAAAGTATCAAAAACTCAATGACAGTTGTTAACACTGAGAAGGGTGAACTTTGTACCATTGAACTTTACCTTGATGAAGATTATGATGAAAGGTATGGTGATGGGGAAGCAGATTTCAATTGGATTGATAGATTCCAGGCAGAGCAATATGATACAATTGAAGACTACATTGTGGAGCAACTTATAAAGAATGAGGTGAAAGAAAAGGTCTTTATTGATATGCAAGCATTGCGGTCTTCAACAATAGTTTTAGACTCTGAATATGCGGGTGGTTATTATATTGAAGAATGGGGAGATTCTTGTATGGGGGGAGATGTATACGTGTGGGATGGTAACACCTTAGAAAAACGTTAAATGATATAAACCCTTATGACGGTCCACAAAGTGGCATAGAGACGCACACAAAGGGGTCTCTATGCGTTATATTAACAGTGTCAAACAAATTTTTCCACAAAATGATGTTTATCAGCGAAACTTTGGGTGGCGTTTTTGCCATTGAGAATGATGTGCTAATTAGCACTCCAATGCTTAAAGATCAGACTTTTGATGACAACAAAGATGAGTGGGTTGAGGTAGATCATATGGCATTATTAGGAGAGGAGAAATACATTCTAGACGAAGTTAATCGGATTGAGAGTATTTTAAGAGCAAACTTTAGTGTTAAAGATAAACTCACTTATGGCATTGAATCTCTCATTAATGAATACTTTCAAGCACAAATTAATGAGTGTGATGATATGGGTGAGATTAGCAATATTGAGGAGGCAAAAGATGCTTTACTCTCAGAATTAAGAGACGTTGTTAATACTAACCTATCCGCTTAATTAACACAAACTGTCCTGCACTAAATGATACAAAAGACCAACCAATTTACAAACTGTCCACTAATCCCCCACAAGGGGGGTTTTTTGTGTATAATAAAGGAGTCCACAACAAACAAACCTAAATGCAAGCAACCCAGACTCGCACCCGCAAGTCCACCGCTAGCAAGACCAAATTGCAGTCACAAAACGTAATCCCAACCAAGACTGCTAAATATACAGGATTGATTAAGGATAACACAATGAATGAAGAAACCCCACCTGCTAAAGTTCGTCCAGCAAAAACTAATCTAACTTATGTTGATTACATTGAAGACTTCAAAGTAAGGATGGAAATCCACAACTTTGAAGTTGACGAACTAGTGAAAGATCTCAAAAGTGGATATCAATCTGCTAAACCAGTCTTCAATAATATTGTTGATTATCTCAAGCAATCTTATAAGAAAGCGTTTAGTGCCGTTGACAATGTTACCACGGAAACTAAAGAGAAAGCACTAGAGCAGGACAGTTGATAAACTGTCACAAGCACCCTCTATGGGTGCTTTTTTTATGCTATGGTGTATTTGTTGGTTGAAATTCCTACACTATCCATGACCAAAACTGATTTCACCTTTGAAGAACTTGAGGCAATCACTGATTTGATCCTATTTCATGATGATTGGGAGGAACTTTCAGATAGACTGGAAGTTAACATCAAAACACTATTTGACAAAGTTTGTGATCTTCAAACTGAATTAAATGAGGGTGCTTAAGCACTCTTTTTTTTTATTCTACCGCCGCAGACACCAACCAGGACCAGTTCACAAACTGGTCTTTTTTTGTTTCATAGTGTAACAAAAATGGAAACAAGGGTGCCTCGTGTGGTTATAATGAATGAGTCAACACGTTTTTCACGTATGCCAACCGCTGCTGCTGCCTCTAAGACTGTCACCCGCAAGACTAGAGCACGTAAAGCACCCGCTAAGAAAGTGACACCAGTCGCAATCAAAGCAACACCAGTGCAGCAAGTGTCACAACCAGTGAAACCAGATGCTCAGATCATCCCCTTAAGGGCATATCAGACAGATTGGATCAACCGCTGGAACATCCACCACTATGAGATGGAGATGCTTGTCAAAGACTTACGTCAACTGGTTGAAGTAGTAACACCTTACTACCAGACCGCGCTCAAGCAAGTTAAATCAATCCAGTTGACATAGTGTCCTCACCAGTTGAATAAGTGTCACAGGCACCCTCTATGGGTGCTTTTTTTATGCTATGGTGTATTTGTTGGTTGAAATTCTCTACACTAACAACTAACAACAAATCATTCGCTAACACAAACTCATGCTAATTCCAGCACTTTCAGCAATAGAAACTATTGCAACATACGGTGCGAAAACTTATGCATTAGCAAGCGAAGTTTTCACCGTTGGATTCATACTTTGGACAATCAATTTCATGTCCAATATGATAGAAAAGACTTACAAGGCGGGTATCATCTGCGGTAAGTTTTACAGGACTAATCTACACTCACACGTAAAGAATGCTTCAATAGCAACACTTGCTTTTGTGATTGTTCTTGCCCAGTTATTCTATGAAGGATGCAAGATAGTTTATAACAATCGTGATGAAATCCTCGAGAATGTTAATAACTTCCGTAATCAAGTTGGTTCATACTTTACCTATAATTATACGTACGCTTAAATATTCTTAAGTCAGGGCCAGTTGCGCAACTGGCCCTGTATCGCCCCAAACCGTCCCCCCTGTGTCTATACTAACAGCAACTGGTGAAACAGGTCAAATCAATCCAGTTGTCAAACTGACCACCCTGCCCCCCTCAAGGGGGGTTTTTGTGTATACTTAAGGAGTAGTCAACTTTTTCTTATGCTGAGCAACGAACTTTACAAAGAAATCCTTAAGGCGTACAAGGAGTCAGGATCTGAACTATATGCCGCCATGTTTCTAACCGCCGATGACAACTATGTTGGTGGGTACAAGCATCGCGACACGTTCACACCTTACCGCTCCCAGAGCATCCTAAACGATTTCTAAACCAGTTGCTGAACTGACCACTTCACCCCCTCAAGGGGGTTTTTTGTGCCATACTGTAAGCATGGAAAAACAACCCCTAGCAATCCAACCTGCTTCCTTCTCTCGCTTCGATCCTTACGGATGCCACTATGTCACCAGCATTAATATGGCAAGAGCGGTAGCAAAGAAGTGTGACGGTCCACAAGTTGTCTACCGACTAACAGCAGGTGATCCAATCAAATTGTTCTGTATAGACAATTGACAAACTGGACTTTTTTACAACAGTCTGTAACGAAACCCTCCCAAGCGGGGGTTTTTTTATGTCATAATACAGGGGTACACACGACGAGACTCCATGAACGGTTGGGAAAACTACGAAACTTGGAACGCTTCTCTTTGGATTGGCAACGACAAGTTTTTGTACAATACCGCTAAGGCATGTGTCAAGTTTTGTCCCGAAGACGAGACCCCATACGTCAAGTTCATCAGGTGCATGACGAACGGCGGACGTCCTGCCACTGGCGACGGGGTTAAGTGGGACAATCCTACTATCAACCATGATGAAATGGTTGAGATGATGGTTGAGTTATGACCAGTAAGCAACTTACCAAATTTGCTAGGTCGTTGGGTTGGGTGCTTGCCCGTCATGGTAGCAAGCACCACATTTTCAAACATGAAAATGCCATCAAACTGGTCACCATACCATATCACACCCGCGACCACGTAGGCAAGCAAATCAAGAGACAGTTACAGAGCGTCTAGACGATCTTCGAACTGTCACAAGCACCCTAGGGGTGCTTTTTTTATGTGAGGGTGTATTTGTTGGTTGCAATTCTTTACACCCTCGAGGAGCATAATTATAATGCCGCAGTTCTCACCATAAGAGAACTGCTGCAAGTTTTTTATGGATATCTAAGGCGGCCGCCTAGGGTCAGTTGCCCAACTGTCCCAGTATTGCCCCAAACCATCCCCCCTGTGCCCTATACTAAGGACATGAACAACACACCAAGCAACAACCCCTACGTGAACCACCTTGTCGAAATGGGATACGATCGCCAAGACTGCGAGATGGTCGCTGCAGCAGGTCAAGAAAAGACCTTCCCTTGCATGATCCATGGACGGACCTTTGAGACCGAAGACCAGTATAATCAGGATTTGCACGATTATCTCAACGGACTGTGACACTTGGTAAAGTGGCATAATATTGCTCAGAATCGCCCCCTGATCATTTACTATAGACTTATGAACAACACTAATCTAAAATAAAATGGCAATCGATTTTCCAGAAACGCTCGACGATCTCACAGCAGGCATCCGTGGATTCTGTCTCGCTAATCCTGAGGCAGATTTTGAGATGGTCATGGATTACGTGGAATTTCAGATCGTCCCCTTTGAGGCAGACGATGCCCTAGTAGACCACGCTATGGCGATCCTGCTTGAGTGTGACGGACAGTCTACGTAGTGGCACACAGGGGGTATACAATACCCCCATTTTAGTCTATTCTATAAAAGTCACCCAAACGGACACCAATTTTGAGAAAGATCGAACGACTCATTAACATTTCTAGATGTGGGTTTGGAGTGAAAGAATTCAATGCAATTTCTCAACTGAAACTACAATACACTAAATCTTACCCCATTGGGGATTTAGTGGACAGTTCCACGATTGTCCGCTCATATTAATTTAAAGGATGCCAATCCACGAACTGGCACACTAATATAGATCTGCTGTCTCTTTTATACTAATATTAACATTCTCATCACCTTCCAATCCTAAAACCTCATTCCATTTGATGTTTTTTATATCCAAATCTTCATAACACTCAATGTCTAATGTAACACTCACAATGC
>Ga0080013_1004094_pt1 | contig 14605 bp, 12 predicted proteins | sample ETNvirenome_6_85_FD_69236 | JGI IMG/M metagenome (GOLD analysis project Ga0080013, IMG submission 69236) | Marine viral communities from the Pacific Ocean - ETNP_6_85 (SPADES assembly) (version 2) | ecosystem: Environmental > Aquatic > Marine > Oceanic | place: Pacific Ocean | collected 2013-06-19
TTCAGAACCATCACCTTGACCCTCATCATACCAAATTGGTATTTGATAACCAGTTTCACCGTTAACAAAAAGGTCGCCAAAAGTATCTGATCTAAGACCAAATAATATATTGTTTGCAAGCCATCCTTCTGCACCATCTAAATCATCATAATCACCATTAGGTTTAACATAAAAATTAACTTGATGATCTGTAATTGTTTCTGTCTCATTGATAGTCAAAGAAGAGCCCCAATCATCCATATCCCATGCAGGAGGACATAAAGTTGGAATTGACACATCTGGAAATATAGGATTATCTGCATCATCCCTTACTTCAATTGATAATGTGCTATTAGGGCAGTAGGTTGCCGGATCCCCTACCATCCAACCTGAACTAAATTGTGCATCATCATATGTTATTTCAGCAGCCGGAATAAAATCATTAACATCACTTGAAAAAATACCACTAGGGTCACTATTTGCTCCCCACTTTATTATGCCTGTTCCACTTACGGGAGTGAGATCAAATGAGTCAGATGTACCAGTATCGTTTTCATAAAACAGACATTGATTCGGATCATCATTCCCTCCACCAAATTCTTGACATGAGTGACATATTACATTTGCCGAATCTTGATATGCATAAGTTCCATCCGGACAAGATTCATAATCTCTTGCGTATAATATAAATTCTTCATCTTGTATTGCACCCGAAATTGTACCTGATTTATGAAAGAATTCTTTATATCCACCTGTAGCTACAAATCCATCGCCCCAATGAGTACTAGCCGAAGATGTTGGATCCCAAGTCATTGGATTGTCAGTAGAAGTAACTGTAAAATAAATATATCCAACAATTATTGAATTACCAGGATCCTGTGCCCAAAATTTAATTCGATATTTGTACATACATGTACCAAATTCATTCGCAGCATTAGTTATATTTTCACAGTTCTCCATTAAATCTTGATTCCATGTAACATGAGCTACTCCCCAATCAGCAGAAGTCTGTGTTGCACCATTAGTGAGCCCTTCCGTTAGTTGGATTGGATGTTCAATATGATCACTGAAATTAAATGTTGTATCTATCGACCAAAATATTGCACCAGTCCCTTCAGAGTCCCCAGACAAAGCAAGCTTATTTCCATCTATATCTCTTGCCCATTTATACCATTCACTGTTATTAGTAATATCAGGATAATCAGCATCAGACATAAATGGTCTAATATCTATTATACCGGGTAGGCCTGTACTTTCTTCACCTGCATCTAATCCAAAATCTTCATTAATTGAATAGTTACAAGTTGCATCATCTTGAATAACCTGAGCACGGGTACATTTTTCATAACTGTCAGCACTTGGATCAATTTGAGGTTGTATTTCCACTGCTATATTTGGGTGCCAAAGAGGGGCATGGTTAGAGCCAAAATGCATTAAGTTAATCAAATCATAATCTTGCAAATCATCATAATCAATAACTTTAAGTGCAAGATTTAAAATTGGCTGTCTTGTATGCAATAAATCAGGTGCAGTATATGGTAACTCTTTTGTTCTAGATAAAACAGCTTCTGCCCATGCACCTTGTGTACCTAAAGCGCCATCAGATAAACCAAGATCTGTCTCAATTTTTGATGCTACTTGATTGCATGTTACAGTGTCAGATATATTATATGTACCTATAGGACTACTCCAATTTTGATAATTTTGATCTACACAACCTATAAATAACCATTCAAATATATGACATCCATTTGGATTTGTTCCAGGATCTACATAATGGTCTGTAACCCAATCACACGCAGTAACAGGATTACCATCTACTTCTTCATCAACATCTATTGTTGCACTTGCATCTAAAGTAATTGTTTCACTGCTTTGTATTTTATTGCCACTTCCACCCGGCTGTGATGATTCAGGCCAAACGTCTACTGAAAGACTTTGTACATTTAATCTATCAAAATAATATCTAAAACCATCTCTCGCATCCCTCCACGTCTGAGGCATTGGATCATCTGATACTTGCCCATCGATCCCATGCCAGGGGTTTGGAAATTCTAATGCAATTCCAAGATGATCAATATCTGGATCTGTTATATTTAATTTTACAGCCATTTCATCAGACCATTGATTGACTCCACACTCGTATCTTACTCTATTAAGAGCTAAAATTTTTCCATTTTGTGCACCTGTAAAATCTTTGTAATTTCCACCATACAATACAACATCAACTAGAGGCGGATAATTATCACATGTAGCTTCATCACCGTTGACAGGATGATATTGCACCTGATTCCAGGCATTACAATTCATAACGTACCAACGCATAGCAGAATCTGAATTTTCATGAAAATAGCTCTCAGGAGCAAAACATTTTATTGATGCTCTCCATGTTGTACCAAGTTCATTGGGACCCAACAATTCATTATCTTCATAAACTCCTGTGACTGCACCAAGCATTGAATTATAATTATTAATCTGAAGACCTGCACCATGTCCGGACATAACGGAGTTTTCATATACATTCCCCATACTGCCAGGATGAGTCGACCCACCCAGTCCTGTATGATTACCATATTGAGTTTGTCTCAGCCAATCGACATCGGTCATTTGGGCATCAAGTCCATCATTTGCATATAAATAATCCAATGGGTGTCTTACAACAATTTCGAGTATTTGTGGAAATTCCTCAGTGCCTGCAATCCACTGAGGATATGGGACAACTGAACCCCAATAACCAGCACCCTCAAATGGGTATTCCCCTGTTTTTGCTACACCTGTTGCATTAGGATAATTATTTGTCGTCCACTGATTCTTCCAACTTAATCCTGTTTTAAATTCATTATATACTTCAGATAAATCAGGGTCATTTTCATCATAATAATGTGTTAGCCATCCTCTTCTTGTATAATTTTCTTCAACTTCACCGGTACTTACTGGTACAGTATCTGCAGGCCAAGTGACTGACCAGTTTGATAAATCCATATCAACTCTATTAACAAATGATAAATCTTGTGGTTCAGTATCAGGACTATCTGGATATCCAAAATATTCAACACTATGAAAAAGTGAATAATCAGCATAATAACAGCTGCCATCATCAATATTCGGTATACCCACATCAACTCCTTCCGCATTCATACCATAATTTAATGCATTTTGATCAGTACAACCTGGTACTCTACGAACCATTATTGTATGCCCTGAAACAGAATACGGGGTACCCCCATATCCACCACCAACATCATCGAAGTAACCTCCCAGGCCGATAGAATTATACATAGACCAAGCACACACAAGTGTTGAATCAGGAGCCATATTCATAAAATCTAACACATTTGGTGGAATTGAATTCCACTGGCTATTAGTCATCGTATCTTGTACATTATCTATATTATATCGACCACACCACATCGAATAATGATAAGCATTTGAGCCATCATTTGCTTGTTGATTCCAAGCTAATCTTACAGGAGCTTGTATAGACCCAGCTGAGATGTTTTGAACACAATTGTTCTGATCAATGTCAGAGAAGCCGGCATTCACTTCCCAAGAATCATCGTTAAAAAACATGTCTTCATAATTGGTGTACATTTCGCCGCCTTGTTCTTGACTTTGATAACCAGTATCTGCAAGATAATTCCAACCGGAAGAATCATCATCATTTAAGGAAGGAGTTCCAATGCCACCTCCTCCTGGATCTCCAAAACCTGGAAGAATACCATTAATTATTTTCCATTCATGGTGAGCCCAAGACATAATATCCCCAACTGGATCATTTGTTGTAAAATCTACTATCTGTGGTTCATCCAGGTAGTTGCCTGCCCAGTAACCATTGCAACCATAATCTGAATATACATTAAATGAATTGGAGGGATTCATAACATCAAAATAATCATTTTGCATTTCCATAACAGGCCCATCATACATAAAGGAATCTTCATGAAGTACTTCATCATACCGTTGAGTCTTTTCATTCCAACCAATTGTTATTTCATTATATATTTTTCTCATTTTATTTTTCATGATTTATATCCTCTTGCTCTTAACAAGTCTGTTTTTGAAATTATTTCTACCTTGCATTGTGCACCGTATCCTGAATTTGATGAATACGTTCCCGTTCCGGCATTTAAGGGTGTGACGTTCCATCTCCAGAATTCTGGACTATTTTTTAATGTTAAACCATCTGGAGCTAAATCATCATCATTCATATATGTTAATATTGATGTGTCTTCATCTATTCCATTTGAACCATCCAAAGGACTATATGTAGCTACAATAAAATACCATTCTTGGAGATCCACCGGTACTCTAGTATATGTCCATGCGTAGCCTTGACCATGATCTAATGCAGTTTTCTCTAGAGTAGCAGTATCTCGCCTTACTAGCGAAGTAGATCCAAGCAACTCACTAGACGGAATAGGTACATGTGAATCTCGTATTTTTCCGTCTCCATCTCTAACGACTAATCTTATGAATCGTTCAGTATCGGAATCTGTAAATCCCCAGTTGGGTAAGTAATTTGGATTTCCTTCATTATCGTCCCAATATCCTGGCGTCATGTATGAAGTTTCAGTTTTCTTTACGACATATGTCTCGAGCATGAAACCATACGGATTATCTTCACGCAATGGATTTCCAAAATTAAATAAAGTACCCTTGTTAACTTTATCTAAAAACTTTACCCACATAGTAATGGTAAATCCAGCTGTTCTCCAAAGTGGGTTGTTTGGATTAGGACCGATCAATCCAACATCGTCTTTTTCTTGGTTTCTTATAATTATTGCTTGATTCAGATTTCTTATCTTTAAATAACCTGGAGATACATTTTCATATTCGGGTCTTTCATCTTGGACTGTTGGAATTACTTCATCTATATCTTCTAAATAAGCATTTAAAGTATCTCTCATATTTTCTATACTTGGTAAAGCATCAGAATCAATATTCAATCTTGGAATAAAATACCCAGCGTCAGATAATAAATTTGTCCAATTGTCTTGCTGATTCAAATCGTGTGAATGTTGATATATATCTTCTTCTGAATCAAACCAGCTTTGATCGATATATCCATCTGGAGGAGTTGTATCTGGGAATGTAGGAGCATTACCAATTAATGTATTGAATTCACTAAAAAAATTACTTATTCTATCTGCCCTAGTTTGCTGCGTTGGCAATAACTCATATACATTCTTATCTTGTATTACATCCTTAGCTTTTGTTGGATCTATATTTATTGATGTTTCTGTAAAATCTATAAATTGTCCTATGTTGTCTAAGAATTCTTGTGATAATATCATTGAATAATTTGTATTCGACTCGTCCCACCATCTTAATCTATTTGGTGGTTCAAAAACTATCTTTTCTATATCTTGATTTTCATCAAATATCGAATCATTACTTGATAGCTCACTTTCTATCTCTTGCTTGTAAGCTAAATAATCACTTTTAAAGAGTGCTAACTTTTCATCAGATTGTCTACCCTTTACAACTTTACCGCGATTAGGGCCGCTAGTCTCAATTCTGTGTTGAGCATCAGATACATTTGATATATCAACACTTACACCCAGTTCACTAAAGCTCTGAATCAATAATTTAGATACTCTATCGATAACTTGTTCTTTTTGACTTATTGTTGCCAACCTTTCATGCTCCTATTGTTTGACTTTAAATTTAAAATCATCATCATGAATAACTTCTTGTCCATCATTATATTTTAACTTATAAATAATTTTATAAACTCTGTTTGGGAAAAAACCATTCATCCATTGTGTAAAATAATTGCTTGTTGAATCACAACTCATAGAAGTATATGCACTGAACGGAACAACAGTTTCACCAGTTGCAACATCTAATATTGAATAGCTACCACTTCCTTCTGGTACAAATGAACCTGTCACAGTCTGATATGTTGTTGAGAAAGTTCTTGGAACTATTCTTTTTCTAGCACCAATTCTAAATTTTATTTTTTCACTTTCACGATAGCTATCTCTTAATCCTTTCATATAAAGCATATTGTCAATTTCACCGCTCATTGTCAATGCAGTTAAACTACCTGTATTTGAACCCGTACAAGGCTTATGGTCATCCCAACGTACTTCTAATCTTGGTGAATAAATTGTATGGGTATCTGATGAAAAGAATTTTAACTTACCAAATGTTATTGAACTATCTGCATTTGATGCTTGTTCATGACTGCCACTGAATCTTAGCAGGAATCCATGATTTTTATTTGTTTCATTCAACCAGTTATTTACTATTGTTGTAACATTCATCTCTATATCAGGTAATTCGTTATTAAAACTTTGTGTAACCTCATTACTTCCTGATAAATAATTTCCACCATATACCGGTGCACCTGCAGCACTGCTCCATGTAACTGCTGTTGCACCTGGAAAATATTTTCTATTTTTCCAACTTACGCCATTTGTTGTTTTTGGATTATCAAAAGCTTTACCATTGCCTTCAATCCAGCTTTGTGATAATGGATATGCTGCTAATTTATATTCTAATGAAAGTTCTTCAACTCCTTCTGCTTCATACATTCTTAAATAATATTTTGGTGAAGTTATCGTACCGTCATCGACTGATTTTGATAATTCATTCAAATCACTGTCAGAAAAGTATACTAGTGCTCTTGTTGGGTAATCAAAACTATCATTCCAAAATTCTTTTTTCAATTCAAGAATTTCGTCTTTACCATAATTTTTATCTTTAAAGTCTTCTCCTGTATCGTGGTTTGAGCCACTACTTATCCAGGAATCTTTTGTTGGAAATATAAAATGATGCATTAGTATATTATTCCTCTTATGTTTTCATTTGGGTTTTTTAATTCAAATACAGCTGGTGTAACAGATGGTCTTATCACGTCTTGATTTAATGCATTTTCAAAATTGAACTTATATCCATATCCAGCAGTTCCATCGGTGGAGACCCAATTACCTCCTGAATAATGATAGTAATATAAAGAAGGGCTAAATGTAACTTCATTATTATTATAGTCTACTCCCTGTGTTATTGTGACATAATTAACAGCTCGCACACCTTCTAAATTCATTAATTCATATTCTATATTACTTACATATATTGATTGTTTAAATTGCATTTTATCTATATTAAAATATTCTTTAATTTTTTCTATACATCTTAATTTAACTTCTTGTTTATTTGCAAAGTTATGTGCTATAACACTAAATACTACACCAAAGTTTATTATATATCCTGGTAGTATATTTACTTCATCTGTTAATATTCTATAATTATTTAAATAATTTTTTAAGTTTGTATGCATTAAATGTGGCACAGAAACACCACCAGAATCTAAATTTTCTAATCTAACTAAATCTTTATTATTATCATAAGATAAAGTATATAAACTTATTGTTGGAAATGCATCTGATGTACTTGTTGGGTATAAATCATTAAATAAAGCTGTAAATTCAGTTATATCAAGATTTTCATCACTTACATTTGTATATTTATATTGATCAAATAGAGCTTGTAATCCCTCATAAGGTTTTGGCATACCTGCCCTATCAACATAAACCTTGGCTATCTTTCCAAACCGTGCCGGCATGTTTAAAGTTCTTGCTTCATAATCTTCTTTTGTTACACATCTATTTTGAGTTGCAAAAAATGCTTTTGCTCTATTTCTTATCTCATCTGGTGATTCTTGACTTGCACCACCTCTAGCAGGATAAGTATTTGTAACAGAGAGATTTGAATCATCAGTTGTACCGGTAATAAAGGGTGGTGTTGAAAATGCTGTTAAGTCACCAGCAATAACATTAGAACCTATTCCTCCACCTACTCTATATTTAACTGTTATAACAGTATGAGAAGGTGTTTCACCTAATGTTGAATATTTATCTCCAGCAGCAGGATCTATAAATGATACAAGTTCATCACCTGTTCCAGGTATTGTAATTCCAACCTGTTCTGAATCAAAAAAGTCTCCTTCTATTTTTTGACCATTTCTTAATAATCCATTACCAAAAACTAATGATGTTGTATTATCATCATTTGTCTCAACAATAAATCTTTTATCTGTTTTTATATAACTCAAGGAATAAGGAACTGGAAGAGGTATAGTTTTTATACCATCTCCATTAAAATCATATGCCAATGAAGTACCACTTATGTCTATTGTTGAATCATTACTTCTTCTTGTATCATTTGCATAAAAAATTTCTTTTGGTACTTTATCCTGTGCCAAATAATCAACTTCATACCACCTGTTATTATTTGCGTCATATATATCTAATATTTCAATTATATTTGTTTCAGGTAAAGTTAATTCTAAAAATTTACTTGGTGCTCCAATTGTAAATGTTTTTGTTACAGTTTCACCTGAAACAGCTTTTACAGTTCTTTCCAAATTCCAGCTTGTAACAACATTAGTAGTTGCATTCCATGCTGACTGTACAGGTAATGGATATCCATCTGCCACAGAACCTGATGTTGTAAAATCTACTTCTTCTATGGTTTCAAAAACAATATCTGAATCCACTGCCGATGTTGCTTTCCAGCCCTTATCAATTACAACACCATCACCATATGTTGGACCCAACTCATCTAATACAGCATCTACAGTCTGTTTAACTGTTAATTCAACATATGCAGGTACTATTGGTTTTGTTTTATATCCAAGCATCTTTGCAATATTAACAATATTTCTTTTCTCTTCTGCAAGAGGTAATAACATTTCTTTATACTGTTGATCTATATAAAATGATAATACGTCGCCAACATAAGCAGACATCTCAATTAGCATCATTCCAGGTGATGTCTCATTAAAATCTTTATATGTATTTGAAAAATATGTTTTAGCATATTCCATTAATGAATTTTTAAAGCTTGAAAAATCTTTATTAAGATAATTTACATTTGATTCTTTAAATTCTTTTTGTGAATATGGCATTCTTATTCTCCAGAAATTTCTACCTGTACACTTTCCAATGTATTAGGTGCCTTTGTAATGTTAAAAAGTAATTTAATAATAATTGAATTTGAATTAATATTACTTTCATTATCTTGTGTAACTATCTCTAATTGTTTTATTTCAACAAATGGAAGCCAAAAAGAAAAAGCAGTCTGTATATCATTTTTTATATCTGCAATAGTTTCTTGAGTTATCTGTTCAAATAGTCTTCTTCTTAAACCTAAACCCAAATTTGGCTGCATTAATCTCTCACCTTTTTCAGTACTCAATAATAATTTAATATTATTTTTTACTGAATCAATTGTTGTCTCAGTTGATTTGAACCATCCTTCAGATTTATCTGATCTTGAAAATGGATAATCAATTCCTACAAAAATACTACTATCTCTATCTTCAATAAAAGGTTTTCTTGTTGTATCTAATATTGCCATTTATTATTCTTCCTTACCAGCCCACTTGACACTTATATTTTTAGCCATTGATTCTACAGTATCAGCACCCGGTATACCTTCCGATATAGGTCCATATTTTACATGGGCCCTTCCATCTAGTGAACCACCTACACCGCCATCCTTATTAAAATTCCAGGCCTTTTGTACTGCTCCATCTTTACTTACTGCTTTTGCAGCAACTTTCATTTGTTGTATTGGTTTTAAAATTGGATCGCCTGCATCTGTACCAGGCGTTAGTGTATTAATTATTCCAGCAATCTTTTCAATTACATCTATTATTGGTGCATATATTCCTAATATTGTAGTCTCTTTTACATCAACAGGTATGTCGCCAGATGTTTTTAGAGAATCTATTTGTACAAAAGCTTCAAGTTCTTCGACTCTTAAAGTCTGTTTTTTAAAAAAATTCTGTATTGCGTTAGATAAATCTTTATAGAACTTATCTTCTTTTCCTATATTATCTTTAAAAGCTTTTTTAATATCAGATTCTAAACTCATAATGGTGATCCATTCTTTTTCTTTTCAATTGTTTTCATTAACTTACTATAATCTTTTGTTAACGCATTACTTATATGATCAGGTACAGTTTCAGGATTAGCACCTGTTGATGTAATCATTTGATCATCGTTCATTGCTCCACCATATGATTTATTTAAAATATCACTCATATTACTTGTTGTGAATGTATCATCTCCAAGTGTCTTCCAATCATCTGCATTTGCTGTCTCATTTAATATCTCATTCAACATGGGATTATTTGTATAATTCTGTGATGATTTCTTTATTTGTTTTTTTCTTGTGGGCTTTTCAACCAACTTAGTTTGTTTCTTTTTGAACTCTTTTAAATATGTTCTAAGTTCCATTCTAACTTCTTCTCTTACAATTTCCCTTATCATAGTTTTTAGTTCTATCTTTTTCATTACAACCTCCTCATTCTAAATTACATTTGTCACTTAACATTGTTTCTAATTTACTTTTTACAGCATCTAATTTTGTTACTGAACTTGACATATTTTTTGGTTCAGCTGTCAAAGGTATAGGTGTTGGTGAAAATGGGTATACCTGTATACTTTTTATTGCCTCTACTAATTCTTCTAAAATTGTTACTAATTCATCTCCCTTAACCATTCTATCTGTCACATTAGTTCCAAGATCAATTGTTTCAGCATCAACCACTAACTGATAATTTGATGTTATAGAAATATTCTCTTTTGCACCAATATAAACATCTTTAAATGAAGACATAAAAATACTTTCAACATTTGCGTTTATAATAATTCTTCCTGAATTCTGTATTAGCTGTGATTGATTTACTTCACTGCCATAGTCATGTAAAACATTTGCTGCATTATTTGCTCCATTAAAATCTGCAATTAAATCATTAATTGTATTATTAGGGTTATTACCTACTGTACTTGACAATTGAAATTGTGGAACTTGAACCATTTCATTTGCATCAATGTAACCGCCAAGATGCTGATTCATTGTACCTTTATTTAACATTGCAATTAATGAACCGTCTGCAAAAGATTCTTCAGAAGACTTTGATGATCTTCCATTTGATATAAGTATATAGGGATTGACAGATCTGCTACCTATTCTTATGCTATTTCCATGTCTACCCTCAAAAATCATATCACCATGTAATTCAGGTATATAATCTTCATCTTCTCCATAATCAATCCCATCTATTTCTTCTTTCCATTTTTTCTGTAAACGATTATAGCTCTTTCTTTCAAAGTCGGATGATATTCCCATTGACTCTGTCCATGTTTGTGCTTTAGGTCCATATACACCCATATTCTCTTTCTGTATTGGATCTTTATTAAAATTTATATCATTATCTACATTAAGTGGACCGAAATAATAATTCTGTCCAGCAAATGTACATAACAAAACTGGATCACCCTTAACGGGTACGTCTGCCATTCCTCTTAATAAAGGCTTATACCATTGTTCTTTAAAATTATATCCCGATGCATCAATTGATATATGGGGTTTTGCTTTTATAGAGTTTATACTCGATGCATTACCTCTTGCTTCATTTATAATTACACTTGTGGTAATGCCCGGTACAAATTGTAGCCAAGCTAATTGTGATGGAGAATTCTTTCCAAAGAAATCTCTATCAATCCTACTAGGATCTATTCTAATAAATGTTGATGACATATTAATCGCTCATAAATGTTTTTTGTTTTATTGTTTCTATTTTATCACTTTCTTTTTGTATATCATTTGCAGTTTCCTGCAATGTTTGTATCAAATCTTCTTTTTCCTGTTCTGATAATCCCAATGTATCTTCATCGCTACCTGATTGTGATCTTGTAATAATTCTCTGAACTACACTTGCTAATTTTACAAGGTGTTCATCATTCTTAATTGACACATCCATTAGTTCTTTTATTATTGGAGCAATCATAATAACATCATCTATTGATGTAATAAATCCATGGATTTCTTGCACTAAAAGATCTAATTGCAATTTCTTATCATTAGAATTTTTATAAATATCTCTTGTTAAGTCTTGAAAGGTTTTACCTTCAAATATTTCATCTTTACTCATTAAACAACTCCATACGCTAATATTCATAAATAAATATCAAAATGTTTAAAAGTTACAATATAAAAAAAAGGCAACATATAGTTGCCTTTATAAAAAATACTATTTTTATTTTTTTATTAAACAAATACTGTGCCTTTTTCATTAAATGTTTTATTAATCTTTATATAATGCCTTTTCATAATGTTGACAACTTTAGTTATTTTTGAAGTTTGAACTCCTGTCATCTCACGTATTAATAGATACAATCCCTTTTTATTGAAATTCTCTAAATTTTCTCTTTCCTTAAATAACTTTATCACTGAATATGCTATTTTAATATCTTCAGTTTTCTTAAAAATATTTTCAACTTTATCTTCAAAAAAATTAATCATTTCATTAAAAAAAATCTGTATATCACTATCCTTTAAATTTTCTTCTAATTTATTTACTGATGCATTTATAACATAGTGCTTATCACTACTACTTGAACTATGTGTTTTTAACATTTTATAATTATTATTATTGTTTAATATCAAATAATTTTTCGCTACAACTGAAAAATAACTAAATGCTTTAAACCCTTTTGATGCATCATACTTATGTATATTTAAAACTAAAAAAGAAATAACTTCATTTTTTACGTCTTCGAAGCGTGAATCAAAATATGAAAATTTAAACGTATTAATAATATTTTCACATAATTTATCAAATGCATATGCAATTTCATCTCTATATATTTGATTTCTAATATTGGGATTTTCTTCTGAATTATATCTTATAATTGCTTCTTGGACGTCCTTTCCAAAATACACTTTCTTATTTTTCTTTTTTATTTTCTTTCCCATTATTGTCACCCCTTTTTTGTTGATTTTTTTCTTCTTCAAACATACTACTTAATAGTTCCTGTAAATCTTTTAATTGCTGAAAAAAGAAACCAGTTTCATCATCTGATTCGTAATGTCCAAGTGAATCAACTGTTTTTATTTTTTCTGTTGCATGTTCTATTATCTGCTGTAATTTTAATATAAAATTCTCATATTGATTTATCCTTCTTATTGCTACCATAGACAAATATGAAATGAAAACTGAATAAATTATAGATAACGTTAATAGTATCTCTAAAATCATTTAATTAAATAACTCATCAAACTGTTTCTTTAAATTATCAATTTTTTCAGCTTCTTTAACTGATTTTTTTGGTTGAGAATCAACTTTGATAGGTTCAATATTCTTATTAATATTTTCATTCTCAATTCTTGAAGCCATCATGTCGGCTTGATGTACTATATGTGGAAGATTCCAAGTTAATTGATTCTCTTCTAAATACGACATATAGTATGGTTCATTTGATTTATCATATAAACCATCAGTTAATTTTATTCCCAGATACTCTACTTCTGTTAATTTTATACCAAACTGATTTAACAACCATATTGCTCTGTCTGGTACTGTCATATATTGTAAGTTAGGATTATGGTTGTATATTTTTCCTTGATTCTTTCTATGCCATTCAGATTCGTTGGGTATATAATAGTCATTTTCCTTATCACCAATCTTACCCAAATCATGATGTATTGCTACAAATATAACTTCTTCCTTTGTATAGTTATCAACCTTTGCACCATTACTTTTCCATAACTCATAAATCTGTTCTGAGAAATTTACTACTCTTAATATATGATCCACATAACCACCAGGAAAACAATTGTGATAATAATTTCTACCGGATGCTGGCGCTAACATCATTCTTTCTTCAAAATGTGTATACATTAAATTGAGCTTCTCTGTTCGCTCCTTATCAAATGCTTTATCAATTAATTGTTTTAATTTTTCCCAATTGGATTGAATCTGTTTAGATGTTAAAATCATATAATCTCCTTTTAATTATTATTAATATAATACTTTTTTGCAATACGATGAAACAATTATTTTATTTATTTTTTTAAACTTCTAAAGACCTTTTGAACCAACCGAAATAAAACTTCGCCAAATCAGGCTTCTTTGTAATGAGATCAGCATAGAATTTAATTCTAAACGCTCTAACTCTCTCTAATTCAACGTTATTAATTTTCCCTAATGTTACTGGACCCAAAAATCCATCTACCAATAAATCATGCCCTTTATTATTTGCAGCGCTTTGAATTATTTTACCAGCTCGCCTCTTCCCCATATTAACACACATATCGAAATAAATATGTCGAAGTTGTTCTGGTAACGTTTCAACGTTGTTCTTATCCCAATACTTCTGTTTATAAATCTCTTTAGCTTTTTCTTTGGTTAGGTTCTTTATATCAACTGTAGGGTGAGAATTTTTCGCTATTCCGAAATTAGTTTCACCTCCTGGATCATCTGGGTCATTTACATAACCACCTTCGTGTTCTAATACTATTTCGATTATTTCATCGAATGATTTGTATCTCATTTTTTTACTTATCCTTTTTCTTAGTGCCTTTAAACCAGAAATCAATAACTTTACCAAAGCTAACAATGAAACTCCCCAATATAATGTTTAATAAATCTCTATGTGTGTCACCTAATGTTAATACTGGATGGAACAATAAATACAATACCCAGAATAGACCGAAGAACATTCCGACCGTTATTGTAAATTGCATCCAATCAGGGAGACCATCGCCGCCGTTTACATTGTCCGGTCCCGTTGGAATATTTCCACTTAATGCTTTTTTTACTTTTTCC
>Ga0080013_1004095_pt1 | contig 14601 bp, 20 predicted proteins | sample ETNvirenome_6_85_FD_69236 | JGI IMG/M metagenome (GOLD analysis project Ga0080013, IMG submission 69236) | Marine viral communities from the Pacific Ocean - ETNP_6_85 (SPADES assembly) (version 2) | ecosystem: Environmental > Aquatic > Marine > Oceanic | place: Pacific Ocean | collected 2013-06-19
CCCTTCGCCTCTCATCTTTGACTGTACAAAGTTGTTCCAGTTAAGAGGAAGATCCGACATAGCACTCCACGAGTTCCGTGCATGCATCCCGCCACTTATTAGTGGGCGCATATAGGAATCAATTAAAGTATACTTCTCTACTTTGCTCATCTCGCCCCAGTTATCACGCCCCCACATTGCGAGTAGTATTGCTTGTTCTGCGTCGGTGTTTCCTTGATCGGATTGAGCCTCAAACTTACTGCGGATTCGCTCAAACATCTGCTGGAACGTAGTGCCATCTTCCATCTTTTCTGCGCGTACTTTTACATATTCTGAATATTCATCCATATATGCTTTAAAGTTATCTCGGACACCTTTAATGATCTCGTCGGGATATTGATCCACATATTTCATAAATGCCATAGCGCCTTCGATCTCTTCTTTAGACTCTGTAGATTTAATATCAAGTTTTAAATACATTTCAACAGTGCTGGGTTTATTCTCGCCTTGGGCGGCTAGCTTAAACCTTAATTGGGCGTTCTCTGAAAACTTAATACCTTCAAACGTAGGACGAGAATATTTATCGCCAAAGTTTAAGTCTAATTGTTCTTCGGCATATCCGTTTGCCCTCTCTTGTAAGTCTGAAAAAACAACATCAAGGCGTTCCATAAAGGCAACACCAGGCCACACTTGACCAGGGCCGCTAAAGCCTGCTCCTCCACCGACACGGCCGTCATCTTTAAAAACCTTCTCCAAAGCATAAGGGGTGTTGCCAATCTCTTTGGGGAATATAACGCCCAGCGGAACGATTCCGCCCTTTCTGTGGCCTTCTGGTTCGAAATAAAAGATAACCTCGCCGTCGTATTCATCTTCATCGAGTCCGTATGCTCGCCAATTTTCTAGTTCTTCGTTGGATTCTTTGATATCATCCACCAAGCTGTCCCAGTCATTAGGAGGCAGATAGCCTTCCTCTACTAGCTCACGACGGGTTTTCTCATATGTCTCATCGTATTTGCCATCGACATCATCTATAAGATAGTCAACAAAGTTATCGAAGTCGTCTACGTCGCCACAGTCATCACAACTAAAGTTCATATGTACGCGCAACTCGAATCCCGAATCCGACGCCGGTTCAACATTCCACTCAGTGTCTGCAGAATGATAGTTCTCCACGTGTTTTTCGAGAACATTCGTCAATGCGCTTCTAGATTGGTAATCACCACCCCACGTCTTAGGTATTGTTGTTTGATCGCGCTCTTCATCGGGCCAATAATATCCCGTCTCGCTAGGTATCATTTTTCCTTCCCATCCGATAGGAAAAACAAAGGAAACATCTCCGGAGCCCATCACATAAATATTTTCGCCATAATCATTTATTTCTGCTTCTCCATAAACGCTCACATGTTGACCGCGATTGCTCGCTGCCTGTACGATTTCCTCTATCCGTTCTTGTGCCTCCTCAAGCTGTCTTTCCATCTGCTCCTCCTCATCCTCTTCCTCTGTGCCAGTGTCTTGGCGCATATTGGTGGCGGCGAACTCTCTAAATTTATCATATGTTTTATCTGTGCGGGCCTCATCAAAGAAAGAGTTTAATATTGTTCCATCTTTCGTATCTTCCCAGGAGCCACCAAAGCGTGTTAAGTCTTGTGGGCGTGGCGGCTGCAGTTCACCATCGTCGTCTATAAATAAATCCTTTTGGTTATCCCAAGCCCAACTTCTTACCACATTAATAAACCCTGGCTGCTTAGCGCCGTAGGGAGCGTGTTCCGGCACAACAAAGTATTGATGGTTTGCTGCATCATAAAACTTTCTCATACGCACACGCTCATCGGCAATAATACCAGAAATATCCCGATCCGTGTCTTGAAATATCTCCTCATCATCAAAGTCAGACAAAGGCTTTAACTCTGCTTCAGGGTTAATATCTGGAGGTGGCCATGCGTCGTCATCATTAAAATCGTCTTTAGCACGGACAGCCTCGCGTACCATATCATAGGTTACAGCATCCATTACTTCTTTGCGCGGCGAGTATATCGTTCGGCCCCCACGCCAGGGTTGGTTTTTCCACTCTCCCTTAATTGCGTCAACTCCAGACTCAAAAAGCTCAGCATCATTAAGGTTTTTACGTAACGTCTTATATCGCTGATAGTGTTGTAATATCGTAGTAACCACAAGCTCTTGTGCTTCTTCTTCGGTAGTCTTCTCGGTTAAAAACTTTTCCAACACATCGGTGTACAAACGATAAGCAACGATACCGTGTCCTCTCGCCTCTTCTCGCGCACATTGAAAGTATTCCCCGCCCTCTCTGTGGCAAGAGGTAATCCTTCCGATATCGCTCATCCGTAGGATATCTATTGGGGCACGCGAGACAATGATAGAGTATTTATGTTCCGTGGAAGTCATATCAAACAACTCTTGGACATCTTCCCATTTATTATCGTTAGTGTAATAGATCTGTTTCTGGTTCCACCACTCTAACATTTCGTCATCTAGTTTGCCCTGCTTGACGAGCTTGCCGATGGCGCGGGACATTGTGGTTTTATCCGTCTTTTTAATTTTTTCGCCTTTTCGCGGGCCGGCAGGTATAGTGAAGTCATAAGTCTTTTCGAGGTTTAACTCTGCTATTGTCTTGTCCTCGTAGTATACCTCAACGGGACGCGGATCGGGATTGGTTTGAGGATGTGGCATTCCAAATCCAGCAGGCAATTCCCCAACACGGCGTTTGCCTTTTTGTTTGACTTCTTTTGTTTCAAATTTATTAGAACCGTAGCCTTCCAACATGGGAGGCCGCCAGCTATCACTCAACAAAGCGCTAACAATCTGTGCTAGGTTGCGGCTGTCTTGGCCGGCCATAGGAAACGCAACGCGCATCTTACCGGGCCCACCAAAGACATCATCCAACTCTGGGTTGATGTCGCCCTGGTTCATTATCCAGGTTTGTAACTTTTCATGTTCCTCTCGCGAGATCTCAGTGAGAAGCCGCTTACATTTTGGCTTTTTTGGCTTTTCTTTACTCTCTCTAAGGTATTTAAACCACGTTCCAGTAGCAATATCCATTTAAATTATACTCCAACAATATAAATAGTTAGTTATTTCCTATTTCATCTCCAGAACAGTTGGATGGAGGCAATTATAAACGCCAAAAACACGCACGTCATCGTTTTTGCGGTAAACATGCTTTCCCCTAAAAAATGCCACGTAAGCAAAGGGAACGTTAAATAAGACAACGCAAAGATTAAAAACCTTGGACCCCATATCTCTCCCATCTCTGCATATGCTAGTTGCATTCCATACCAAAAACATAAAGATGCGGGAAACGTGAACACAACAATAGGCAAAAGAGGCTTATCTTTCCACCACTCCCACACAAATTGAGAGTTAAGATGGAACCATCCAAATAGCTGACCGGTAGTAAACAGCAAGCACGCTAATAATATTCTAGAAGTTGGCAATTAAAACGTCCTCACTTTTATTTTTGTCCGTTGTTTTTTTGCCGTACTTGTCTATCATAATAATGTTGGAGCCTTCGTATAGTTTAAATAATCGTGCATGGGTCTTGTATAGCACCACCCATTTTTTCTCGATATCACGTAGATACTCGCAAAGCTCTTTATGAAGAATAGTTGTCATTTCATATCCTTTGTTTTTGCCATGTTCAAAAAAGTTATTATCAAACTTGCCAATAGGAAAAAATAAATATTCGCCCTTCGTTGTACTATTGGCTATGGCTTCATTAAGTGTGGTGCCTTTGTCTAGAGTGAGAAAAAAATTTTTAGGTGTAAACTTTTTTAAATGGGAAAGCGCGACAGGATTAAAATTCATATCATCAAACTTTCCGGCCGAAATCCATCCGCTTTCCGAACACCTATTAAGCAAAAAGAACAAAGCAGAACGAATGTAATGATCCTTATACTTCGGCCAACTCTCTTGATAAACATGAAAAAACTTTTCATCCCCAATAGGATAAAAAAATTCTGATAGTTTTGCTATTCTCTCTGGGTCTTCCATTGCGCAATTCCAAAACTCGTAAATAACATACTTGTTTGTGTGCGCAACCACAAAGCGCTCAGCTTCCGCTAAACTAATTTCTATTTGGCCAGAAAAAAATAAAAAAGAATCTATCACACTTCCCTTTGGGAAAATCTCTTTCAAGACGGACAGCGCTTTAAAATTATTAATATTCTCTTTAATCGGAGATTTCATCTATTTGCACGGAACTTTTAAAATTATCGATTAGCTGTTGTACTCGTTCTATATTAGGTGGTATCGAAGGTTTATGCTCTTCTGAGGGCTCTGGCTTCTCAGATGGGGCCTCCTCTTCTGGCTCTAATTTATAGTGAATATAACTAGAAATAATACTAGTTATATCCTCCAACATGTAATCAACCTTTGCAACCCTCACGCGATATTCCGTTAATTCTTTTAACGTTTTAAGTGTCAAACTCTGCTCGTCGCTCGATAAACCAACAAGATGTCCTAAATCTTCTCCATACCCCTTCAGTTTGTTTCCTGTTTCTTTAATCATTCTAACAACCTCTCTCTCCAAATCATCTAAATCAACAGAATATTGAATATTTACTCTTTTTCCCATTTTATCCTCTTAAAACTTGTTTCTTGGCGCTTTTGTTTAATGTAACTTCAATCGTCTCAGGCGAACCAACAACCACGATCTCTGAACCTGTATGTCCTCGATTAATGCTTAACTTTGAGAACCTATGATCCTTATTTAATTCTGTCGGGAGCATTCCCTGTTCATTTAACTGTTTCATTCTTGACTCTTCACGAATCATTACAACGTGCTCTGGGTTAATAAAAACCTCGCGTAAAGTATAAGTTTGCTGTGATGTAATAGCAGTGTTGTTACACACTTCTGTGAGTTTGATTAACATTTCCTTCCTCCTCGAATATGTTCATTGGATATACTTCTTGTTTGGAAACATACCATTCTGATCCTTGAAAAAACACCTTTAGCCACGCGCTCGACTGCTCAAAGTCTTCTATGACAATCGCCGCCTGTGGTTTTAAAGTTTTAATATATCCTGATGGGGCCTTTTCGTGTTCATTAAGTAATGTGACATCTTGTGGGATGTAACATAATTCTCCTTTTAATATTTTCATTTTTTTCATCCTGTTTGTATAATACCATAGTTTGTTGTTATTAATGTGCCGGCACAACTAGCCGCATTTTGTAAAGCAACCCGTGTCACTTTAACGGGATCAATAATACCATCAGCCAGCATGTCAGTTAAACATCCATTTTTGAAATCCCATCCCTTTTCTTCCGGGGAAGACAAAACCTTATTAGCAATGAGGTCCGGAGATTCGCCGGCATTTAAAGCCATTTGTCGAATAGGTTCTTTACAAGCGGCTTGTACAATTGCTGCACCCAAAACTACATCACGATTTTTAGTAGATATAACTACTGTGGCGGATGTGCGTAACAAAGCGCACCCACCGCCGACAACAATTCCTTCTTCTTGAGCAGAGCGCACCGCCTCCAAAGCATCTTCGATCCTGTGCTTTTTCTCAGTCATTTCTACTTCAGTCAAGCCCCCTACCCTAATAACCGCCACACCAGATGCTAGACGTACAATTCTCTCTTGTATTCTTCTACACTCATCCAAAGATTCAGTATCCTTAATAAGGTTCTTAAGTGTTTCTATCTGCTTTTCTACCAATTGAAAATCACACTTTCCTCCCACTATGGTGGTGTTATATTTATTACTGTCAATAAATTTTGCACTACCTAAATCAACCATTTTTACATCTTTAAGTTTTGCACCACTCTCTTTTGTGATAAATGTAGCCCCCGTAGAGGTGGCGAGATCAGAAAGAATATTCCTGCGCTCCTCGCCGTACTGAGGTGCCTTAATTGCAGCCACCTTAAGAGTGCCCCGCATTGCATTCATAATCATAGCTGCTAAAGCCTGTCCTTCGACATCTTCAGCCACCACAATTAAAGGGCGCGCCTCTCTGGCCACCATCTCTAACACGGGCAATATCTGTTCAACTGCTGAGATTTTATGATCTGTTACCAGAAGCAGCGGATCGTCGTGGTGCATAATAGCACGACGCTCATCAGTGACAAAAGCACTAGCGCAATAGCCAGCGCCGAATCGAAAGCCCTCTGTGACATCTAATGAAGTCTCCAAAGATCTCGACTCTTCAATAGTAATGGATCCATCTTGACCCACGCGATCAACAGCAAGAGCGATAAGTTTTCCGATTGACTCATCATTGTTTGCAGAAATGGTTGCAATGTGAGCAATCTCATCTGTGCTTTTAACTGGTCGACCCAGTTCTTTAAGTTTCTCTGTAATTTCTTTAGTTGCAAGTTCTATTCCTCTCTGTAAATCGTAAGGCGAGACGCCCGAAGCAACATACTTTTGTGCCTCTCTCAAAATGGCTCTTGCCAATACGGTAGAAGTTGTGGTGCCATCACCAGCAACGTTATTAGTTTCAATTGCTGCTTGTTTAATAATCTGAACACCAGCATTTTCAAATGGATCCTCCAACTCAACAAAATGTGCTACAGTTACACCGTCTTTCGTAATGAATGGGGTCTTTCCTTTTTCTTGTAAGAGCACGTTGCGTCCCTTGGGGCCTAGTGTGGAAGCTACGTTATCCGTGAGAATATTTACTCCCTTCATAATTTTCTGTTGTAGAGTTTGTGTGTCGTCGTAATCTCTAGTCAATAATCACCTCTATTAATATTATAATCTCTTTTTGGTTGTATGTCAAGTTTTTATTCCCCTGTTGTCTTTATAATGTCTTTTTCAAGCTCATCGGCCGCAGTTGCAGAAGTTCTTCCGGCGGGCTTGTCCTCTGGATTGGCAAGATAAGTATTTAAGTTATCAGTGGTTGTCTTGAGCGCTTCCAAGATCTTATAAAAATCATTATAAAGTTCTTTTAAAATCCCCTGCGCCTTTAGACGAACTTGGTTAGAACTAGGAAGCGTAAATGCTTCAGTCATCAGCACTGATCCCAAGCCAGGATGCCCCTTGGGCCCTTTAATATAATCTGTTTTGCTTAAATTAAATTGAGTTTTTTTGCCTCCGGGTGCTGGGACACGCCCAAGTTCTTGGAATATCTTAAATTTTTCCCAAGTGAAATCAAATTCCCAAAAATCTAACTTAACGCCTTCGTCGCCGGCGGTTTTTAACACAATAATATATTTCATACCAATGATCTTATCGTCAGCAACAGATGGAACAGGTGCGTCCTCCTCGTCTGAAACCCGATCATAATCGAATACAAATTTCTCTAATTCGGGATCCCACTTCGTTGGTACTGATCGCTGTGTTTCAGGATCCCACTGGGCTTCAGGCCCAAGGCGGGGCTTACGTGCCTCGTCCACTTGAGTTTTGCCTATCGTAGATCCCCATGTTTTTCTTAGCTCGGCCGCTTCGGGGATTTGCCCAGCAAACGAATTAAGCAAATCGCTCACGCTACCTTTGACACCGCCGCCCTTGTACGCTAGCAACTTTAAACTAACAGGTACACCATCAGCGGCGTCGGGCAGTCTGATAGTAAAATCAGCAATTGTTTTCTCTTGACCAGGCTGCGATGCTGGGATCTGCCTGGAGTCTCCACCGGCCAGCGCAGCCAAAAATGCCTCGAAAAGGAAACCGGCCGGTGAGGCACTATATTGTGCCCCTGTAACAATCGCGGCAAGTGTATCCAATAGCAAGATATTAGAGATAACCTGAGATATGGGCTGTTGTTCTCCTTTTCCTTCTAAAGTCATAGTGGTAAAATTCTGTAGCTGTGCTATTCTGTTTCTCAAAGTCGCAACAGGATCGCCGGAAGAGGCGCCTCCTATTCTTTCAACAAATTTGGTTATATCCGTTCGCTGTAAAGAACCGGGGGTGCCCCACGCCTCACTAAGCTGAACAAAAGGTAATGCGATGTCAATTGTTTCTGTCTCTTTCTTTTCGGTGGAGATCGCATCCTTGCCTTCCTTTTCTTCCCCTATCACCTCTGGCTCAATAGCATCATACAAGTGCTCAACCATTTCCATTAACATAGAAAAATCAATAGGCTTCTTCTTTTCCTTCTTTTTATATTCTTTTCTCAAAATCTCAGATAGTTCAGACATATGTTTTCCTCATAATATTTCGTCAGCGATCCCTAACTCGATTGCTTGCTCTGCAGATAAATAGACATTCACTTTACGTTTTAACATTTTTTTAAGTTGAGATTTAGTCATTTTTGTTTCTTCCACTAAACAATTTATGTACATTTTTTGTAGCTCTTCAACTGCTTCTAATTCGTTAACGAGATCATGAATGTTTCCATGGTTGCCGGCACTTACTGAATGAATCATAACACGGCAGTTCTTTGCAATCTTGCGCTTGCCCTTTGTTCCGCAAGCAAGCAGCGGCACACCAGCCGACATTACTTTTCCTACGCCAACTGTGTGAATTTCTGTTCTCTTTTGGATATCTTTCATTATATCATATAAAGCAAACATGTCATCAGCAGAGCCGCCGTAAGTAGAAAGATAAAACTCAATAGGTTCTTTATCTTCTTCCTTTTTGTCCTTATTCGTTTCGTTCATATACATAAGCGCATGAACCAATTCCGCTATAGGCTCTTCTAGTATGTCAGAGAACAAGCCGATTGTCCTCAAGCTAATCTCTGGCTCTCCTCCTTGTAGTTTAGAAGGATCAACCAAAATAACTTTCTTTTCTTCTATAGTTTCTTCAACACCATCAAGAAAGCTACGTAACTTTTCTTTTAATTTGTCTAATACATCACTCTTCAAGAAGGAACGCATGCGCCACCTCTCTATTCTGCTCAAGATAGTCCATTCCCGATCTCCAATCATCAAAATCTAATATCTCTTTGTAAAATTTAGAATGCTGTTCGACTATATGTTTAATTGCTTTTTCTTTGTAGGAGTTAATTGCTAGATCAATGTTAATGGTATAAGCGCCAATGTTTTGTTCGCTGGCTCCACTTTCTTGCAAAGTAAGAATCTTATAAGTTCTTGAGAAAGCAAAATTTTCCATTGACTTTGCGAGGATGGCCAGACTAATAACTTGGGCGCTTTTCACTATTAATATTCCAGTTCTAGTGGCGCGAAAAAAATAAAATGTCTTACAAGTTAGGTAACCAAACACAAATACAAGAAAATATTGAAGCCATTCCATATAATATCCTTTTCAAAAAATAACCACCAATATCTCTATCGGTGGTTTATTATAACAGCTTGTAAATTCTTTGTCAACTACTTTTTCAAGAGCCTCTTCATAATCTTTTCAGCTAGTTGATCAGCCATCTTTTCTTTTCGAGATTCCTTCATTAAACGAGCGGCTACGCGACGGGCAACTTCTTGCATCATCATTTCTTCTTCGCCGCCTACTTCCATTTCCTCACCTCCTTCCGGGGGCATTTCTTCTTCGGGGGCCATTTCCTCGTCTTCGAGACCTTCTAGGCCTTCCTCGTCTTCGAGACCTAGCTCTTCTTCTTCGCCGCCTTCGCTGCGTTCGGCGTCCATTACAATACCATATGGTTCAAGGGCACTGCCCATAGCATCGAGCATTGTTTCTAGAGCGGTTTCCACAGCTTCTACAGCGTCAGGAGCAAGCTCTTCTGCTCCTTCATCTTCCAGGCCCATTTCATCATCTTCCAGGCCCATTTCATCATCTTCCATACCCATTTCTTCATCTTCTAGGCCTACTTCCTCATCTTCCAGGCCCATTTCTTCGCCTGCTCCCATATCGTCCATAGGCTCTTCTTCTACCTCAGTAACGCCATTCCACTCACGCAATCTAGGACTGCCAACCGCCGGCATGCTGGCCAATTTCATGAATCGACGGATTTCTGATTCAGTTAACAAAGTCTTACGAGCCATTATAAATCTCCTTAAAATGTACAAACTCAAATATAAATAGTGTTGTGGTTTAATAAACTCCCTAAAAAAGCAATCTTGCCGAAGATATACGTTTTTTTAACTTTTCTAGAGCCTTTACTTCTATTTGTTTCACTCTCGCAAATGAAATGCCTAAGCGATCTGCTGCTTCTCTGAGGGTCATATTCCCGTTCTCGTAAACAGATATTAAACAACAATTATGTTCTTTTTCATAATCTATCCAAAGACGACACTCCGTCACCGGGCACGACACTCCTTCTTTCAAACAATACTTAGAGCATTTTAATAATCCATTTTGTTTCATAACTCTGGGTGCTCCTCTTCTAATAAATCAAAAATGTTTTCTATTTCGCCTTCGCTAAGTGCAAAGTCCTTAAGGGTCGCTTTGCCTTTATTGCGGAGGCGCGATGATTTAGCCTTTTTACTTTTAGACTGATCTTTTACTTCGTCAATATATCCTTGTATCCTCTCGTCACTTGTGATATATCCTGTTATCATATGTCGAAAAAAGGCAGATTGTGTAAGCCCATCCTGTTTTAACCTGATTAAAAGTTGAGCTTGGCGGTGATCATTGTCTGTGAAGATTATTCGTTTTGTTAAGTTTCCATAATCTATTTCCGTAGACATTATTTCTCCTTCTCAATAAATTCTTTAATATCGTTCAAATGGTACCATGTCTCTTTGTTTGGTTCCTCTGGATCCTTTAACACTCTAATCTTGGGCGTATTAAATCCTGTTTTAACCAAGGTAATTGTGGGCACTCCATTAAACCCTATAATCTTTTCTGCTTGTGGATAATCAGCGATATTAAAAGCAAAAAAGTGTAAGTCTGAGTATTCTTTGTTTTCTGCTATGTCTTTATAAGGGCTGCTTAATTTATGACAGAACGGGCACTTATTCGAATAAAATTTAATAACACAAATTGCTGCTTCATTTACTTTACCAGATAATAATTTTTGAAGTGCTGGTTTTGACAATCTATCAATCGACATTTTCTCTCTCCTTAACTACTTTTTTTGCCTTTTCAATACAGGGAGGGCAAAATAAGCGAACCTTTTCCGCCTCCTGGTGAACAACCACCGACCAAGACATCACCATTTCTTTGTTTTTCTTGTCAAATGATTCGTGACATGTATCACATTTATCAGGCAAAAGCCCAAATAACGCAACCTCAGAGGCCAATGCCTTTTCGGCTTTTGATGTCTTCTCCAAAGCTCGTCTTTGCTTTCTATTCATCCTCGCTCCATCGTATACACAGATGGATATAGGTTTCGAATATAAGAAGACCCCGAATTAAATACCACTACTGCAGAGGGAAACGGAGCAGAGTTCTTAGAGTCTCCAAATTTAAGGCGTCCTTTAATAAAATGAATCTCTGATGCTCTCATTACATATTTGTGCCAGTACTTTGTATCAGTTCGGGCAGGGATGAGCATCACCACTTTGGTATCATCCTTCTGGCTTTCTCTATATCCCTTCTCTACCCACTCTGAGAGGTTGCCGTAGGGAGGGTTAACAAAGACAGTTTCCCCTTCCCAGTCTTGGGCCAGTCCATTATCTTCAAGAGTATAATACTTCTTAGCCTTATGATTATCATTTGTAGCACAAGGATCCAAAGTAAACTTTCCAAATCTCCAGTCTAGCTTATTAAAAAATTCTTGTGGTGTTGCCCATTCGCCCGTCTTAGAGCTAAACAGCGTTTTTTGTGTTGTTTTGTTCATTTCTCTTCTCCTTCGAAGATATGCTCATTAATTCTTTTTTTAGAAATCTCAATATATTTCTCTTCCATGTCAATACCAAAAAATGTTCGGCCTTCCTTCATTGCGCCGATCCCAGTTGAGCCACTACCGCAAAAAGGATCCAAAACGATCTTATCAGGTGGACAATAGATCTTACATAAATAAGACATTAAAGAAATAGGCTTAGGCGTCGGATGATCATTGTATTCTCCACGCTCTTTGCGCGTCACACGCGGAGCATAAAAATATTTCTGATGTTCTGTCTGAACCTCTCCTATGATGTTGGAAGGATATCGCCCGGCGGGGTTGGCATCAACCTTGCCAAAGTCAACCATCTCCCCTGTAGCAATAAGTGTCCAGCCCTCTTTCTTAGTTTTAATTGAAGATGCTCTCGCGTGCTTTCCATCCTTTCCGAAAGATCTACGCTTGACGCCTTGACCGACCCATCCAGTAGGAGGCTTGCCGTCCCACGGAACACGCGTGTTTTCCACGTCAATGACCCCAACCTTCCATTCCTCAAAGTTCTTTTTAATGCTGCCCTTGAATGGTTTCTGCGCAACTACAATTGGTTCATGGGCCGGCTTCAATCTATTCTTCTTTGGCATCTTCGTAGTCACCATCCACATAATCTGGTCTTTAATATCAAACCCGGCATCCTCTACCGCGCATGCCATTCGATGATAAAGCTGGGGACTACAAAAGCTGAGACAGAAGCTCCCAGGCTTAAGAACTCTCAGCACCTCTTTCCAAACCTCAACTGTTGGAACCGAATGATCCCACTCCTCCATTCCCATGCCATATGGCGGATCGGTAATACAACTATCAATTGAATTATCTGAAAAGGTCTTTAGGATTTCTCGACAGTCTCCATGGAAAAGCTTATGAGACATAATCAAGAACTCCCTGTTCGCAACGCTCACGCTCAGAGTGTGTAAAATAGTCTGTTTTCTCGGCGCCCCCTATTTGACACCACATCGCCCTGAAATATAGATCGAGTCCACGCTGATTAGTGTCATGACTTTTCAATTCTGAATTCAATTCACTAAACACTTTCTTGATCTTAGGTTCGTAAGCTTCAATCACCTTTCTCTGTTCGTCACTAACAATATCTTCACCTCTGAAAAGAGTTGTGCTATTTGGCTTGGCGCTGCTGAAAATATAGACATACTCCTTCTTTGGCATGCCGCTGTTGAAAGTTGGATACAATTGCTTGGAACTTTTACATTCTAAAAAATAGACGCGATCATTAACTTTGACAATAAAGTCCGGGCTGTTGTGCGTCCCACATGGTTGCGAAATGAAGGTATTATTCTCCATATAACACTTTGATGGATCTTTAAGCCATAAATCCCTTACTTTCAAGAACCCCTTACTCTTATGATTTATTACCTCGACTAGTCCACGATTAATTAATATATCCTCGACCGCATCTTCATGTTTCGAAATATTATGAACCATCCCGCTGGCAGCGGCATAATTTTTGTAATAAGGCATCTTCAAAACAGCTTCCAAAATTTGTTTCATGGTTGGTTTCATTGGTCTGTGCTCCCTAGTGCTCCTGCGCCTCTGGCGCTCATTGTAATTGGATATTCATATAGTTCGCCATCTCTTCGTCTGATGGCTCTAAAGTGGACCACAGGCACCATCACAACTTGTGCGATCTTTGTGCCTGCTTCGATAGTTTGTGTCGTGTTTCCTACATTATGAAGATTGATAAACACCTCTCCATCATAACCTGAATCAACAACACACGCCCCCACCAGCAAGCTACGCTTAGCTGCTACGCTAGAACGATTCTTTACTTCCAGCATATAACCATGCGGGACTCCAAATCGTAAACCAGTAGAGAGAATCTTACTTTCCCCCGGTGCGATAGAGACTGCCCTGTGCAACTCGCTGGATGGAGGCGAGTACCGCACGTCCAACCCGGCATCCGATGGATTGGCACGGGCTGGTTCGTTAGCGGTTGGGTGGACTAATGCGTATTCAAGCAGCATTGGTGTTCCTCTTCTTATTCAGAATGAGGTTGTAAGCATCATAGAATTCATCGACGTTCAATTCGCTCTTCATAAAACGATATGCCTTAACGGCAGTGCGAATCTCGTCGGTGGACAACCACCCGTTGTCACGGAACTCCTTGCGAAGTTCCCTCTTCTGCTCCTTGTATGGTTCCATCGCTTCTTCGATGGCGTTTAATGATCGAACATATTCTAAGATATAACGATCCTTGTCTGTGTTGTTTGTGGCCATGTAGCCTCCTTTTGTATTAATAATATATCAGACTGAGAGGCCTATGTCAAGCATTATTCGAACTTAAAATCAACTTTAACATTAATATTTAAAGTTGGAACATGCAAGTAATTAACTAGGTTATGGCGCCTACATTCATGTGGTGCCAGGTACCAATCAGCGTGACCTCTCTGGTGAATAATATCCAAAAAATGGTCTTTGCTTTGTCCACAATTTTCAGCCATCATATGAAAAATCTTTTTGTTTAATCTGTCAGCTTCTTTAGCATCTGCTTTAAGCTCTTCAACTTTTCCTTCCATCATCGAACTCACATCGTGAATCATTACAGTGGCATCGGGATCCATATATCTTTTTCCTTCGGCTCCAAAGCTTGCTAGCACAACACCACAAGACATCGCCTTGCCTTGTATAATAGTAGCAACCGGAATTTTAGAGTGTCTGATGTCTGATATCATCGACATTAATGAATATACTTGACCACCATAACTATCAATTATAATTGGAACTATTGGCTGTCCTGTATTTTGCGCCTTGCTCATCTGAGTTGAGAACGCATTAGCAGAATCCTCGTCAAACTTTCTCACACGAACAACAATCGGCAAATCCTCCACTAATTCCTGATCTTTCAAAAGTGGACTAAAGTATTTAATAATATTCATTTTGTTTTATCCTAGTAATTTAAATGTTCTCCCAATCGCATAAGTAGAAAATCCCCATTGTTCGTCATACTTAAGCTTCGCCATATACGGTTTATTA
>Ga0080013_1004096_pt1 | contig 14600 bp, 16 predicted proteins | sample ETNvirenome_6_85_FD_69236 | JGI IMG/M metagenome (GOLD analysis project Ga0080013, IMG submission 69236) | Marine viral communities from the Pacific Ocean - ETNP_6_85 (SPADES assembly) (version 2) | ecosystem: Environmental > Aquatic > Marine > Oceanic | place: Pacific Ocean | collected 2013-06-19
AAATTTATTAATCTAACATCTTTAATTTTTGCTTGTAAATATTTCTGTAATTTTTTTGCTTCTTTGGGGTCATCCAAAAAGAAACTCATACCACCTTTTCCAACAAGATGCCTTCCCGCAGATTTTAATCCCATTTTTCTAACAAGAAGACCCATAGTTTTTTCCATATTAGCCTTTACCTCGTCAAATTTAGGACCTTCATTCAACTTCTGAATTTCTTCTCTAATAATCTCTTTTAATCTTTGTTTAGTTATCTTCATTTCACAAATCTCCAAACATTTTGAGCCATTTTCTTTAGAGGCATCTTTTCAAATTTCTTTTGTAAAGCTGGGTGTTTATCATATGCATTATATATCTTCATTATCAAATTAGCAGTTTGCATATCCACACCTTGTTCGTATTGTTTATCTTTTACAATTCTTTTTGCCACATCAATTGCCGATTCTTTCTTTTCTGTAATTTTTCCTTCAACCACAACACCATTCTTCATTTTTGGTGCTTTCCATTTCAAAGAACCATATTTATATTTATCTTTTAGATTATATGGTAAAAATCCAATTTTTGCATATTTCTTTAATACAGACTTTGAATTTACAACACTTATTTCCTTTTCAGAAGTTTTATGTCTTAAATTCGCATGGGATTGTTTACCTTTTTTTGCAGGACCCATACCACCAGCACCTTCATTAATTTTTCCTTCTGTCTTTCTTTCTTCTTGACTTTTTTCAAAATCTTTTTCTCTTGCGGTTGCTTTCTCATCTTCATGGCTTATTTTCATATCTTCTTTTTCTTTTTTATGTTTTTCTTTAACCTTGTCAAGTTCTTCACCTTCTTTAATTGGTTTGGGTTTTTCGTGAACTGTAGCATCACCAATTTCAGTTTTTATATCATTATGACCAGTCAGTTTATACCCAAGAACTTCTGATTGTTTTCTTCTCTTACCATCAAACTTTTTTCTTTGGTGAGCAGGATAAGCACCAGCGAAATCTTCACTAACCACTCTTACTTTATAAATAACATCACTTTTAGCACGAAGATTTGTTTTGTTATTCTGAAAATCATAATTTGGATTTCCCCAAGTTTTAGCTTTTGCAAACTTCCCATTTCTTAAATAGAAATTACCTATATGAGAATAATTATCATCTGTTACTAAGTATGTTTTATCTTTATTCTTTTTTGATAAATCAACAATCTTTTTAAGACCACCTTTTCCGACACCCTTTAATATCCAATCGGCTGATTTAACTGATATTTCACTTAAAATATCTCTTATCACTTCTCTCAATTTTTGTTCTTTCTTCACTCTACTTTTCTCCTTACGACCTCGATTTTTGGATTGTTCTTCAAATCCTACGATTTTTCCACCTTTATGTGATGCGTCCTTACCATCACCATTTCCATAAGTACCTTTTTGTCTATTGTACTTGTTTAATTCTGCTCTATACTTTTTAGCCTTCGGTGAAGACTGAAATTTCTTGTATTCTGCCTTATAATCTCTTTTTTTAGTTTCTTCTACTTTTTCTTCTTTCTTTTTCTTCTTTTCCCACTTTTTTGCCATTTCTGGTTCATTAGCGTGCATCCATTTCCTTTGTTTTTCGGATTTGAATGGCATTACATTAATTTCCCTACCCATTTTTCAAACCAATGATGAAATTTGGTTACTTTTTTTTGATATGTACTAAAAAGTTCTCTAGCTTCTTTATTTAAACCTTTTTTTGTAAGAGTATAACCCAAATCTTTTACTGCGTTCCAATAAGCATCATATAATTTACTAATATTTTTAAGCTCTTTTACATATTCATAGGCAGGACCTTCATTTATAGTATCACCAAATTCTTCTTTAAGTAATTCAGTAACAGAAGGTTCAGGTTGTTCTGGAATGACTGGAGTGACCTTCTTTTTTTCTTTTTTCTTTGGAAATCCTAACATATCTCTATATTTCATATTTTTTTAACTCCTCTTTAATTTTTAATATTAATGATTCATTTTTTTCCTTTTCTTCATCTTCAAATGGATTGTCAGCAATATCTGTTTTTATTTTTTTTGCAGTATCACCACCTTGTTGTGGTATTTTTTCTTTTTCATCTTCATCTTCATCTTCTTGTTCAGAGATCACTTCTAAAATAATTTCTTTTAATATATCTTTTGTTAATTTCACAATTATGCTCCCCTAAATATATCATTTATAATATCTTCAATCTTACAATCATGACAGCAAGTTCCATCTCTTGTACCAACGCCATCATTAACACTTTCATTCATTCTACCAGGAGACATAAAAGCACCTTGCGTAGATGGATTAGATACAAAATCAAAAGCTATAAGTTCGAAATCATCTTTAACTTTAACTGTTGGATTTTCACTATCATCTTCACTTAATTCTTCAACTGAACCCAAACCACGAGATGATATACCAAGTTTAATACCACTTTTAAATAATTCTTTTAAGATATTACCAGCAGGTGTTCCTAATACTTCAACTGTACCTACCAAATCATTACCATTCCAATGCATTTCTAAAATATTATGTGATGCATTATTAAGATTTACAACTGAACTATCTGGGTGGTCAAGTTCACCTAATGCTCTTCTTTCTGTTATCTGTATATCTGAATACTTTTCAGCTTCTCTCATAAGAGTTTCTCTTGGATATACTCTACCATTTTGATTTTTAGCATTTGCTCGTTGTAATACACCATTTACAATTAACTTACCATTTTTTGCCAAGGATTCGTTAATCTGTTGTGGTGTTACCTCAAAAGGTATATAATCTACTAATAATTGTTTTGACATTTTATTCTCCTTATGGTCTACCTTGTCCGTCTAATCCGCCTTTGTATACGAACATTATTTTACCAATATCATTAACACTACCACTCACAGCTGTTGGATGTATATCTAATTTTGTTCCTGTAGTTGATCCAGAAAGCATATTTATGTATTGTGAAGACGATGTCATACCTTCAAATGGAGCTCCACCCTGTGCATTTGCTCCACTGTGAACACTGTTAAATTCTGCAAACGATGCAGAATTTCCAAAAAAGAATCCAACACTATGATCTAATTGCCCAGTTACAAGAACACTATTTGGTTGTTTAGTGAAAGCACAATTAGTTATAGTTCCAACCCTATCATATGCATTAGCTGGTTTAGGACCAGGTATTTGTTTCTTTGAATTATTTGGATCTTGTATATAATCTGGCATTTTAAATATCTCCTATTTCCATGAATTTCGTTTAATCCAGATATCTCTATAGACATCTGATATTACATCACGAATTAACTTTTTAATAATTTTTATATCTTTTTCGTCAATAGCTTCCTTTACTACACTATATCCAGTACTATTAGTCGAAACTTTCTTTTTTTTCTTTTTTCCTTTATTTCCACTAAAAGCAAATGGTGTGTTATATCCAGCAATATTACCAGTTACAGTTATTTCTTCTAATTCATCTTCTCCTGATTTTTCAGAAATTTCTGTCTGTAAAATGCTTCTTATTAATTCTCTTAATCTACTTTCGTTCATTATTCTTCAATGACTTTACAAGTTCATAATATCTCATCATCTGTACAACCGCCTTATCGTTTACAGTTCTTTTATTACCCGTATCACAAAACTTTTCAATTGTATTAACAGCTTCTTTTAATTTAATCTTAACAACTTTATCTGAAAGATTATTTGAATATTTTTTAAGTTCTTTTTTAACTAAAGGAACTTCATTTTTAATATACTCTTTTAAAGAATTTGTATTTGAAATATTATTTATATACGCTTTTAATAAAGATTTTTGCTGTTTATTTAAATGTGAATATTTTTGATTAAACTTTTCAAGTAAAGTTTTATAAGTAAGTAATCTTAAATCTTCATCATCTGGAAGGTTATTCATTGTTTCTGAAAGTTTTATATTGTCTTCTTTTGTTGTTATATGTTCTACAAGATTAAAATGAGCTTCTGTTTTATCTTCCGGAGATAAAAAATTAGAATATTCAAATAATTTATAAGTTGAAGCATACACTTTATAACTTGGAACTTTTGAAGATAAAAATTTTTGTAAATTATAGCAAGATTGTATTTCTTTTATTAAATTATATTTTTCTCGTTTTAAAACTGAGTTATTTAATCCTTGTCTTTCTTTAATTACTTCATTAATAAAATAATCAGCCTTTCTATCACTACCAAACTTTTTATTTATAATTACATTATACAAAGCTAACTCTTTACCCAATTCAGTCATTTCATTGAATCGTTTTTTAATAATAGTCACAGCCTTGCTATTGTCGTTTTTATTTAACACATCTACTGTTATTTGTCTAAGTAAAAACTCGAACAAAAGACCAGTATTGCGTATTTTGTTATGACGTAATTTACGCATAATAATATCTCCGTTTTGAATTTACAAATATGTATGGTTTTTCATATATAAATATAAATAAATTAGTATTTATACTATATTTATTCACTTGTTTCTTCTTTAATTAAATTTTCTTCACTTAAAATACTTTTATTTTTAGTATTATTTTTAAATTTTTGTTTTAATTGATTTAGAAGTCCTTCAGCCTTAACAATTGTAGCACCTTTACCAGGATGTAGTGGACTTCCTCTTTTAAATTCCCGCCTACCATACTTTTCTCTTTGATATTTAACTGCGTCTCTATGACTATTTTTAGTTGCTCCATTTTTATTTATATCATGTCTAGTAGGATCTGGTTCACTTCCACCCCAATCCTCCCTACGAGCCATTTCTAAATCTGAACCATCTTCATCATCTACTTTTTCACCAGATTCGGCGGGATCATTTCCCTCCGTTTCAATTTGCTCAAATCTAAATGTTTGTTTCCTATCTTCAATAACACCATCAAACATTTTTTCTTTTTCATGTTTATTGAGTTCAAATATATTATCATAAATCCACTCACGAGAAAATAATTTATTTTCCATAGCAGTATTAGCCAAATCTACTTGCTGATTTAATAATTCAAGTTTTTCTTGTTCATGTATCATAGATGGATTTTGTAATTCTAAATTAAAGTTAATTAATTCAGCATCTTCAAATCCTTGTGTATATAAATGAACAATAGCAATCTTTTCAAGTTCAGCACAAATAATTTTTTGTATTCTTTCTATTGTTCTAGCAAAACGAACATCTTCAGCAGCTAATGTAGCTTTACTTCCTACACCCTCTTCATATCCAAGAAATGCCTTTGGAATACGAAGAGCTGCCATCATTTTATTTCTTAAATATTCAATATCATCAATAGCAGCATCGTTTGATAAACCAGGAAGTGTTTCAATTTCAGTTCCACTATCACCACCACGAACTGGAAGATAATAATCTTCTGTTACTGATTCAATATTATAACGAAGATTATATTCACCTGTCTTTTGATCAATAACAGGAACTTTCTTCATTTTATTAATAATTTGATTCATAAAATTTTCAACTTCATTTGGTGGAATGTTGCCGATATCTACTTTAAACACTCTTTTTTCTGGAGCTCTCATCATTCTATGAATTAACATAGCATCTTCCATAAGAGTTAATTGTTTCCATACTCTTCGAGCACCTTCTAACATTGACTTACCATATGGAAGAAAATTTGAATCAGATAACATTCTAAAATGTGCTACTTCATAATTTTCAAGAGGTTCAGTTTTTTTATTATTTCTTGTTCCGGTTTCCTCCAATTCAAACTGAACTAATTTAGGATCTGCTGGATCGTGATCTTCTAATCTACTTATTTCATAAGCGGATAATGGTTTTACATTTACAATACCATATTTATCAAGAATATCTAATTGTAAAAAGAAATCACCATATTTTGTCATATTTCTAATCCAAGACCAAAGATTAAATTCTATATTCAATATATTATAATAAAGATTATATAATATATTATGAACTTTTGGATTATCCGTTTGAATTTTAAGTATTTCACCCTCAATATTATCAACTGTAGATTCATCCGAATATATATCGAGCGATGAAGCTATAATTGGATCGGCATCCATTAATTCATAATCACGAAATAATTCCTTACGAGCCACATCATAAGCACTTCTATTTTGTTTGGCGGAATATTTTTGTGCCCAACTTGCACCATTCATCAGACGATTATATCTATCAACAAAATTAGATGTTAAAGATGTTTGAGACATATTAACATCCTTAACGACTAATTGACCACTATCTGTTTTTCTAACAATAATATTTGAACTAAAAAGTTTACCTAATCTTGTTAATATATTTTCATTTTGTGCCATTTTATACCTCTTATTTATTATAACTATTTTTTATTTTATGAGCCATGTTAAATCTTCTTTTTCACCAATAACATCCATTTCCCATGGATTTTCCTTTGGAAAACCTGGAGATCCCTTTTGGAATCCAGTAGAATGTTCAACATTCCCATTCACTTTAAGCATTGTATCCATCATTGACCATTGTTGATCATTTTTATCTTTTTTTAATCTTAATGCTGTATCTCTAATCCATAAAGCTATAGCATAAGACATAACAACATCATCATTATATCCTTTCATAGCTTCAGCTTTTGAATTATGATAAATAAATACAAATAATTCTTCAATCAACCTATCTGAATAGACTTTTACTAATTTTTCTCTTGTATATTCTTCCATTTTTGCAATAACCAAAGGTCTTGTTTTAACCGTTGTTGAAAATCCAGCTACCATACTTCTATCTTGTGATCTGTATCTATTATTAACTTGATGTTCAACATCAACATATTGTAAATCCTTTGATTGGTAAAATAAATTTTTATATCCTCTATCTATAATTGTTTGTATTGTTGCCCAACCGACATTATTGTTTTCTACTACAAGTAAAGCGTCATTATATTTAGTTGCTAATTCAATTAAAAAGTTTCCATAATCAGTTGTTCCTAACTGTCCTTTATATTCGGCAACTTGTTCCATATCTTCAATTTCAAAAACTTGACAAGCTGAATAATCTGAACCATCACCACGAGCCACATCTGCAACTACAATATATTCCTTTGAATAATTTGGATAATCCCATATCCATAAATTTTTATCAAAACCTGCCTTTTCAATTGGTTCTTTAACTATATTTTCTTTGTACCATTGTAAAATTTGTGGATCAACTACAGATTCACCAGAAGTAAGGAAGTCAGTATCACATTCTTGTGATGCTTTTGATGGACCTAAAATTTTATCTTGTTCATCTCTCCAACTTTGATCTCTATCTGGGTGGTCAGTCCAATGAAGTCTTATTGTATTGAACTCATTTGTTCCAGCTTCTGCGCCAATCCATTGTTGATGAAACCAATTACCAACACCATTTGGAGTTGAAAGAACAATACAATCACCACCAGTAGCTAATGTTTGTTGTGCGGCTGTCCATATCTCATCAACTTTGTCAATAAATGCCGCCTCATCGAGTATGAGAAGGGATAGAGCTTCGGAACGACCAGCTGATTCGTTAGATGCAATTGCTTTTATCTGTGAACCATTAGTAAATCGTAATGATAATTTATTTATTTCTTCTGTACCAGTTCTTAACCATTGAGGTAAACTATCATACATTACTCTTACCTTTGTAACAAGATTTTTAGCAGTATCTTTACCAGTAGCGATTACAAGAACATTCTTATCGTTATGAAATAATATCATCCAAAGAGAATAACCAGCAGAAAGAGTAGATATACCTAATTGACGAGATTTTAGAATTAAATTGTAACGATTATCTTTAAATTTTGTAAGACATTTTTCTTGAAATGGATATAAATCAAACTTTATCTTTCCCTTTTGAGGATGTTGAATAGTACAATATTTTTTCATAAAATATACAGGGTCTTGTACACATTTTAAATATTCTCTTTTAATTGCTTGTTTTATATTTTGTGCCATTTTATTTAATCTGCCCCACTGCCCAAATTGGTATAATCATAGACACCATTCCCATAGAATACCATAGATATTTATTCTCGTGCCATTTTGGTTTTACTTCTTTAATCATCTCTTCTTGTAATGCTATTTGTTCTTTATAATTCTCAATAATTAAACTGTCAGTTTCATTTTGTTGTATATACATATATATCTGTTCATTTAAATTTTCAATGATTTTTTGATTTAAACTATCAGATTGTTCTAATTGTTGAATAGAACTATATAATGATTTTACCTCTTCCTCTGTAAACTCATAAGTTTTTTGAGGAAAAAGTAAAGAAACTATTAATAATGTTGATATCATTTTAAATATTAAATTCATTATTTATCCAGGCTTATTATGATTATATGCACTCAATGTCATTACTTTCTGAGAATTACCTTCAATAGTTCCAGTTGTTGTTGTGTAGAATAAACCACCAGCTTCAACAACTTGACCAGTATAAGGTTGACCAGTTGCTTCATATACATATCCACCACCACCACCAACTTGTCTTCTTATAGGTCTTCCTCTTCCACCAGTTTGTTTTCTGACAGGTCTTGCTCTTCCACCGACTTGTCTTCTTATAGGTCTTCCTCTTCCACCAGTTTGTTTTCTTACTCTTTCACCTTTTCTACCCCGTCCACTTCTTACTACATTTTCACCAGCCCAAGGACCATAGTGACCACCATGCTCTCCCCCATCATCGGTTCGCGTCATCGGTGCGTATTGATCTTGATTTGACCCACCCAACGGCTGTGCACCAAAAGTGTCGAGCCCTAGGTCAGTATTTGGATAATCCAATTCCCAATTATTTGGAATAGTAACTGAATGCTTATGATCAATAACATGACTGTGTCCACCAGTTTGTTTTCTTATGGGTCTTGCTCTTCCACCTCGTTGTTTTCTCATTCTGCCACCACCAGTCGGTGATATACCACCTTGATATGGTGCTGCGTGTCTGTGTGAGCCTGCTTGACCTGATGAGAATGAACCTGAGAATGCCTGTACTCCCATTTGGGAATGAGCATGACTAGCATTGCTAGTCCATTCCGGGGTACTTGAAGGTAGGTAATGTTGATGACTCCCTCCATAAGTTTGAGTATGTTGATGCCCCATCTCATGCCCATGAGAACCCTGTTGAAATCTTTTTCTTCCTCTTCCACCGGTTTGTCTTCTTATGGGTCTTGCTCTTCCACCTCGTTGTTTTCTGACTGGCCTTGTTCTTCCGCCTCGTTTGTAACCACTTCTTGCATTTCTTCTCATTGTATTACTCCTAGTTTGATTTCCATTTGACCATTCAATACAAGTTTGACCTGCATCATGTGTTGGTCCATCCATAATTGTTCCATCTGGCATTCTATGTCTAATGCATTGTCTGCCACCTTGCTGTTTTCTTACTCTTCCGCCTTTTTGATAGTCACCATACATCCCAGTATCACGCGGTAAAGATGATCCATTCAATCCTATTGCATTTAATTGATTTAAAAATGGTTCTCCCAACTCTTTGACTGCGTTTGCATTTACAACATATTCATTTTTTCCTAATATAGCCGGCACATCATCTACTGGTAAACCATATGGACTAGTAGGATCTATGTCACCTGAACCTCTTTGTACCAATCCTCGTGGTCTAAAATTTCCACCATTCTGTCTTCTAGTAGGTTTTCCACCCTTTTGCATTATTAACTCCAAATCATCATGGGGATCTGTTATTAATTCCCCAGTTTTATTATCTCTCCAAGTTACATTATTACCATTAATAGATGTGACCACACCTGTACAATTATAATTTGGTCAGGTACTATTTATATCTCTAACTGTATCTCCGATATTAATATGAGCCATTATTTCTTCTTCGCATATTTTTTAAGAAATTCAGCAGCATCATCCGCACCCACATCTTTAACTTTCTTATTTTTTTCTTTTTTAAGTTTTTCTAATTCTTTTTTCTTACTTACAAGTTCTTTTTGTACATCTTTCTTGTACTTTTTCTTATTTTTGAGAGCATCTTTGACAATCTTTAATTTATCATCTATATCTTTTCTTCTCTCTTTTGAACGACCAGCATCCTTTCCACTAAAAAAGGCAATAAGAATTCCACCAAGTATAGTAAAAAATCCAACTACATATTTCCATATTTTTTTCATCACCTATCTTAACCCGTATGTTTTTCGTTTTTTCATAGCTTTAGCCCGCTTCTTCTTTATCCTTGACATCTTACCTTTTCTCTTAATAGCACCTTTTTTGGCTTTCATTTTTCTTGTTGCTCTTTCTTTCGATTTCATGACAACACATTTTCCACCTTTAGCTTTTTGACCAGGTTTACAAAATGTTTTTTTAACTAACTTACCCTTACGAATAACTTTTTTCTTTCTAGCCTCGTCAAGTTCTAAAATAACTTCTCTTATTATTTCTTTTAATTTATCTCTCGACAATCGCATTATTTTTTGCCAAATGGTAATTTATCGAATATAGGTTTAAGTACTGCATCAAAAAGAATATCGTCATATGGCCAAGGTGTAAGTTTTACTATTTTCTCGCACGCATAAAAGCCGATTAAAATATATTCCCAATTTGCTAATATCCATTCACTCATTGTATTTCTCCATTAAGTTTTATTTTTCTTTATTTCCATTTCAACATTTCCATTAGCAAGTGCATTAGCTATCTTCTTACTAAATGGATTTTCCATATTTTCTAATTCTTTAACTAATTCTTCGTTTTCTTCTTCAAACTTTTTAATATATTCTTCCTTTATTCTTTTATTTTGGGCTTCTTTCCATTCATCAAATTTGCCAGTTCCTTTTAATTCTGCTTCAAAATTTATTTGACAATAATAACATCTATCGTTAAACTTAAAGATTTCCTTATCCCAAGGTTTAACGATATATTTTTCACATTCTGAACATCTATGATCTACAATACCCCTATTAGCTAATTTTGTTACATTAGTGCGATACCCATTTTTTTGTTCCCAAGTCTTTCCATCGGAATCAGTCCATATATCGCCGATTTTATGTATTTCTTCTGTCGGAGTATATCCAGACTGTATTTTTTCACCATAAGTTCCATCTAACATATCTTGAACTTTTTGTAGATTTTTGCTCTGTTTAGCCATAATTATACCTATATTTATTCATATATAAATAGTTTAAAAACTAATTAAACCTGTTATTTGATTAATTGGAGCAAAAGCTCCTGTAAACTTATAAGTTTTTCCATTATATTTAAATACAATTCCTTCTGATGGGACAATGGAATCTACTCCACCAATAGCTTGTAATTTGTCTAATTGTGCCTTTAAAGTATTTAATTTCTTTAAATCACCACCACCTTTAACATTTGATATAGCTTTATCTAATCGTTTTTTAATTCCCTGAACTGCTTTATCTGGATTAGCTGCTATAAATCCTTTTACATTCTTTAATATCTCCGCACCAACCTCAAAGAATAATGTTTCAAATGGTTTCATATTTAATTTTACTTGTTTTGAATGGTTTTCTTTATCAAAATCCAATACCCAATTTAAAAATATGTCGTATTCTTTTAAATCTTCTTTTATTTGTGGTATCTTATATGATTTATCAAAAAATGCCCATCTTTTTACTAATCCTTTTAATGATTTTTTAGGAATCTTTTTAAGTTTATGAAGGATAAATTGTTCCCACCATTTTTGATGATATAATCCAAGTGTATCTTTATCAGTTAACCCAAATTGAGACTGTAACTTAGATAGCCTACTCAAAAATTTACCTTTCATCTTACCAAAATCTTGATGTTTTGGAACTTCTAAAAATACAGGCTTACCTATTGAATATTTTTTTTGTATATGTTGATTAATTTGTTGAATCATACCAGCGAGTATTTTTCCACTTCCAGGAACTTCACCAATAACATCTCCATTATCATTATATTTTAGTGCTCCATGAAATATAAGTGTAGCAATATCATAATCAATTACATTTGCTGATTTTGGCCACATTACTTCCATATTCATAAAATTATATCCATTATTGAATATCTTATCTTTCTGTTTTTGTGATAATCCTTTTATAGATTTTTCTAAATCTTTCATAGCATATACAAATGCATTTCTTATATCACCTCTACCTTTAAATTTACTTGTAATACCTTTTGCATCCAATGCAGTTTTACCACCATTTTTTATATGTCCTTTATTTCTTGCTGCTATAAGTTTTCCGTCTTTCCAACTTATCATAATGTTCTGACCATCAAGTTTTTCTGTAACGTTATCCTCTCGATTAAGTTGTCCACCCAATCCCAGTTCAATGATTTTCTTTAAATCACCGAATGTTAAATCTTTATCATCAAACGGATGTGCCATGTGTCCATATGCACCGCCTTCTGTTAATAACTCTTTCCACCATTTCTTTGAAAGTGCATGTTCTTTAACAACTTCCATATCTTTGTGCTGTTCCTTATCTGTTTTCTTTTTTGTTTCTGGGGGTTGTTCTTGCTTTTTAACTTTTTGAGTTTCTTTTGTATCAGCGATAACATCTTCTTTATCAGTTAAATAATCAATTAATTTATAACCAACTAATTGAGACAATCTCTTCATATGTTTGGTCCATTTATTCCAAGCAGATGTTCCAGTATATTCTTCTTGGTGATTTGGTGTTCTACCAGTACCCACACCAGCAGGTAAATAAGAAACTGATCTGACAGGACCATTTGGATAAATTGGAGAATCTAATGGTATTTCATTTTTATCCCCCAAAATATAATTAACAACTTTCCAACCAAGTTTCTCAGCTTCTTTATTACCTCTATTTTTATATGGAGAAAATTTTGAATATAAAAAACTAGGGCCATCATCATTACCTGTACCAGATGTTTTACTAGCTTCTTTTATTAACTCTTTAAAATCAATTGTTGTTAAAAATTCTTCAATTGGATGATATTGATATTCTTTACTACTATCTGATTTACCTCTAGCTTTACCAACTCTCTTTTTAATTTTTTTCATATCCTCTTTATTGGGATAACCATGTCCAATTGTATCTTCGTCAAATATATTTGGTTTCTTTGGTATTCTCATTCTCATTGCCGATTTTCCATTAATAAGTAAATCACCCTTTTCATTCCAACTAATTGTTTTAATAACAACTTTTTTGTTTTTGAATTTACCCATTAAAACTGTATCACCTATTTCTATTGGTAAATCAACACCCTCACTTAATTGATTTCTTAATTTTTCTATTTCTTTTCTTACTTTTAATTGTGCTGGTGAATTTGGCATCATCTTAAAAGCTTTTGTCATTAATTTACTTATCTTTAATTTTAATACTCTATCTTTTTTACTACCCGTTTCTAACCATCCCTCAATTACAGGTTCATAACCTTTTTTCTTTTTATCTTTCTTTCTTTTCTGAACTCCTGGTTTAGATTCATCACTATCATCAAAATCGTATGTTTCGGGTTCAGATTCGAGTCCATCAATATGAGGGCCACTATGATATCTATGATGATCAATAAATTGTTTAAACTTTTTCTTATCTTTTGGATTACCCGGTTTAACTTTTTTATACTTATCAGATACTTTTGTTGGTAAACTTTCTGTAACTTCGGTTAGCTTCTTAAATTTATTGGTAAGCATCTTAAATAAACCATCATTATAATAACCAAACATCTTTTTGAATAATTTCTGTCGTTTGTTATCATCGATTTTAGGTGAACCCAATAAATTTCTTATTGAAGTTCCACTAACTTCTTGTCCACCAACCGATAATGAAACATGAGGTGCGGTTAAGTAATATCCATGTTTATCAAATCCTTCTATATTACCTCTATTCTTCTTATAATCTTGAAAATATTTACCACCACCTAATCTACCAGCATCTTTTGCACCAAATACATATACAAATGCTGTTGTTTCTGGATCAAATTTCTTTTCTAAATTTTTAGCTACAAATGGAGATTTTTCTAAACTTATACGATTTGATTTTACACCCATCTTTGACATATGTCTGACCTTTTCTTTATAATTCATTGGATGTTTTGGTGGTTTCTTTATATTGGATGTAGTTATGTAAGCTTCATCAACTTGTTTCTCTAACCACTTATAAGTTTTTAGATGATGAGGACCAAATGGCTGAAATCTACCACCATAGATACCAACTACTTTTTTGATATTAGAATTTGCTTCTAATATAGGTTTTATCATTTCTTCTATAAGTCTATTCATTATAATTGAATTCCTACTCCAACCTTAAATTGGAAATCCTCTTTGTTATTATAGTATTCATGTTTATATAAACCAAATATATTATATTTCCCAACCCATCTTTTGACTTCACTCTTTATATTAAAAATATTGTTGTCTTCAAAATCTGTTTTGGCTGACATACTAAAATTATACTCAAGCCAATACTTCTTAAATTTTTTGTTAAACCCAACACTCAATAATGGTTCTTGTTCTTTAACTGATAATCCTGCCTTTAATCCACTTTTATGATGTAATCCTAAATTGTATATAGTGTATTTTATATCCTTAGATTCCTTATTTACATGGTCAACCCCGCCATATAATATACGACTATTTTGGTTAAAATTCCAAACATTATCTATATATTTTTCACCGAGTTCCCTCTCCCAATCTTTCTTAAAAGACCAAGTGAAATTACCATCTGTTTTCTCTGCTTTAACCATAAATTCATAGTCCAAAGG
>Ga0080013_1004097_pt1 | contig 14598 bp, 26 predicted proteins | sample ETNvirenome_6_85_FD_69236 | JGI IMG/M metagenome (GOLD analysis project Ga0080013, IMG submission 69236) | Marine viral communities from the Pacific Ocean - ETNP_6_85 (SPADES assembly) (version 2) | ecosystem: Environmental > Aquatic > Marine > Oceanic | place: Pacific Ocean | collected 2013-06-19
ACTTGAAAGCATTTGCTACTCAAGTTCAGGGGTTGATTGAACAGTGCAATATAGAAAAGGTCAAAGTCTGTTGGTGCTCAACTAGAGTGTATAAAAATGAAAAGGGCGAATGGTGGGATGAGTTCGATATCTCTGCTGGCGAACAATTAGATTTGGTTGCTAGGGGTGGTGGTGGAACAGAATTAACACCTATATTCAACTTGCTCAATGAATACACTGATGATGTTGCCGACATACAGGGTCTTATTGTTTTTACTGATGGGTATTTTACTCCAGTAAAAGCAGATAAAGAACCTGATATTCCAGTCCTATGGGCAACCACCGATGAATTGCCAAATTCTTGGCATGACACCGATGTTAATTTTGGGGAAGTAATCCACTTACCTCCCCATTGCCTACAAGCTGATTTAGATTTGGCTAGTTAGGATTGGAGCAAAAAGGGGGGTTTTAAGGGTATGTTATGCCCTTACTACCCTCCTAACTTTGCATTAGACGAGCAATGGTAAAGCCATTTTCTGAGAGATTCGTATTAATAACATCATTTGGTGTTATTAATGGGAATTATCCCAAACTCAAATTAGGAGAAAAATTATGAGTGAAGTACAAGTAGTCTATTTAGGTATAGACGAAATTTATGCATTAGAAGAATTGATTGAAGGTGTTGATCTAACTGATGAAGATATAGATGAAGGAACGAGGGAATCTTTAGAGATTGCTAGTAGTCAACTTTATCAGTCTAGGCATTACCGAAATCACTACGATGCATCTTGTTTTGCAAAATTAAATTTTGAAGAACGAGAATCATTGGAAAAATTGCTAAATGGTTCAGAGTTTTTAATACCAAAAAACTCTCTTTGGCAATACTTAACCAAAGATTATTTAGATGAAGATAACAAATTAACTGATGAAAAGTGGGAAACCTTTGTAAGTGAATATGGAGATGGATTTGCTGAAGGTTGTGCCGATCTTGGACACAATTTGTTGTCATGTTTTTTAGATAATCAAACCAACTGATGATTAGCTGAGATGCTATGAAAGCCAATCGCAAGATTGGCTATTGGTGTCAGTGTAATGCTGACTAAATTAACTTTCATAAAAAGGAGAAAAATTATGATCAAAAACAAACCAAAAACTTTAAGAGATTTAATCTTAATGGTTGAGAATCAATTTAAAAAATATCAATCTAAAAAACAAATTGTAAATGGTGTATTGCCTGAAGATATGGATAGTCTGCTTGATTTGGTTCGTAATAACCCTGATGAATATGATTGTATAAAAATATATATACAAGATAGGACAAGGGTTTTGATACAAGATCAAGTAAATATGTATTCCAACTAAACCAACTGATGATTAGCTGAGATGCTATGAAACCATACACACAATAAAGACTTGTAAAACTTAACCAGACCCGAATGACGACAGATAAGAGGTTGAGTCTGTGTATGGTATTGGTGCTAACAATTCTGTTAGCTAATATTAACTTTCATTTATAGGAGAAGAAATTATGAATGAACAAATAATCCATTATCTATTGATTGCTATTGCAACAATGGGAGCGATTACAATTCCTTTTGCCATTAATGCAATAAGGCAACTTCATAACTGGAATACTAAATCAGTTATTGTTGTCTTAGGGTTGGCATTTGTGTTGGTTAATTGTCTCTTTGTAGCGGTGGTTGGTTATGCATTTATTTTTGATGCATGGCACTTGACCATCAAGGAGGTTATCAATGGGTAGTGTTGATAAATTAAAGATCAAAGAAGAAAACATCCACAAGTTCAAAGACTATCTTGACGATGACAAAATTCCAAACTGGAGTTTTGGATTTGCCACCAGTCTATTTGAACAGTTTAAAAAGAAAGGTTATCTTTCTGATAAGCAGTGGTTTCATGTTCATAAATTCATTGATCAAATAGAGAACCCACCACCGCCTCCGAAACCAGAAGATAAACTACCTAATATAAATGGTGTTTATTCTCTGATGAAAAGGGCGATGTCTGCAAAAAGTAAATCGTTTCCTAAACTCTGGCTGAAACTTAATGACTCCGATTTAAAAATATCGAGAGCCACCAATAAGTCAAAGCATAGAGGACAACTATTTCTCAGCAATGGGGAATGGGGAAATGAAAATATTTACTTTGGGCGTATCGACACCAATGGCGATCTTTACTTAGTAGCTAATGGCAAAAAAGTAAAAGATGAATTGATTAATCTATTAACTAGATTAGTTAATGATCCTGAAAAGGTTGCGAGTGAATATGGAAAACTCACTGGTAACTGCTTTGCCTGTCATAGACAACTGACCGATGACCGATCTATTGAAGTAGGTTATGGGAAAGTTTGTGCTGATAAGTTCGGATTGAATTGGGGATAAGTGATGATATTGACTGGTCGTTTAAATAATGACCAGTCAATATTTGAATCCCTTTATGGTTTCCCTATTTGCGTTCTGATAAACAGTCATTTTGGGTAATGCTACGACATTACCTGACATGATTAAAGCTGTTAGAGCGCAAATAAGGAGTCCATTTTTCCTAGAATTAGTATGTAAGTGCTAGTTTTGGGTGGATTTCTACTAATGGGCGATTCATTCGCCTTAATTTAATCTTACTATATAGGAGACAAATTATGAGTAAGGAAAAAACTGTACCAGCTTATGTAGCAGATGCTTATTTAAAAGCATTAACTATTTATGGGTACGACAATATGCACCATGAAAAGTATTGCTTTTCTGTAGATTACTTTATAGATAACTATAAAGACTTTGCCAAAGATGATCTGACCTTTAGGTTGTTTCATTCTGAACAAGAAAGAGATGAATATGCTATGCAATCTCTTTTTGATGAAGCAGATATAGATGTCCATGAGAGATTTAAAGCCTTAAAAAACATCAATCTTGATAAAGCATAATCGCTAGTTATAAATAAATAAAATTTGACCTCACTGGTCTGTATCTTTTTAGATATGGGCTAGTGGGGTCTTTTTTTTTGGTCTAAATTCTGGAGCTTTTTGGAAAATATTTTAATTTGGTGACGGGAGTTTTAGCCGTAAAAATATTTTTGTAGCAGGAAGACGCAATCGGTTGGTACACGAAAGCTGATTTTTAATCAGGAAGATTGACCAGTCAATATTTGACGACCAAACAGCTCTGGGACTGGGAACACAAAATATTTTCATTTTTCTTGGACCCCACAAAAAGCCGTTGACCCGTGTTTTTCTGAATAAATTGTTTAAATATTGACCAGTCAATATTACATACATGAAGATAGTTTGAAGGTAGTCCAGTGATTGTCTTGTGGTATCTTTTTGCTTGAATTTATGTCATTCGTCTATATAATTCATAGTATGAATAAACAAAAAACAAGGAATTATTATGAATAAGATGACCGAGAAACAACTGGATAATTTATTCTCTTTTGATGCTGGAGATATTCTATCACTTAATATATTTGGTGGGGTATATAACAACAACAGCATGAGCATAGTGTTTAATGCCGAATCAAAATATTCTGAGATCAATAAACTGAGAATCACAACAGACATTCTGTTAGACCTAATACAAAACCCATTAAAGAAAGACCAACTTATTGTTGCCAAGAAGAACGGAAAATTCTGGTATGTAATGGGAAGGCATCAATCAGAGGAAGTGTGATGGGAATACCATTTGATGAAAGTAAAGCTGGAAAAAGGATTGAATCTGAAACTCCAGAACAAAAGGCAAGAGAAAATCATGACCCTGAGTATCGTTCTTTATTAGATGAAAGGACTAAGATGCAAAAAGAAGGCACTCTTGCGGAAAAACACGAGCAAGAATCAAGGATGGAAAGCATACAAGATCAGATCAAAGTATTTCTTGAAAAGAATAACATCACAAAGTCGGTAGGGTATTTTATTAATAGGAAGGTTGTCGATAAGATTTTAAAAATCCATCCCTTTATAAAAACAAAGAATCAACTAGCTAGACTTTCTGATTTACCAAGCGTAAGAGTCGCACAGCTTTCTCCCAAAACTAAAAAGTGGGCGCGAGTTGAGAAAAAACATATTAAGAATATGGCGAAAGTTCTTGAGGTTAAAAACTGGAAAGTTCTAGTCGATCATAAAATGATGAAAGACTACGACAGCAACCAAATGAAAGCAAAGAATTATCTTGAAGAAGTAGAGAAAATTGAACAAGAGGTTATAGAAGATAATCCAGAAGACTTTGCTCAAAAAACTTATTCAATAATGAATATTAAGGGGAATTAGTATGAGCAAAAACAAAACAAAGTTGCTGTCATCAGACTATTACTCTGCCTTAGAAACTCTTAGGACTGGTGGTGGTCTGCACATGAATAAAGATGGCAGTATGGCAGTACCAGAAAATCACACAACACTAATTAATCATGCTGACACAGAGAGTCTTGGGTTTGAATATACGACTACCAAAGAATTAACCGAATTGTTTTCCTTTATGACCCTATATCCAGATCGATATAAAGATGTTTGTGATCGGCTACAGGGGGGGCGCGGGCATGAAGTTGAAAAAATCATAAAAGAGTGCCCTCAGATTGTTGGTCTTACAAGATTGAACGAGTATGCACATAACGCGACAAAAGAGTTTGATTTATGGCTTGAATCAAATAAGTTTGAAATTGATTGGGGTTCGATAGAAGAAATACTACCAACTGGTGTTGCTATGCATGATTTTTTTAGCCATGTTCAATCAAGACTTCCTTATGAAAAATGTCTATACATCGCAAAAATCAATCCAAAGCAAACTTTGTTTCTTAGTGCTAATGAAATACCTATAGATGATCAAATAGATTTTTGGTCGAGACAAAGAAGAAACATGAATGTTGTAAGCAAAGAATCTAATAATTTAGATGATACTTTAAATAGATGGAAAATAGATGGAATAGAATCTGTTGCAAATGTAAGGATTTCTGGAAGGGTTGATGGAGAGTTTGTTTTCGTGCCCTCAGATATTCTTGTACCAATAGGTATAGAAATATCAGAGTTAGTAGATCAAAGATATGCTCCTCAAGTTATTGGCAAAGGCAAACATAATCAAATAATAAGAGAGATTAGTTTTTTAGAAAGAAAGCTGTTTGAGACACAAGCAGACTATAAATATAGAGGAAGTGAGTTCTTTAGAGAGATAGCACAAACTGTGGTTTGCTATTCGTCTGTGTTGCTTGACCCTCAGTTCAGAGAGTTTGCAGTTAAAGAAGAATTTTATGGTGGTCTGAACAATGACTTTCTTAAAGACTCTAAGTTTATCAACATTAATACACCGATAGCGAAAAGCGCATCACAAAGACCTATGTTTGAGCATAAGGTATTAACTCTCAACATACCTAAAGATGTAAAGAACCCAAGAGGCAAAGGCAACAGAAAGGAAGGCACAAGATTACACAGTGTTAGAGGACACATGATGAGAACCAAGAAAGGAAAACTTGTCTGGAGAAAGGCTCACTGGCGAGGAAAACAGAAGTTTGGTGTTATCAAGAAAGAATATAATATACCGAACCAACAAGCAGTTTAATTAAACAAGGAGTAAAAGATGATTAAACACATAATAGAATATTCATTTCACTATCTATCAGTTCTTTTGCTGATCATGATTTTAGTAATGGGGTTTCAAGTATGAACGACAACAAAGAGGCATTAAAAAAGTTCTTTGACCAAAGCCTTTATGCAACAATAGTTCATTACAAAACCCAAATAAATGGTCACTGGGGTTTCAAAACTGAGTGTTATGTCTATGATAATGAAATGAGGGCGGTTGAACATGGGCAAGATGCCATCTTCGATCACAAACTATATTTTAGCGAGGAACAACTAAAGTTCGCTTTCGAGTTCTTGGCGGAAACTAAACGATACGATTTCGCATCTGCATTTGTAGAGGTGGTTAGAGTGTCAAATATTGACCAGTCAAAATTAAGGAGTACATCATGACTGAATTAAAGGAAGTTAAAAAGCATTTAAGAATGCAAACAGAAGAAGTGACACATAATTTCATGTGCAGACTTTCTCCTGAAGACCACAGGAAACTAAAGGTCATCGCAGACTCGAATAACAGAAGTATGACTTCTCAAATTCGACAGTTCATACAAGATGATTTTCGTCAGTATGGTACAGCGATGGAAGAAATGCTATCGGGAAGAATCGAACAAGCAGAACAAGCATTGGTCAGCGAAGAAGATATCGAGCAAGAAGATTCTATGCCTTTCTAAAGAAGGGCTTGTAGCACCATCTTTTGCAACTTAACTTCTTGCTTAGACTTTCTTTTCGGAAACCAATAATCTGAAAGGACATCAAGACCAAACCTCAAGGGGTCGATCTCATGATCTCTTGGGGTTTTTTCTTTGGCGATCACATTCCATAATAAAATTTCCACGCTGCTGCTCGCCTCCTTTTGTAAATATTTTTGCACACCAGACAGAACCAAAGTTCTTGTTGGGGGCGGGGGCGGGGTGTGATTATTTTTCATATCTCTAAATTCCCAAGATGGACTTCTGAGATATGCGCCAGATTTAAAAACAATTTCTGTGTATTTTGTGCCAACATGGTGTTGGTCAATCGATATTGTTTTTTCTATTAAGAGTTTGTCGATTGGAGTCTGGTCATTGACTTTCATGTGATGGAAGGGGCTGTTCTCTCCCTTGTCGAGAGAGTATGAATGTCTTTCTCTTAACTCCTTATTGCCTAATTCATTAAGAATAATCTTAGAAGTCTGTTGTCCACTCGTAGTCTTTGTCAAAACCAATGTCCTCAGATAGTTCAACAAATCTACCACTATTCAAATCATAACTCAACTTTGCCACTCCTTGTGTGCCTTGAAAGTTCCAACGAACCTTTTGCACATGAACCTCTGTATCATAGTCATTCCTAGAAACACTTAATAGGAAATCGGCTTTGGTGTACCACGATATTGACCCAGATATGTCGAGTCCAGTAGCTACCTTTTGTCCTCTGTCTTGTGGCTTGGCGGGATGTGCCACGAACATGACGATTGATTGAGTCTGTTTTGCCCATTGAGAAACCTTTGTAAGCATTTTATTAATTGCCTCAGTTAGTAACTGTCTTCCCTGTTTAATATCAATGAAGTTAAAGGGGTCAATGACAAGAATAGAAGTATTGGCTCTCAACAAACTAGAAGATGCAAAATCTAAAATCCCCTCAATCGTAAAGGGGCTACCCGCTTGGTGATCTTGGAAAACGAAATTGTTTTCTATAAATTCCATAGCATATTCCATTTCTTCCTGTGACATCCTCTGTTCTTTTCCTTTAAAGAATGGCTTGCCAACAATCTTAGATGCGAGTTGTAATGCATGAAGTTGTGGTGGCTTTTCGAAGGATGCGTAGTTCGTTTTAAGACCTTGCTTTGCTAAACGAATACATATCTCATCAACCAACTCGGACTTGCCATGAGAGGGGTAGCCAGTCACCACATAAAGATTAGATGGGTTAAACGATATCAGTCTGTCTAATGATGGAAGTCCTGTCTGTACTCCTTTAGGATATCCTGTGTCGTATAAAGATTGTATTGAATCCCTGTAGGTTGAAATCGTATTAAGTCCAGCAAGAGGTAAAGGCTTTGCATTTTCAATCGCGTCAACAATCTTCTCAACACCGCTTGTCATTAGGACTTCATTCACATCCTTGTATTCCCCTAAATCAACCTCAAAAGATTTGGCTTTCCCAATCCTTCTTCCCAACACTTCCTTCAAAGAATCTCCCGCAGAATCCTGATCGGTCAGTAAAATTGACTGGTCAATATTTGATAAAATCAATTCCGCATCACGAAGATAATCATACTTTTTATCGTCAACTGTGTTGTCATTAACCTTTGAGGGCGCACCATTTGGAACAGAAACAACCAAAGTATTATGCTCATCATCTCCAAAACCAATACCAGCAGTCGCCAGTGAAAGAACATCCAGTTCCCCTTCGGTAATAATTATTTTGTTTTGCCCATTCAGTTTTTCTGGCAGATTAAAAAATGTTTTAGCACCACCTTTTGTCTGTGTGAAATGCTTGTGCTCATCACTTGCTGATCGCCACTTAATCGCATAAGTAATTCCTTGTTTTTTATAGGGAAATCCCACGCTCGGCAACTCCCCACTGCCATTAAACTTTTGTGTTGAAAAGATAATCCCAAACTCTTTGATAACTTCTTCGGATATGCCCCTGCTCATCAGCCAGTCTTTAGCTGTGATGTCAGGCTTGTAAATTGTTGTGTCCAGCTCTTTGTAAAATATTTTGTTTTGCTTCGCTTCCGAAACTCTGCCCTCAACTCCACAATGATGACAACGATACAAAGCACAGTCAGAAGTGACTGTTAGAGACAAGGGTTTGTCGTGTTTGTGTTTCTTGCGAGTATGACTGCATGAAGGGCATACGATTTTGTGTGTCCCATAATCCAGTCTTTTTGATATCGTTAATAATTCATTTTGAAGATTCGTGTTTATACTCATAATTTATTCCTACTGTATATATACCAACTATTATTAAACTAACAGTTATAAAACAGACTGGTTATATACTAGCTAGTAATATACTAGATATATATATATACTAGCTATTACTGGTCGATGAGATCAGTTATTCATAATTACTCGTAATGAGTATCTCCTTGTAGCCTTCTGTAGATTTTTAATTTGCAGAAGGCTCTTGCATAGAGAAACTATCGAGAACACTAATCGCATTGTCAGCCAATATTCTTCTTTCTATCTTTGGTCTTTTACTCATTTCAAGAAAGAACATTGCTAAGTAATCTGGGTCAATGTCTGCACCTTCACAAATCATCTGAAACTCCTCGCCACTAGCAACCCAATCTGCTACATCTGTAACTTTTCCTGAGTCAGAAGAATGGAAGTCTCTCAATGCCTGTTTCAAAATTGCTCTGCTTAAATTGAAAGCCATTCTTTCATCCATCGATAACATTTACTTCTATCTCTGCTCTTGGGTTTTCTTTATCTAAACCATGATAAATGTGTTTCTCTTTCACGCTACGATCATTCTCATAAATCTTTCCTTGCATCAAATCGAGAACCAAAGATTCATCTAAATCTGGTCTGCGGTTAGAGTAGTAAATAGTCATGGTTACTGAAACATCCTTATCTTTTGGTATTAAAGTTTTTTGTTGAGGGCATTGCCAAGAAAAGTCTTCAGCGTATTTAAGTGCTTGTTTTGATTTGATAAATCGTGGTTTGCCACCTATCGAAACAAGCCTTCTACTATTGGCTTTGCTATAGCATTGTCCCTTGACAACAAACTTAATCTTATCACTCATTAATACCTCTTACAAGTTATTATCAACAACCCCTTGACATTTTATGTACGTTCTATACACTTTCTATTTCACAAGGAAAAAAAATCACAAGGATTCTTATGAATAAACCAATCAAACCAGTTGTTTTGAAGGCTGAACTTCCCAAAAAATCAAGCTGGTCTAAATGGAATCTGCCCCTTGAGTCTATCAAAAAAGGGGAACTGATTAAACTAGAAATGACAGAGGATGGAGCAAGAGACAACAGCAATACCATAAGAACAATCGTTCACAGATTCCAGAAAAAAACCCCCTCAAAAAAATTTACAGTAAGGCTCGTCTTAAACGATGTAGCCAAGGAACTAGGTTGGCGAGGCATAGGTATTTGGAGAATAAGATGAAACATACCAACATTTATAATCTCCCTCAGATCGTGGTCAACGCATTAACCCATGATGAATATAGTGCTGGCGGTGCAGACTACAGCATGACCACCCTTTTGAAAGCACCCCAACAAGTAATACTAAAAAACGAAAACGAAGGCGCATTGGTGCAAGATGTTTCCGATCTTTTCTTTTCAAGAATGGGCACATGGACTCATGAAGGACTTGAGAAAGCCAACAGAGATAACGATGACATAATCTGTGAGCAAAGACACACTATCACTATAGATGGAGTTACTATATCAGGAGCAACCGATGTCTATGATCGTGTTAAACACGAAGTTATTGATTATAAAACCACCTCTTATTATGCAATCAAAGATGCCTTATCTCATGGCAAAATAAAACCAGACTGGGAACAACAAACCAATGGCTATGCGTATATGTGGCGAACAAATGGTTTTGCGGTTAGAGGAATCAAGATTATAGCGGTTCTAAGAGATTGGAGTAGAGCAATGTCATTCAGGAACAAAGACTACCCTAAAACGCCAATCGTTAGCTTAGAGATACCCTTGTGGAGCGAGAAGGAACAACATGATTTCATCTTTGACAGGGTAAGAGTGCATGAACAAGCAAGAAAAGAATATTTAATTACTGGAGAAACCCCAGAATGCACCGATGAGGAGCGATGGAAAATTCCAGACAAGTGGGCTTTGATGACAGAAGGAAAAAAGAGAGCATTGAAGTTGTATAACACCGAATCAGAGGCATATCAAAACATTGGAGACAATGAGTATGTAGAATTTCGTGAGGGCAAAGCTAACAAATGTGAAAACTATTGTCCCGCTAACCAGTTTTGTTCACAGTTTTTGAACAAATAATGACGAGTCAATATTTAATCACAAGGAGTATATTATGGCTGACAAGTTGACACACAAAGAGGTTTGGGAAACCTTATCTAAAGTAGATTGCTCAGAGCATATCGAAAAGAAGATGAACTTATCCTACTTATCATGGGCATGGGCATGGGGAGTGTTGATGGAGCACTATGCTGATGCACAGTTTACCTTTCAAGCATTTACCGATTCAGATGAAATCATGCGTGATGCAATGTTTTATCCCGATGGGAGTGCCAGTGTTCATGTCACTGTTTCTATAGGCACTCTTACTAGATCAATGTGGTTGCCTGTTATGGATTACAAGAACAATGCAATTTCTAATCCATCTGCTAGACAGATATCTGATGCCAAAATGAGATGTCTGGTTAAAGCGATAGCGCTGTTTGGTCTTGGACATTATATCTATGCTGGTGAAGATTTGCCCTCACAAGATAAAAAAGAAACAAAAGAAGACAGTGGTTCGGCAGATGCCTTCAATAACGAGAATAAATCACCCACAAGTGACGAGTCTGCCGAATCCAATGACGATGGTTTTGTTAAGTTGGTGGAAGCCTTCTTAGCTGACTGTAATACCATTGAGTCTCTTGAATCCTTCTGGAAGGAAAATGCCAAAGAGTTTAAGAAAATCAAGGAAGGTCAAGAGGACATATACAATGGCTTGCTTGAATCTTTTGCAAAAAGAAAAAGTGAACTAACCAATGAGGAGAAGAAAGATGGCTGATCGAATTAAAGTCGAAGGCGCAGTGTTTGCTAACACTTACAAAAAGCAACCTAAACACCCAGACTTTACTGGGAAAATTGAACTATCCAAATCACTGTTAAAAGGATTGGTCGAGAGAGCGAAAGCCAACCAAGACCTTTCTATTAGTATGGCTATGTGGGACAGGGTTTCCAAAGATGGAAAAGTTTATAAGTATGTTTCCATAGAACTTCCAGAAATTAAGGAAGAAGAAGTTGAAATCTTTGATGATGAGATACCATTTTGATGAGTAAGCCAAAACAAAAAGTCACACAAGGGCAAGTTGAATTTTGGTTAGGTTCTGACCACACACTTAAAGAAGCAATCGAAGCCCTTACTTACATAGCCAATGGTGAATACAAACCAGAACTATTATCAAAAGAAGTCTTAGATTATTCAAAACAATTTGGAGTGAATGATGAGTGTTGAAACACATATTGAAACTGATGAAGAATATTTAGCAAGAAAACATAAACAATATTATTCACATTTAACTTATGGAGAATTTATTGTTAATGAAAAGCTAGAGGGTATTCATGTGGCATTACAGGAACTACAAAATGAATTTGATATTCCTAATGATAGCTGTCACTTAGAAAATGCAATCAAGATTGTTGAATCTATGACAAAAGAGGCGGACTAATGAGCGCACTTAGCTTTGAGGCTGTAAAGGTTAGGATAACCCAGAACAAACAGGGGGTTTATCTGGTGCTTAATGTCCACCCAGACGAAGTACCAGAGGACTTGCTAAGAAGTTGGGTAGGAACAAGGTATTACTGTGCCATGGTAGGAATACAAGATGATGAGACACCAGCGCCACATAAACCCATAACCAAGAAAAGTCATGGGCAGAAATTTGTTGATAGGGCAGGAATCATGGCAAGAGAGAAAGAGTTTTGGAGTTTTGCAGAGGTGGACAGTGAAGAAGATGCATCTGAGTTTATTAGGAACTTCTGCAACATACACTCAAGGAGTGAACTCAAAAGCAACGAGTTTGCTCAAATTCTTTTTGAAAACATTAACGATAAATATAATCAATGGTATGAAAAAAATGGCAAACAATAAATACATAGTAGAAATGCAAGTGTCGGTAACAGAAATTTATAAGATAGAATCAGATGTGGCTCTGACTGAACATGAGGCTTTGTTTAGAGCAGTCAGCAGAAACAAACCAGATGAGGTTGACACTGGTACTGGAGAAACTCCTTATGAGGTTATTGTTATAAAAGGCAAACTAGAAAAAGAACCTTCCCTTGACTAAGATTTGGAGAAAGGAAGAATGGGAGAGGGCAGAAGAAAAGATTAATCCACCCTATTATCGTAAGTCCATAGAGGTCACAGACTTCATTATTGAATACGAAATGGGCTTTCTTGAGGGGAACATTGTGAAGTATGTTGCGAGATACAAGCACAAGAATGGATTGGAAGATTTAAAGAAGGCAGAATGGTATCTGCGTAAACTAATAAAGAAAGAGGAACAAAAAGATGAGTGAAGAAAAACCTAACCAATGGATTGCGGTTATAAAATATGGCGATCCGAACACACATGAACCACTGAAAACATCTATGGGAGTGTTTGAATCAAAGGAACAAGCAGAAGGTTGGGCACACAATATATACGAAGGAACTAACTTTATAGTAGATGTGTTGCCCTTAAACGACTTCACAGCAATTAACTGAGGACTATATTATGAACAAAAAAGCATCAATACTGTGTTGTGCAATCGGCTTGGCAGGTCTTGTCTATGGATTGATGAACTTTAAATATCAAGGCATTTCTTCAACAGCAACAGCTATAGCAGTTTCGCTGAGTCTTGTTTTAGGTGCAACGATGTTCCTTTGCGGAATATATAGTTTTTTTAAAGGTAAACCAACAACAGCTAATGAAAAAGATAAGGAATTATACGAGCATCAAAAATTTGATGATGAAAGATTAGAAAAACTTTACAACAAGGGAGAAAAACCAATGGCTAACAAAAAGAAAGAACCGAAAACAATCGGTAGCGTGACCAACACAAGTGTTGAACTAATGAAACGTGAACTAGAACTGTTTGATCGTAAGAAGGAGTTTGAAAAATTAGTAAGTGAGATTAAGAGTGAACTTGCTGAAGTACAAGAAAAGATTTCTAGTAAGGGTTGGACAGCTAAAGAAGATGGTTCATGGGTTATAGAATGAACGAAACAATAATTGAGATTTTAAGAATACTTGGTGCTGTCCTTTGCTTTGTTGTAGCGGGCAGTGCTTTATTGTTTTTTGACGATGACAACGCAGAGTTTTAATCATGGCAAAGGAAACATACGACACACTTAAAGCGTGGGGATTTGATAAACCCAAACCAAAAGGATATAGAGCCAAAGCAGAATATTGGGAAGGCATGGCTAAATCTTTAAGAAGGGTTCTTGCAGAGAAAGACATTTACATAGAGCAATTAGAGAACAAGATTCAAATATTGACAGGTCAATATAACGATGAGCAAGGAACTTGACGACAGAAAACAGGACTGGTGGGCATGGCATAGACTGAACCCTCATGTCTGGAGATTGTTTGAGAAGTACAGTTTCGAGGCAATCAAAAGCGGTAGAGAGAACTACAGTGCATGGGCAGTCATTCAAAGGATTCGTTGGCACACAACGATAGAAACACAAGGCTCAGATTTCAAAATATCAAACGATTACATCGCTTTCTATTCCAGATTGTTCCATGTGAAACATCCCCAATACGATGGTTTTTTTAGAACCAAGAAACTGAAAGGCGAAGATGAGTATTAAAGTATTAAATGGGGATTGTTTGGAAGTGCTTGATCAACTGCCTGAAAAGTCAGTTGATACTTGTATTACCTCTCCGCCTTACTATGGACTCAGAGATTACGAAAGAGAAGGTCAGATAGGGCTTGAAGAAACACCAGAAGAATATGTTGATAAAATGGTGGAAGTCTTTAGGAAAGTTAGACGAGTGCTAAAAGACGAGGGAACTGTTTGGTTAAATCTTGGGGACTCTTATGCGAGTAATCACTACACTGGAGCAAGAGATTCGGACACTGGATGGAAACATGGAGAACTCTCTCAAGGCTATCAAGCGAGAGCGGGTGGTGCGGGTGGAGTCTTTAAGGTAAAAGACTTGATGGGTATTCCTTGGATGGTTGCCTTTGCATTAAGGGCAGATGGTTGGTATCTAAGACAAGACATTATATGGCACAAACCTAATCCAATGCCTGAGAGTGTGACTGACCGATGCACCAAAGCACATGAATACATCTTTCTACTTACTAAACAAAAGAAGTATTACTACGACAATGATGCCATCAAATACCCAGTGAAAG
>Ga0080013_1004099_pt1 | contig 14596 bp, 22 predicted proteins | sample ETNvirenome_6_85_FD_69236 | JGI IMG/M metagenome (GOLD analysis project Ga0080013, IMG submission 69236) | Marine viral communities from the Pacific Ocean - ETNP_6_85 (SPADES assembly) (version 2) | ecosystem: Environmental > Aquatic > Marine > Oceanic | place: Pacific Ocean | collected 2013-06-19
TGGTGACAGTGTGAAGCAACTTTTGATTGCTGAGTATGGTTTACGAGCGAAGAATGGTCTTGGCAACGGTCAGATCAAGAGCGCAAAGTAAGAACAGGTTTAGCCCCCTTCGGGGGGCTTTACCCTTAAAGGAAAAAGCATGGTTTCCAAGAAAGATTTAGAAAAGGCTATAAAAGACTTAGAGAAGGAAGAGTCTAAAAAGCCTAGCAAAAAAAAACCACCTTCTTTAAAGGAACGGTTTAACAAAATAGCAGAAGGTAATGATCCGAGGTATCATTTACAATGAAAGGCGACCCAACTCCAGTAACCACGTTTCACTCCAATGCGAATGAAACTGAATTTACTATCAATACCAAACAGAATGTTGAGCCGATTCTGGAAGAGAACAAGACGGCTTACAATAACTATGGTGATAAAGGAACCTTTGGCAAGGCAGGAGATGGGGTAAGAGTAGCTTCTATTCCAACAAATGTATGGACGCAATGGATGAAAGAAACAAACGGGGCTATACAAAAAGACCCTAAACTTATGAAGAAGTATCTCAACGATCCCGATAACAAATATTTTAGGACTACACCAACGAGGGTTTAATTATGTGGTTATACGCATTCGGCGTTGCAGGACGCACACAAAGAACTTATCCAATTTTAAATCAAAACGTATTCTTCTCATCCCGTAACGTATAATGGCTATTGGGACATACAGTGAACTACAGACTGCTGTAGCGAACTGGCTGGACAGGGATGACCTGACAGATAGGATACAAGAGTTTATCGCTTTAGCGGAGGCCCGAATGAATCGGATTCTCCGTTTAGCGATAATGCTTAATGTAGATGAAACTACATTGGGAGGAGCCACCACATTGGTGGGAGGAACTAGGAATTATGCCTTACCTTCTGGCTACCTTCAGATGTTGGATTTTCATCTGAGGACTGATCCTATAACTACGTTATCCTATATTACTCCTGAAAATATGAATAGAATGTGGGCAGGAAGTCAAAGTGGAAGACCGGAAGCCTATACTATCTTCTCAGACAATTCTAGTGGAACACCTATAAAGAAAGTTCGTTTAGGTCCATCGCCAGATGTTGCCTACGATTATTCAATAACGTTTTATAAGAAGATAGATGCTCTTTCTATAACTAACACCACAGAGCAGATGTTGACTAATAATCCAGATGTATATCTGTATGGGGCGTTAATGGAGGCCGAGCCGTTCCTGATGAATGATGCAAGGGTTCAATTATGGGCTACAGCTTTTCAACAGGCTATTGCTGATTTACAGGAACAAGATAACAAAGACCGTCATTCTGGTAGCACGATGAGGGTTATGAACACAAGCGGGTACTACTAATGGCACTAGAAACTGGTAATTATATTGATGATCTCGTAATCACGAATCCCACGGCTTCAGATCCAATTAGTCAGGGCGATGACCATCTTCAATTAATCAAGAAAGTTGTAAAGCAATCGTTCCCGTCTGTTGACGCGGCGGTACATGCTATTCATCCATCTGCGACAGCACCAGCAACGTCCCTTACTGCTGGTCTTATATGGTTTGATACGACCGCAAATCTATTAAAGATAAGAAACGAAGCTAACGATGCGTGGGTTACATTAGCAGTATCAATCGTAACAAGTAATTCAGTAGACGTTGATGCGGGAACTGTTGATGGAGCGGTGATTGGTGGTACGACTCCTGCGGCAATTACAGGAACAACCCTAACAGGTAATACAAGTCTTGCATTGGCTACGGGCGCTACAGTAACAGGCATTGATAATGGTGCATTAGGTTCTAGTGCTACATTGCTTGCAACGCAGGGTGCAGTAAAGACTTATGTGGATGCTCAAGTTACCGCACAAGATTTAGACCTTATTTCTGACTCTGGCACTATAGATGTTGATCTAGACTCTGAAAGTCTAACCGTTTCTGGTGGTGAAGGGATTGATACAAGTGCTACTGGAACGACGCTAACCATTGCTGGTGAAGATGCCAGTACATCTAATAAGGGTGTAGCATCGTTTCATTCTGATAACTTTTCAGTAAGTTCTGGGGCGGTAACAATAAAGGATGCTGGTGTAGCAAATGCCGAACTAGCGGATATGGCAGCTAACACAGTAAAGGTTAGGAATGCTAACTCCTCTGGAGTACCGTCTGATCTCGCTTTAGCTACTACAGAAATTATGATTGGCGATGGCACGGGATTTACAGTAGCTGCATTGTCGGGTGATGCCACAATGACCAATGCTGGTGCAGTAACAGTTACTGGGATACAGGGCGAATCAGTTAGTGCTACTTCAGCAGCTAACGATCAATACTTGAAGTATTCGACCGCATCCTCAGAGTGGCAAAAGGTGGATGTGCTGTCTCCTGATAGATTGACAACGAAAGGTGATCTGCTTGTCTACAATACCGTAGACTCAGAAACCAGACTGCCCGTTGGGGATAACAATTTAGTATTAACAGCGGACTCAACAGCTACCAATGGGGTAGCATGGGCAAGCACCGCATCTGCTGGGTTTTCGGTAGCAATGGCGATTGCTCTCTAAAGGTAAATATTATGGCACAAGACTTTACAAAAGACTACAAATCACAGGTTACTAACGCAGCGCATACGCTACGGACAGCTGACTCAAATGATGCGTTGATTGGCATTAGGCTAACAAACATCACAGCGAGTGCGGTTACTGTGGACGTATGGATTGATGTGGCTGGAGCAGGAACAACGGCATCGATTGTTTACCTTGCTGATGACCTACAGATTCCACCCAAGGCATCAGTTGAATTGATACAAGGCGGCGCTAAGATTGTTATGCAAAGCACTGATCTTCTAAAGATTCAGTCTTCTGCGGCAACTTCCATAGCAGCTTGGGTTAGCGTTGTGGACGCAATCTCAGCATAGGAGGCATTATGGTTGGCGAAACAAACGGAACGCTGTATCTTAACAATCCGCCGGGTAAGGAAGGATTCTTCCTCAATGCAGCGACTATTGATGGTGATTACACCATAGCTGATAACGGTGTGGTAGCAGGACCAGTAACCTTCACTGGAACAGTTACAGTCACAGGAACATTGGTAATCGTATGAGCAAGATTAATGTAAATACATGGGAACCTGAAACTGGTACTACGATTACAGCAGGGGCAACTGGGGACACTTTAGCCATAAGCGCAGATAGCGTAACTGGATTAAATGTTGGGTCGGATGCTGCTGGAGATATTCTATATAACGATGGTACAGACTATACGAGATTAGCCAAACCCGGAACTCCTGCTGATGAAGTATTAACTTTTGCTACGGGCGCTACGGCACCCAGTTGGGTTGCTGCTGGTGGTGGTTTAAGTGAGATGGATCAGTGGCATTTAACATCAGTCAAGACTTGGACTGGGGCGCAAAGTGATGTAGTAATAACTGATGCTTTTAATAGACAGAATTTTTTATCCAATAGTGTGTCAATCTCGAATCTACCACTTGGCACTGGAATGTCTGAATCTTCAGGTGTTTGGACCTTTCCATCGACTGGATTCTGGTTAATTATAACATCCGCGGATACTTATTATTCTGGCGCTAACAATGGTTTAACTAGGGTAAAGGTTTCGGCTACAACCGATGCTGGGGCGAACTGGGGGGTAATGTTTGGGATGGGATCAAATAACCACGCTAGTTACGATGGGGTGAATTCATCTTCAGCCACGTTTACTCCCATTGATGTAACAAACACTACTAACGTTAAAGTGCGTTTTGTTTTAGAAACAACTACTTCTGGTGGGCTTAACGATGATGCTACAGGCTACATGTTTATAAAAATAGCAGAAACATGATTTCCAGAGGAATAATACATATGGTATCTATAGTAAAAGAGACAGGAGGATAGTATGGCATCCGAAGTAAAAACAAATAAAATATCCCCTGCGACTGGAACAGATGTAACTCTAGGAGATGCCTCAGATACGTTTACCATACCAGCTAGTGCGACTCTGGATGTAAACGGAACTATTGATGTAACAGGCGCGACGACTACAGGATTTCCTAGTTCTGGATTCAGCAAGTGGACTCCAGTTACAGCTACTGATTCCACTTTCGATCTTCAATCTGGCACAACTAAAGTTATATTAGAAGTTCAGGCTGCTGGCGGCACGGCTGGGACTAACTCAGGCGGCGGTGATAATGCTGGTGCTGGGGGTGCTGGTGCGTATGCAAAGAAATTGCTAACAGGCATGACAGGAGCAACTGATAAACTGAATATTACTATTGGTGCTGTTGCTGCTGCTGCCGCTTCTGGCACTGTAACATCTGTAGCACAGGCTGGCACTGCTTCATTTACTACCGTTACTTGTACTGGTGGTGCTGGTGGTGCGGCAGGAGCCGTTTCAGCAAGCGGTGGCGCAGGGGGAGCGGCACCAACTACTGGTGATTTGAATATTGCTGGCCAAGATGGAACACCAAGTGCTGCTTATGGTTACACAGTTGGCCCCGGTGCAAATTCTATGTTTGGATTTGGTGGTCGAAGAGTCGAGGGAACCAATGGTGTGGGTAAGGCTGCATCGGGATATGGCGCAGGCGGTGGGCAAGGACGCGGCGCAAGTAATGCTGGCGGTGTAGGAACTGCAGGATTGGTAATCGTTTGGGAGTATAAATAATGGCTAGTACAATTAGAACAGACAAGATAGGGCCAGCAGATGGCTCTGCTGATTTTACTCTCCCAACTGCAGACGGAAGTGCAGGGCAGTTTATAAAAACTGATGGATCAAAAGCCCTCAGTTTCGCTACAGTTACTGAAACTGGATTTCTTGGTGTGGTAGTTTACACAGCAACAGGCACTTACACTCCGGGTAATACTACAAATGGAACTGCTGGTGATGAAGGCAGTGCAACTGTTTCTAAGATTATTGTAGAGGTATTGTCTGCAGGGGGAGGCTCTGGTTCATGTGGAGCGGCGGGTACTTCTGGTGGTGCTGGCGGTGCAGGCTCGTATGCGTTGAAGGTTTTGGATATAGGAACTGATAGAGCTGTTATAACTACATGTACTCCAACTGTTGGTGCGGCAGGAGCCGCTGCAAGTTATGCCGGTTCTGAAGCGGGTGCTACTGGAGGCGCGTCTTCATTTGCAAAGGCCACTGGAAGCGGGTCATTTACAACTGTTGCAACTTTTGGTGGAGTGGGTGGCACATATAACACTTATACTCCCGGCGCTGGTGGAGCAGCGCCAACTACTGGCGATATAAATTTAGCAGGATGCGGGGGGTATAACGTGAATTCAGGTGGTGATTCTCAATATGGTTGGGGCGGTAGACCAGACCCAAACCCCGGGACAGGTTATGGTACTGGTTCAGCAAGTGGTTCTGGGACTAATACAAATGGTATACCCGGCAAGGATGGAATTATAGTGATTTGGGAGTATGCATAATGAGCTACGGGCTTAACACAGAAGAAGTTAAAGACGAATTTGGACTATAGGAGATATTGATGGCACATGCAAATTACGCAGTAGTTGAAAGCGGAACAGTAACAAATATGATTGTGGTGGACGAAGATGTTGGATTTGAAATGGATGGGGCCGATGTGGTCAAGGCTACTAGCGACGCTAGGATTGGCGGAAGTTGGGATGGAAACGTTTTTTCATTTGTCGAGCCCCCAGTTCCTGAGCCTTCTGCTGAAGAAGTTGCTCGTGCTGCTAAGTTAGCAAGCGCTAAAGAGAAGTTAGCTGCATTAGGTCTAGACTTAGAAGAGATTTCAGCAGCTTTCGGAATCTAATTAAATGGCTGGGGCCAATGTTGCTTGGAATTCTGCCAGTGGGTCATGGAATGCATGGGTAGGAAAGTGGGATGATGTAGGCTTTACTCCGGGCGTTGGAACACTAACGCTCACAGGGTATGCTGTTAGCGACGCTGAAGGTGTATTTAAATCTCCAGCGGTTGCCAGTTTAACATTAGGCGGATTAGTACCTAGTTCTGATGTAGTATTTAAAGATGTTCCGGGTACAGCTAGTCTAACTCTTACAGGTTTTGTCCCAGCAGTATATGATCCATCAGAAAACATACTCATAAGTCCGGGTGTTGGCGTTGTTACGATAGTCGCTAACGACTGGGATGGTTATGTTGGAACATGGGATGCAGCTACAAGCACTTGGGATAGCATAGGGTACGAGCCTCATGCAAGTCAGACATTTAGCTTTAACATTGCTACAGGAGTTTTAACATTGATACCACTTGCTCCATCACGAGCGGAGAAGGCACCAAAATTCTTGCCTCCGATATATATAACATGACAAAACAAACTGAATTTTCATGGGCTGAATTAGTAAAAAAAGCTGATCCTAATAGCACAGCTCCGGTACCATCTTATACTTTTAACGGTAAATCATTTTACAGCCCTCAGAAGAAGAGAAATAATGGAAGTAGAAAGAGCTGAGCAATTTAAGTTAGGCGATCATTTAAGAGCTAAAAATGTGGCTGAGACTTTAGAAAAAAAATATCCGGGATGGCTTTGGGCTGTTCATGTAGATCACGGACTTGTTACTGTGAAGTCAATGCTGCTATCCGGCAACTGGGGATTTATTTTGCATGAGGATAAAATTGATAATGATTATAAATCTGTCGTGAGGGCTGGTGGCGAGATACTTGAAAGATACAATCAGAACAGGGGAAGATTTAACAATACAAAGTACAATGATCTGACTATGGATAATAAGGGGCGGTTAAGCGGAGATAGAAGTTAATGTCACTAGTAAATCCACAGCCTTCGTTAGAGGGAGCAGGCGATATACCACCAGAAGAAGGCGGTCAGGTTGAAGACTTCTGGTTAAGAATAGCTAGGCAGTCATACGAAAGCTCATCTGAATGGGTGGATGCAAATCTAAGGTACCAGTGGGAAAAAAGTTTATCTTTATTTAATAGTAAACACCCGTCTGGTTCTAAGTATCATTCTGCTGCTTATGATAAAAGATCAAAGTTATTTAGGCCAAAGACTAGAACAGCTGTAAGGAACTTACAGGCAGCTATGGCTATAGCTTTTTTCTCCAATGAAGATGTAGTTAGTATACAGCCTAGAAACCCTAACTCTCCAGAGCAGGCTGCTGCCGCAGTAGTGGCTCAGTCATTGGTGCAATATAGATTAACAAATACTATTCCATGGTTTCAAACTATGTCTTCTGCATTGCAAGATGCTGCAGTGCAAGGGGTTTGTGTATCTCATCAGTATTGGGATTTTGAGGAGCAAGAGCAGATATACACTGAAGTCGATGAAGTAAACAACCCTATACTCGATGAAGAAGGAAGAGCTACTGAGATTAAGCAAAAAACTGCTTTGACGGATAGGCCGTCTATTGAGCTTATATCTCCTGAGAATTTCAGAATTGATCCAGCTGCTGATTGGGCAGATCCTGTTGGGTCAACTCCATACATAGTTCATTTAATACCAATGTATGTTCAAGATGTTTTGGCTAAGATGAATGATGGCGAATGGCACACTTTAACTGTTGAGCAGTTATTATCTACCACAACTGCAGAAGATGATAATACAACTAGACTTGTTAGAGATGAGCCTAGAATGGATCCTTTAGATACAGATGCTGGGTTTGGAGAAATACAAGATCATAAGATAGTATGGATTCATAAGATAATAATAAATAAGGAAGGAAATGATTGGTGCTACTTCACAGCAGGTACTGATTATATGCTTACAGATGCTAAGCCATTACTTGAAATGTATCCATGGCTAAGGCCGGGAGAAAGACCTTATGTAATGGGTGCGGTAAACTTAGAGGCTCATAAGCTTTATCCTTCTGGGACAGTAGAGATGACGCAGGAGTTGCAAGCAGCTGCTAACGACATATGGAATCAAAGATTCGATAATGTTCGGCTTGCAATGAATAAAAGGTATCATATACGAAGAGATAGAAATATAGATTTAGATGCCTTATTTAGGTCGGTGCCGGGTGGGGCTGTTGAGATGGATGACCCAGACACTGATGTAAGGGTTATAGAAACAAGAGATGTAACTGCATCCGCTTATGCAGAGCAAGATAGAATCAATATGGACTTTGATGAGTTGCAGGGCAACTTTTCTACGTCAACAGTCCAAGGAGCTAGGAATCTAAACGAAACAGTAGGCGGAATGGCATTGCTTGCTGGGAATAGCAGTACAGTAACTGAGTATGTTTTAAGAACCTTTTCGGAGACATGGGTTGAGAGAGTCCTAAAGCAATTAATAAGATTAGAGCAGTACTATGAAACAGATGAGATAGTTTTATCGGTTGCTGGAGACATGGCTGAAAGTAAGTTAGGGTTTAAAGTCGATGAGAATTTAGATAACTTATTGAGGGAAGAGGTTCTATTGAAAGTTAATGTTGGTTTGAATGCTACTAACCCGTTGACTAAGGTCCAAAACTTAATGGCGGCAATTGCTACATTGTCTAATATTCCCGGAGTTGCCGAAAGGCTTAACTTGCCTGAAATAGCAAAAGAGGTATTCGGGCAATTAGGATTTAAGGATGGTTCAAGGTTTGTGTCTTTCGATGAAGACCCAAGACTTCAGGAGCTTATGCAACAACTTGAGCAAATGCAAGCTGTTATTGAGTCTGATCAACAGAAGATACAAGGAAGAATGCAAGTTGAGCAAATGAAGCAAGAAGCTAATCTGCAAGCTGCCTCAATGAAGTCTGCGACAGATCTAAGGATAGCGCAGATAAAAGCGCAGCTTGAGTATATAGACTTGCAGCTCAAAAAGGCTGATGTAAAAACAAGAAAGGATGAATTATTATTGCAGCGAGAGGCCCTAATAAATCAGATAGCCGATCAAGAGATAGAGCGACAGGCTGAAATAGCAGAGAGTGCTATCAATCCTTCTGATATGACACAAGAAGGTAAAGTAGGCATCATGGCTAGAGATGATTATAATATGGTACCTTATGCTGTGGGATAGAATATGGAATTTTATGATCCTAATGAAATAGGTATAGATGAGTTAGTAAAAAGAGTACGAGTTGGTGAAAAAACAAAAGAGTTTATTTCTTCGGCAACTGGTAAGGCTATAGTTTCTCGTGCAGTTAGCGACTATAGATCTGGAATACATGAACTGCAAAAAATGATAATGGATGGATGGACTGGCTCTCAAGAACAAGAGCTGTCCAAATATCGCGGAATCTCTAACAATCTCGCTACCCCTTTGAAGATGCTAAGATGGTTAGATGGTGTAATCGCGGACGGTGATAATGCGGAGACTCTTGCGAAATATAAAAGATCCAGTGATTTAGAACCATAGGAGAATAAGATGTCACAAGAGGACGCTACCCCCCAAGAGGATGCGATAGAAGATGTTGTAAGTGAAGAGGTAGTAGATAGTAAAGTTTCCAGCCCTAGAGAGCTTGCCATGCAAGCTATAATTGATAGCAGAAGGGAAGAGTTATCAGAAGAAATAGGAGAGGAGCTTGAAGCTACAGAAGAAATTACTATACCAGATGTTAGGAGTGATGATTCCCCATTAAATTATAATGGGGAGCAATGGGTTGCTACTATAAAAGTAGATGGCCAAGAATTGAATGTACCATTTGATGACTTAAAATCATCTCACCAAAAAGATAAGGCTTCTCAAAAGAGGTTTGAAGAAGCCGCGCAACTCTCAAGGCAGTTAAAGCTTAGAGAGGAGCAATTGAATTCTTATGTTAGGCATTTACATGAGAACCAACAAAAACAAGCACCACCTTCTGACGTGCCTGAAAACAATAATGATGCCAGTATTATAGAGCAATATCATGAAGCCTTGTATGAAGATGATTCAGAGAAGGCTGCATCGTTGCTAAAGACCTTGACAAATGGGCGCGAACATGCTACCCAGAATGTGGAAGAGGTTGTTAATCAAGCTTTGGAAAGAGCTTTTGCTAGTAGACGAGCCGCACAGGAACGTCATGAGCAGGCAAAGTATAACATGGACTTAGATGATGCAGTTGGATGGTTCAACGAAAATCATAAGGACATTGCAGAAACGCCTGAGCTACGTGCTGTAGCAGATAATAGAACGGTTACCCTAATGCAGGAAAATCCTGAATGGACACCTAAACAAGTTATCGAAGCAGCGGCAGATTATACTAGAAATTGGATTAGTAATTTAGCTAATCCAAAAGATGCTAGGATCACTCGCAAAAAGAATATTGTGAAACATCCTAGGGCAGTCAGTGCTGCATCTTCTTCTGGCGATCAGGATATGGAGCCTCAAACTCCATCCCAGATTATAGATGAAATGAAGAGACAGCGCGGGCAAATATAATTAACAGGAGAAGTAAATATGGCTGGACAAGTATGGTCAGTTAGCACTTCTGGTGGTTATATGTACGCCGACAACTTAAGCCGACAACTGCGTATGGCTGTTCAGCCTATCGTCAAGTTCAGGCAGTTTTGTGATGTTAAAGATGCAGCCCATCAGGGTTTGCATAGAGGCGATACATTCCACTGGAACGTGTATAGCGATGTTTCTACGCAGGGAACAACGTTGACCGAGACCAATACTATCCCAGAAACTTCGTTCACGATTTCTCAGGGCACCATGACCATCACCGAAGCGGGTAACTCCGTTCCGTGGACTGGTAAGTTGGATGATCTATCTGAGCAACCTGTGTCAGAAGTGGTAAGGAAAGTATTAAAAACTGATGCGAAAAAAGCGTTTGACAATCTTGCTGCGACTCAATTTGATGCTGCTGCATTGCGTGTTGTGCCGACTGGGGGTAACTCCACCACGGCTCTAACGTTAACCACGAATGGAACTGCTACGGTTAATAACAACATTGCTTTACAGAAAGAGCATGTTAAGTTGATCGTAGATACCATGAAAGAACGTAACATTCCCGCCTATTCGGGCGATGATTATTACGCAATTGCATGGCCGTCAACGTGGAGGACGCTAAAGAATAATCTGGAAGACATCAAGCAGTATATTGATCAAGGCTTCCAAATGATTATGAATGGTGAAATTGGACGTTACGATGGTGTACGTTTTGTTGAGCAGACCCATAAAGCGAAAGCTTCTATTGGTACTGCTTCTTCTGCGTGGACTAACGGTCTGTCTGATTGGGCTGTTTTCTTTGGCGAAGATACGGTAGCTGAAGCAGTTGCTGTTCCTGAAGAGATTCGAGGGAAGATCCCCGGAGATTTCGGAAGGGACCGTGGCATAGCGTGGTATTATCTAGGCGGTTTCGGCATTGTTCACACACAAGCAGCCCAGTCACGAATTGTGATTTGGGATAGCGCAGCTTAGGAGGCACATTATGAGTTATTCAAATCCTATAACTACGCGAATCCAGTCCGGTGATGTTCAAGACTTGGGAGGCACACCAACTGCCTACTCATTTAAGGGACCAACGGGTAAGAAGGGTATGATTGTTGATATTGGTATTGAGGTTACCGAGACTTTCGCTTGCGATACTTTAGAGGCATGTTTTAATGTCGGAACGAGTAGTGACCCAGATGCTTATTGTAAACTCAATATTACGGATGGTACCGCTATAACAGATACATTCAATATCCAAAATGATACGAATGCTATTATTGCACAGGCTATTCCTGCCGATACTCAGATCGAGTGTCTCCCAGTTGCTGGGACCGACGCTTCCAGTGTGACCGGGCAAGGATATACCTATGTTGTTGTTGAATGGTATTAAGGAGGATTAAGATGGCAGATAAAAAGCACTCGGCTCAGGGTAAGGTTCCTGAGAATGGTATGTCTTTTTTGGAAAAGTCTACTGAAGACACCAAGCAATTGGCGTTGGATAGTCATGGACCAAATCAGATGCCCATTGGTGTTGTGCATAAGAGCGTTTCAACGCCGAAAGGTAAGTTCGAATTCGCATAATGTAAATTGGAGATGGGGGGAGAAATCCCCCCTGATCCTTGGAGGTGATATGCCTAAGAAAATGCTTGACTCTGTTACTTTTTATATGGGCGGAGCTTTACAGACGCCTGTTGAAGGGTATGGATATACAGAGCCTAAGAACAAAGGGTACACTAGCGGCAGTCAATTGTTTCCAGCTGATGGAAGAGCGATTGAGTATCGTAATGCCCAGATGAAAACCAACAATGATGTAAGGGTAAATGGTAGTATGATATATAATTCACCAGACTTTTTCTTTTAAGGTGGAGTGCATTATGAGCTGATGACAGCAGGGGAGCTGATTTGAGGGTAATTAAAATTCCGAAGAAGAGTATTGAAGATTTAATCCTAGATGACTTTGGAGGAGAAAGAGAAGAAAAGACTGTTTGTATTGTGAGGTACGGGGCTTGGGGTGATATGATAATCACATCATCTTTATTTCCGTGGTTCAAAGAAAGAGGTTATAGAGTATGTGTTAATGTTTCTGAAAGAGGCATGGACATTGTAAAGAGTGATCCTAATGTTGACGAGGTTATAATACAACAAACGGATCAGATACCAAACACTAGATTGTCTGAGTACTGGGAGCGGATGTCTAAATGCTTCGATAAGTTTGTTCAATTATCTGAATCAATAGAGCAAACCCTCTTGTTTATGCCTAGGCACTCTGTGAAGATAGATGGCAAGAAAGCTTTTATAGAGGCTAATCCAAATTACTATAAGGATAAGGCTTTTATACATAATTTATGTAATGTGAATTATCTGGAAAGAACACATGACCTAGCTGGAGTCCCATATGAAGACGAAAGTGGGTCTTTATTTAAGCCTAAATTCTTTCCAAGTAACTCTGAAAAGAAGTTCGCTAAAGATTTTAAGAGAAGAGTAAAAAGTAAAAATTTAGTTATGTGGGTTCTTTCTGGGTCTTCAGTGCATAAGGTTTATCCTTGGGCTGATTCTATTATTGCAAAGTTTATATCTGAGCGTGACGATATTTCTTTTGTTACTGTGGGTGACGAAGCTTGCCAAATGCTTGAGATAGGGTGGGAAAAAGAAAGGCGGGTTATTACAAAGTCCGGTAAGCTTAGTATAAGAAACACCCTTGCTTTGTTGGATGTTTGTAATGTTGTAGTAGGCCCGGAGACAGGGGTTTTAAATGCAGCATCTTTTACAGATGCACATAAGTCTATATTTTTGTCTCACTCTTCCGAGGAGAACATGACAAAACATTGGACAAACACCACTGCCTTTGAGCCTGATGATTGTCCTTGTTTCCCGTGCCATAAAATGCACTTTGGATTTGATACTTGCAATAGGGATTTAAGAACAGGTGGAGCTCTTTGCGCTGCCAACATACTTCCTGAAAAAGTTTATAACGATATTGAGAGACATCTTAGATGAGTACTTATTTAACATTATGCCAGAACATGGCAAGAGATATTGGAATTCCCGGAAGCGGGCCGTCTAGTGTTTCATCTACATCATTAAGCGAGGAAGAGAATTCTGTTGTTCGGTATGTTAAAGAAGCGGATCTTGATATTCAACGAAGGTGGTTCGATTGGAATTTCTTATGGAAAGAAGTTACTATGACATCTTCTTCTGGTACATCTACTCTAACATCCCCCTCTGATCTTGCAAGCTGGAATATAGATAAGATTATATGGGATCTTACTAGTGATGATAATCAGCAATTAGAGTATATGGAGTGGGGCGAGTACTTTGATATGTACAAGATAGGTACTGTAGACAGTAGCGTCCCAGAGGTTTTTTCTGTAAAACCTGATAATGTATTAGACTTATATCCAACGCCAAACTCCAATACATCTGTGTATGGGCAGTATTGGAAAGTACCTACAGAATTGTCTACTGATGCTCAAGTATCTGAAATACCCCCAAGATTCCATAAGATAATAGTAGCAAGGGCTAAGATGTATTACGCTGAAAATGAAGATGCTCCTGAAATCCTTGCTGGATCATTAGTTGAGTTTGAAGATCTTTTAGATAAACTTGAGGCTGATCAATTGCCATCTCAAAAGAACAGGAGATTTTCTAAAGCGCAAGATCTTTTTAATTTTACGGTTGTTCCTGAATGACTCGACTAAGAAATAGGAGGATATCTTCTAGCAACTTAACTTCTGTATACTTCCCGTTTGAAGGTGGGTTGAATATAGTTGATCCGGTAATGTCATTAAAGCCCGGAGAGTTGGTTGCAGCTAATAACTTTGAGGTTGATTTAAGGGGAAGATACAAGAGGACTGATGGCTACGAAAGATTTGATGGGCAGACATTACCATCAGCAATAGAACCGTATTACAGAATTCCATTCACTACTGGTAGTGTTACATACCCAACATTTTCTAGCGCTTACGGAACTGCATTTTTTCGTAACGCACCCTCTTCTGGTGATATGGTAAAGGGAGAGACAACAGGAGCAACAGGAACTGTACTTGTTGTAAGTGTAGAGGATATAACTGGGGATGCCAATGCTGGGACTTTTCCCACAGATGATGCAGAAGGTTATGTATATTTTGTTGTGACAAGTGGGACTTTCCAAGACGGAGAGAAATTATATTTTTTAAACAAAGACAGCGCCTATGGAGGCGACTTCGATGTGGAGTTTACATAAATGGGAACACCAACAGTACTAAGAAAAGAAAGGTCAGTTTTAACCGGCACTAGCTTTGCAGATAACACTACTGGTGCTATTACTGCTCAGATGGTTAGGCAATTTGTTGAATC
>Ga0080013_1004100_pt1 | contig 14594 bp, 3 predicted proteins | sample ETNvirenome_6_85_FD_69236 | JGI IMG/M metagenome (GOLD analysis project Ga0080013, IMG submission 69236) | Marine viral communities from the Pacific Ocean - ETNP_6_85 (SPADES assembly) (version 2) | ecosystem: Environmental > Aquatic > Marine > Oceanic | place: Pacific Ocean | collected 2013-06-19
TATCCAGCCCTTGGTCTACACGAATAGTAGTTCCGGCGGCTGAAGCCTTTGAGCCATTTATCATGCCTTTGCCTGCTTGGAAAAGACCTTTTTTAGTTGCGTCATCGTAGTCTCTTGCTGAATCATCGTCTACAAGAACATGAAACTTCTTGCCCTTTGCACCTGCAGAAATAAAAGTCGACGCAAGGACGCGGGCGGTTTGTTCATCGGTCGACTGTTCATTTAATTTAACAACTGGGAGATATAGTAAGTCTGTTCTCGCGATGGAGAGGAGTCTTGACTTCATTAAAGAAGTATTGTTGGTGAAAGCCTCAAGTACCGGCGTTTGCATGATGTCTAGATCATAATATGCACTACCACTTGGGTGTGCGCCGCCAGTATAGTTGGCATTCTTATAGAGTGTATAATTGATTTCATCATCGCCTAAAGCGAATTTTGCAATCTTAAAACTGCCATTCCCTCGGGCTAGTCTCATTCGACCTGTGTCTGTTAGAACGGCGTCAAGAATAATATCGCCAGAGTTGTCAAGAAATCCCATATTTTATTCTCCTAAAAGGTGGTTCGAAATAAATAGTTTATCGTTGTAAATAGTTCTTTTTTTTGCAAAATCCGAATTTATTGTTGTTTCCAAAACTGTTTTGATATCTCCAAAAAAATCAGGCAATCTTTGTCTTATTTTTTGCTTAATCTCTTCGGCATCCCCGTTGAACACTCCTACTAAAGATTCTAGGCGGCCGGATTGGAAGCTTTTTATAACTTCCTCTTCCGGAACTTCGAGTTCATATAGGTCGTTTGTCGCCAACATTATGCCCAGTTCTTGGCATTCTGGAACGCCTAATTCAGATATTAACTTGCCTACTTCATTGTCCTCTGTTCGGGCTCCCATTACATATGCCATGTGGGCGCCCCAAGCGAGGCCAATTGGCGAAAGCAGCTGAGTTAATTCGGGTGACTTCTGCATTACTCTAACCACTGTTTTTGCCCAGTAATGATAACCCATCATCGTAAATTTATCGAGGTTGTTATCGCTGAATTGTTTGCTTGCTGCCATATCTGCAAAGGGCATATGGCCCTGTCTATTAAGTTCTGTGCAAATAACTGTGCCGCCTTCTTCTGTGGTAGTTGCTTGTGAGACTGCTTCATCGGCTTCGGCTTGTTGGGCCAGTAGATAAGCTGCCTGTGTCATTGCGCTAGGGCCGCCGCCAGGGGCTGCCTCTTCTGTGGTTGTGATAAGGGTTTCTTCCATGGCTGCTTGACTGGTCGTTTGTAAATCCTCTATATATTCTTCGGAGCCAGCACCGGGGGCGACACTCTCTACAATCTGTTCTCTAGCATCCGCAAGCTTTTTAGTAATCTGTTCTATAGACAATTCTGGATTGTTTTGTTTTTGTTTGTCTAAATAATTTTTTAAATGTTGGCTTTGAACGATCAAACCACTAGTGTAGGGTTCGATTTTAAGCTCTGAAGCGTTGGCTTCTTCGTTTGTCGGCACCTTTTTAATCTTGCATTTCAAATTTAAGTCTATGCTTTTATTTGTCTTTCTAGACTTAAATCTTATTTTAAATAACTTGTTTTCATCAAAAACAGATTCTTCTGCAGTCCCTATTTTCGGATTCATAGTTACGGCAGATGGGACTCCCTCAGAAATTGAATCGAGTGATTCTTCTTCATCAAATTCTGATTGTATCATGTTCGGCTTTATAAACATCATTTTTCGGAAGGGAGCGCTCACTATTTTTTCTATTTTTGGAAACTCATAAATTTCTGTTTTTAAATAAATCGCACCGCCATCGTCTACCATTTCCATTTGATAGATTGAGGAGGGGTTAGATATATTGTCATGTACATCTATTGTTCTAAACGTATAATAATATTTTTTATTTGGCTCGATATCGTCTATAATCCCGATGCCGTCCGATGGCGCTGCACTTAAGCGTTCAAATTTTCCATCCGAGAAATCTGCGTAAGATTCTGGAGGGGTTTCAAGTCTAAATACCTCGAAAAAGGCTGGGAGATCGTCGCTTCTATATGTTACCTTTACACTCTCAAAATTTTCAAATTCTTCTAACGTCAAGCCTAAGCGAGATTTTATGTATTCTGATATAAACTCGTTGTCAGATTGTAATATTTGAACTGGTCTTTGTTGAACCTCGCCCGTTGAGTTTCTTATAAACCATAAAATCTTGTTGTTGACTCCCTTGTATGGATAAGGCTCTACCTCTGGTGCCAGAGGAGCAGAATCCATTAACCTTACTGTTTTTGAAAGATAAGGAAGCTCAATTAGTTTTATGTCTGGTACAGATGATACTGTAACCCGAAGCTCATGAAAGATATCTTTTGGGAAATAGGTTGTTCCATCTCCGACAGCCTCGTGCGCAACAATCTCTGTGTCTGAAATCTTGTAAGGGTGAAATTCGACCTTATCATATCGGTATTTTGTGCCATAAACCATAACCCAGGCCGTAACGTCATAGGTGTACTTTAGCCCATATTTCAACTGCGTATCAACAAAGTCTAACGCATCTTTATTATTTGGACATGAAATATAAAAGTCTTTTAGTACTTCGCCCCCATCGCCTTCTGTTTTTCTAATTCTAAAAAAGACTATTTCGGAATAAGCTTGATGGCCAGCGAATATTTCTTCCATATTTCTTGTCGTATCGCGTAGCTCATTCAAGCCAAGCAGTGCTGGCATCATCTCAGAATTGGTGGCCGTAATGGCCGGATCCAACTGGTGGGCGCCGGCGAGATTAACCACTCCATTGCTAATAAAAGATTCTTCGTCGATAGCGGTGTTGACACCTTGAGTTGCAGGCTTTAACAAAAGTCCCACATGGTGTTGTGCTTGCAAGTTATGATCGTAATCTGCACCGAAATAGCCACCGGGGGCACGATATGCGGAATCATAATTATAGAGGTGTGAGCCACCATTTAAGAGGTTCTGCCTCCAATTAATAAAGTCTAACATATCTACTGTGTGGAGATGACTTGTGTTGGTGCCGATTAACCTAAAGTCGCGGCGGCCTTTTGAGTGGCCACCCTTGAAGTTATCGCCGTAATTCCAATCATAGTGTCCCTTTCCTCCATGTCCACCTGCATATCCGGGAGTTGAGTTCCCTCCCACAGACGCGGGTGTGCCAGTGTGATAATTTGGGCCGCCATCTATTTGCTGTTGCATCAATATTCGTCTCATAAGTGCATAATCATGGCGATAAGCAAATCTGGTTGCGTCTTTTTCAATTTCATCTTGTAAGCCAAGGGCCAAAGGAGAACCATAACCTGGTCTAGTGGTGTCTACTCCCTGTCGCAAAACATCAAAATAAGTGGTGCCGTTCATTTCAACACCGTTGCCATCGAGCGCCGGTGCTCGGTAAGAATTCCAAAAGCTTCTACCGTTGCGCAAGTCTAGGCTCATTCGAAAGTACATTGGGAATATAGATTTTCTCTCTATCTCGTCTGCTAGCAAAGATTGTGTTCGCGCCGGGATTATGACATTTCTATACATTTTTGAAAGTGGGCCACCAAACGAGGCGATATCATCGCCCCAATAGTCCCTTAAAGAGTTCATTGCTCTAGTCCACTTGTTAAAATATCTACCTACGTTTTCTGCATTTGGTTCAATTTGGCCAATGACATTTTGTACCCTGCCTGACAAGGTTACAAACTGGTTGGGGTCTCCTTTGAATATCTGAACTTGATCCGATAAGATGTTGCGATCACGCTCAGTTGTAAAAGCGTTGTAACTAGGCAATAAAGAGTGATCAACTGCACCTTCAGATGTCAAATTTTCATATTCCTGGCCAACCGAATTATACCTCTTTTCATATTCAACACTGAACTCTTTGCCTATTTTTTTCACGGCGTCTTTATTGAAGTAAGTTGTTACAAAGTCTGTGTAAGGATAAGGGTTTTTATTCGAATATTTTATATCAAATGCAATTCTATTTGTTTGATCGGCAAAATCAGCGTATTCTTCGTTTAAAAATGACGCCATTACATTTAAAGAGTCATCGGGATCTTCAATGACATCTGAATATGAATACGTCATATTGTTGCCGCCATGTTGATCAACCAACGCTGTGTGGAGTGTTTGCCATGCCGCCTCTGCCATATTGAAGTCTTCATTGAAGAGTTTCGAAATATCTTCTCCATAAAAAAGTTCAATTCCTGTTGGGCCATCGTCTGTTAACTGCCCTCCCTGGCCGCCGAGTCGGCGAGGTTCTGTTCTTAGGCAAAACGTTTCTGTGGCCGGCTGTACAGATTCTTTAAAATCTGAAATTGTAAATGGGCTGTTATCGGTCTTGTTAAAAATTGATGCTTTTTTTAAAGTTCTGTCCGCTATTAGTTCACTGTTGTCCGAGGGCTTTCGCTTAAGAATTCGAAAACTCATATTACCATTAATATTGTTTTGATTTTGTGTTTTATAAAGTCCACCATAAGCATCGCGGAGTTGGCGTAAAGAAAAGTTGCCATACTGATTGGTTTCGGCGCACCACAAGAATCCAGTTAGGGCTCTAAAGGGGTCATTTGTTGTTCCATACCTAAGTAATTCGTTATGAATTGGATCTAATTCATATCCGGGTTGCGGTGAAGCCCAGTGGTCTTTAAAGTCACTCATGACAGCGAGGTTATCATTAATAAGGTTTGGATTTCGGCCTGAATCAGGGCCTGGTGGCATGAGGGGTCTGTAATCCGCAGTTATTGCGTAGGCAGCGTTGGCATCTAAAATAGCTTGGTATTCTGCTGCTGCTGCAGCTTCGGCGGCTTCTGCTGCTTCTTGTTGTGCGATTAGCGCTGCGGCTTGTGCTGCTGCGGCGTCTGCCGCATCCTGAGCTGCTTTTTCAACCTCTGCTACAGTGGCCCATTGTTTATACCACATCCCCATGGTTACATCAAACTTATAAGAATCCGGGTCGAAGCCGGCGCCGTTGGGAAGGTATCGGCCAGATGGGTCATGAGCAAAATACTGTTTGCCATTCAGTTCAAAAGGGGCGTTGGGCACGGCGTAAACTAAGCTTTGATTTTGTGACCAACCTTCGCCGGATGTCTTTAAAATATAAGCCTGCTCAACAGCATAAGCGGTTCCTAGGCCTGGTCCGGTGGTGGGCGATGGCTGCATACCCTGAACATAATATCTTGTACATTTTTGTGTTACAGGGTGTGGAAGAAAGAATATTCCGTCATCATTATAAAAATCTTCAGCGGAGTCTTGGCTGTCAGAACAACCAGAAAAAACTGATATCTCTATTAACTTTTCTTTTGTATAATATGGGCCCACTTTTAATATCCTCCGCCTGTTCCACCGGTGGCTCCCTTGACCATGCCAGTACCAGTTTTAGTTTCTTCGCTTATGTCTTCCCAGACATTTTCACTAATTTGTTTCATAAATGTGCTCTGTGTTGTGTTTGTGACATCGGTTTGTATATTGGCTGATCGCCTAAAAACTCTATACGCGCCACCAGTATTTATTCTTTGGTTGTCAATTTCGGTATATGTTAGGTTATTATAATTGAGATCACTAACCTGTGGTTGTGTGGTGTCCTCCCCTTGAATTGAATGTACGTGGGGTCCAACACCAGCGTGACCATATATATCCTCGCAATTAGGGTAGCAAAATGACTGTGCCGGTTGTACAGCGAAATTGACAATCTCGTGTTGGTGGGCTATTTTATCTGTTTGTGGATGAAAAGCCATCGCCGCTGTTCCGTTACCATTTCCATCAATTTGATAGGCATGCTGGTGCCCTGCGGCAACTGATGTTTGACCGGAAGCTGGGACGCTTGCAAGTTGATAAGCATCAATCAAAAAATACTGATTCAAGACTGGGAATCGCAATATGTCTTCATCCAGCATGTTTTCTTTCACACATTGATATTTTGTAAGTTTGCACAAAATTTTGTCATTGGGGCGTGCTGTGGCTGAAGTAAAGTTGTTGGTGCTCATAGGCTGATAAGTTGGGTTTTTCATGCTTGGGCCACTTGCTGCAGCGTCATTGTCAATTGAATAATTAGTAAGTATCTCTATCTTGTAGAGATTTAAAAAATTCTGGTAAAACCACGCAAAATCTTTTGATTGCATATCGTAAAGATAAGCCAATGGTGCAGAGGCCGGATCCATTGCGAATGACGCATACGTGATCAAGGCTATCGTCTGCATTGCAAGCATATCAAAATGAGGTTGCTTGATCCCCACAAAGTTATTTGTAGGATTACCTAGGTTATAATTGTCAAGCGCGGTGTTTTTAGAAGTCTCGTGCATAACAGTTGTTGTGATAATTGAGAAAATTGTGTCTAATTGACTATCAAATAATTTTTGGCTTTCCGCGGCCGTCTTTTGTTTTTGTTTTTTAATCTGCGCGGGTTGGTCCTTCCATGGTAACTTTGTCTGGCCGGCTTTGGGTTCGACAACATCCACCAGATCTTCTTCTGTGGATTTACTCTCGATCTCGCTGGCGAGTATTTTCGTTGATTGCCCAAGACTTACGGGCACCTGAATCCCTAGCGCGTTAGCTAGATCCGAAACCGCCTGCAACCTCTGAGTTGGAGTGCCTGAGTCGAAGTTTGTTCCAAGAAGATTGTATTTCATGACCTCCGCTAAGATAAAGTTGTGCATCGAATAGGAAGCGCCCCCAGAGGTATTAAAAGCATAAGCTGGGTGTGGGGCACCCATTTTTATATTAAGCGGTGTTAAATATTGCATTTGGGTTGATAAGTTCAAGTTAATCCCTGTCTGGCTGTGCGTTCCAATAGATGTTTCACTAGTGGTGAAATACTTATCTTTTTCCTGTTCGACTCTGCCTAAATAAGAATCAAAGTTTATTGTCATCAATCCGACGCCCTCCGACTTATCGGCGGCCTCATCTATAAGTTCATAACCGAGAGTTCTGTTTGTTACAGCGCTGAAGATTTGGCTAGGATCCGGCTTATCTTTATCATTGTTAATTGTTACTGTTCGCGGTGATGGCGATGCTGATGTGGTTACTTGCTCGGTGCCGTTGCTGGTGGCCTTGTTTGTTGAGCCCGATTGAGCAGACGCGATGATGGATTCAACTTTTGCCAACAATGCAGAAAAAGAGGCCAGAAACAACTCAATCCCTTTTTCGGTTCCAGTATAGGGTCCTATAATATCGTATACATCCAAGGCCGCCGCTGCCGAATTTGGTTGACCGGTAGCGAAAGACAAGAAAGATAGGAACGTGTCTATAGAGGTTATTAATAACTCTTTTCCCTGTGGTGTTCCGTATTGAACTTTTCTTTTTCTTGGAGAAACTGATTTAAAATAAGAATAATAAGCTTCCAAAGTTGTTTGAGCTTCTAGAAGTTCTTGTTTTCTAGCTTTCATATACTCAACTGTGGGGTCTAAAATTTCAATTTCTGTAGTATATGTAAATTGTCCGGCGCTGTAGTTTGCGATATCGTAATCAGTGCCAGTAAAGTGCCTCACTCCCGATCCCGCGTTTACAGAAGAAACTTCTTTAATGGCTCCAAAAGTTTTCGGCTCCCCTAGGTCATCTTCAAAAGCATATGTAGCTTCTTGAAGAGTGCCAGGAGCATCGTCTGAAGATTGTACTATAAGTTCCTTTTCTCCTACAGTGAAGGGAAGAGCCTTTCTGTAAATCTTAATATCTTTAACTTTTATAAATTGCTGCAGGGCGCTGGCCGCAACGGGGTTTTTGAACAAGGCAGCAAAAGAAGAACCATCTTTAATTGCCTTTAAAATATTGACACTAAAAAAGAAGCGATTTCTTTTGTTTCCGTCTCTTGAGATTAAAAAGTCCGATATATATGTTCTATTGTTCGCGGACTCACCTTCGTTGACGTCAAACGTAATATTGTTTATTTTTTCTGTAAATTTTTGAAAAACTCTAAAATCTTGTAAAACTGTATTTCTGGTTAAAGACGTGTTCAAAAGGTGCATGGTATTATTATTTGTATCATGCGTCATAAAATAATTATTTGAGCTTAATTGAATTTCGCCATACCAAGGTTCACCTGTTGGCAAACTAAAGGCGAGTCCAGAATTTGTGATTTGATTGTCATAAATAACCTCTTTGATTTCTAGATCAGAAAAGACCGGAACAGAAGTTATATATTGATTGCCCGATGCGGCGCCATGGTCATAAAAAGGAAGCAGGAAATAAGAAAGATGTGGCCTATCAGAATTAATGATAAATTCATCACCATTATCGGAAAGTCTAAAGGGTATGTCATATTCTACTCCGCCAGGTACCTGCTTTGCATTTGATAGAAGCGACATATTTTGATCACCAATTCCCTCCCATGAAACAATCTTATATGAATACTTGTTTGCTTTATAGCAGTGCCACAAAACGTTTTGAAGCTTCTCTGGATTGCGGAAGTTCATTGTCGTTAAAAAATTGTGCTCATCCCGTGTTGTAACCTGAAATACCAGAACCTTTACTTTGTTGGTGTGAAACGGATCAAACGCCCAGCCAGATGTATGGGGTTCTCCGTCGGCTACAAACATTTTCATACTAAAATCAATGTCAACAGACAAATCCCCAGAGGGTACCGGGTAGCTGTCTGGTACAGGAGACGTCACCTTTGAAAGTCGGATAAAATTGACGTATGGTCTAAGTTTGGTTATAGCTCCTGGCATTAGCAAGGCTCCTCTGGGTCTGTAACATCCTTGTCGTAGATGTTCGCTCCATCGAATCCTTCGTCGTCTTGACACACAATTTCGCGGTCAATGAGCCAATTCTGGCGTTTTGCCACATCCAAATCAGAGTCGCAGATAGCTTCATCTAAGATGTCATCGTCAAGGGCGATCTCAAACCAATACTCAACATGGTTGGGCGTTATCTCTTCTGCTTCGTGGGCAAAACGCAGTTGTTTATAAATTGGATATTGTTCACCTTTCTCGTTCACAGCTAGACCCTCGCTCATATAAATCTCAATATCAAAATTGTCTTTTAAAAATTGAGTATTGTGCTCTAGAACTTGCAGAAGCAAATAGTCCTCTTCAACCTGCAAAACTGAGTTGTCCTCATAGGGGCCAGCCGTGGCTAGAACTGGTGATGGATAATCTCCATAATCAAGATCGCCATGCTCGCCGGGCTCAAAAAGATCTTGAGACCCAACAAACTTGCGGTCTGCTAGATAATCCGTTTCAAGTCCTGAGCCGTCTGCTTTCATAAAGGTGACATATGTTTTATATTCTATTGATGAGGATAGTTGTGGAATTCTCACTGGTTGGTGATAAGAACCTGTTGCGAACTCTGTTGAACCGGAAAGGCGGCCTCTGAGAAATTGAACTTCCCATGCGGGTGCAAACTTCGATCCGTACTTCGCCGTACCCAGTGGCTCCCCCAAGCAATACATCTTTTCTGCTGTTGGCTGAATATCGACTGATCCATTGTCTAATTCGTCAGGATTGTTGTTAATTTTTGTAAGTTGTTCTTGCAAACCAGTGAAGGTATATTGAGTGCGGAGCCTGGGGGTCTCCTCTTTTATTCTTTTCTCGGCATTATTTTGATGTTCGCCCGAGCTGCCATCGGTACCGTCGGTGAAGTCGGTTTTTGACATGCCGGTTGCACCTATTTCTGTTATTGTAATTGTTGTGTTGCCGGATTTGCCCGTAGTTGCCTGTGTCACAGTGATCACATTTGCAGAGTTTGTTGCAGAGAACTTTGTGTGATTATTGATTGCTGTCTTGATCTCGACTGCTTGTGCTGTTGCGTGCAGGGTGGTATTAGCATAGCTTCCAGCAGATAAAGTCTTGGCAGTTAATGTTGCACCGCTTGTCTCCGAAGAGGTTGTAGATCCTCCGGTACCTTGCAAAGTAAGCGTTACGGTTGTTCCATCGGTAGAGATCAACACGATAGTATCGCCTTCACCAATGAAAGGTACACCGGGTGGAGAACCGGAATCAATAATAGTAATGGTTGCTGTTGCGGCTGTTGCGTTTCTCGGTATGGTGCCGGCATACGAGGAATCATAAATGATGTCATCATCGTAAAATGCGTAATATTTTGGCTTAAATTTGCCCATCGACAACAGACGTTTTCCTTGCTGCGTCAATTGGATATCTAGCACTTCTTCTTTTGGATTAAAAAATTTCATTTGTGTATTACTCTAAGTAGCTAATATCCTGAAGTTTGACCTGTTCCTCCGCCACCCATTGGTGGGACTGTGGGAGGAGTTGTCGGAGGGGCCGGAGTGGCACCGCCAGGTGGGCGTTCAAGTGGTTGACGGGGAGCTTGTGTGTCGCCTCTTGTCGTTGTGGTTGGAGAGGGCACAGGCTCATTTGCCGTGAACTCAAGCTCTGCATCTAGTTTTGTTAATTCGACAAGTGAGAAGAAGTCATACGGCCAGTTGTAACTGTAATTTGGTACCTTTGATTCTCCACCAGCCTGGAATTGGAATGCAAACCTATCGTCATCTGATGAGTCTGATGTCGCAGCATAGTAACTAAAGTTCGCTCTTCTTTTCACCTTGAACACCATCCATTGTGTATCTTCTGGTATTGGCTTTCCTCCAAAAAACTCATTTGTTGTCATATCGTGAGAAACAGTAACGCTTTGTTTTTGTGGATTTCGGGCGATTTTTGGCATTAGGTTCTGCCAAATATATGAAAGGTCTTCTTTATCTAACGTATGCTCAAATTCAAAGATATAAGCAACATATGGACTAATTGTCTTGTCGTTTAAGAAATCCATATGTGGCGGTATTATATATTTTTGCATTTTATTTACCATGTCAGTGATTGAATCGCCTGGTAATTTATTTTGCTTTTGCAAAGACTCGATTTGTTTATTTGTCGCTGTTCCAAGCACATAGTTTACTTGAGATTTCAGAACTCTGAAGAACTTTCTTCTTCCATCTGCGGCTACTCTAAATGGAATTGCAACGACCGCTTCAGATATTAGTTTGGTATCTGCTAGCTGTCCTAGGCGTTTCTTACTTGAGGCTTGGTCTTGACCAAAGCCACAAACATCAATTAGTGATCCAGTTGTAGCTGAGTTCGAAAAGACTTGTTGCGGATAGCTTTCCCTTATCTGCATCCATAGTCCTGTGGAGCCAGTTGGCGACTTACCATGGTTAAACCACACTCCTCTTGATTTGAAAGCATCACTCCCAGAGAAGTTTAGTGCAGGGGTTTCAAATTTTGGACTAATTGTCCACACGTCAAAATCAGAACTATCTGTGTCAGTGAAACTTGTGGCACCAAACTTGCCATCTGGGCCTGGTTGGCCATATTGTACTTGTTTGAGCCTTGTCTTTCCAAATAAGTTAATTGACGCTGATATCTGCATTTTTCCAGCGCCTGCAAGGCTTGAAGATAACGGCTCGTTAGGGTATCTGCCAGCACAAGCATACTGCGATCCGGAAAGCACAGCCCCTCTCTTATGTAAGGTATCATAACTGCTTGAATAAGTGGTTTCTATTTTTGCTCCAGCTAGAATTTCATCCAAAGTGAATGGCTTGCTCTCTCCTGCTATTAATTCAGCATATACGTGCGGTGAGAAGGCAATTCTTGCGACGGATTCACCATAAAAATAAGGAGGCGTGTAAGGGGCAAAAGCCGGGTCGTTCATATGCCGAAAGGCGCCGCCTTTATAGCCTTGAGGAACTGCATCAAATTGGCACGGGGGGCCAAAACCTAGGCCGCGGGTGGAAAAGTAATGTGGTTCATCAGTATTACCTCCGGTGCCGGAAATGTGGCCTTTAAGAGCGTGACCAGGGCCTTCATATATTATCATGTCTTCCGTCTTTTGAAGAACTATATCCATATAATATGTTGTTCCAGAGGCCATGGTTTTAAACTTGTTCTCCGGGTTGGAAGTAAGCGTTGTAAATTTTTCGTCTTTTAAGAAAAACTTGGGTACTTCCCCAAAAAAGTTGTTTGCTGCTAAAGTATAATTTATGTCATTTTCCCCGAGCCAAGCAGTATACATTTTTGAATTATTGGCACTAACATCACCGCCGGCGGCCTGGGGGCTCAATACCAGGGCAACTGCGGCAGGCAGACCGTCGAGGGCACCCGAGGTGGAGCCTGTTATATCCGTTCTCAAGGAGGGCCAATATCTCTGTGGCTCAATTATCGCTTCAAAAGGCATTCTATAATTATGATATAACTTTGTTACACCAGTTTGATGATGGGCGGTACCGCCGGTGGAGCCTGTACCTAGAGCCCCAACTGCCCTATTGGTCAAAACGACTGGTGCTGAGCCGGTAAACAGTGGCCAATCGACTGCGATGGCGGATTTTATCGTATTATACATAATCCCCGGGGCAAAGAGTGGCTGTATGAATGCCTGCAAGCGTTCGGCTTGAAAGTTTGCGACAGCACCTGGTACTAGGCCCGTGTTCCGCGATTTGGCGGTCAGTTGCGATGAACCACTAAGGTGTGGCCCGAAAGATCTAGATAATTCTGTTCCCAGTTGCATGGCTCTCAAAACCGGATAGAAGCCTTGATACGGCAGCATTTTTTTAATTCCGTGACACTGCAAAGTTATTTTAGAAAGAGATAAATCGTCTCCGTTATTGTTCTCAATTGTGGCAAAGTGTTTTATAAAATCAGAGTGAGAATAAACTTTAAAGAAGTCTGAATTGGTGCTTGCGGTTACGGCTGTCGCGGAAGCCGACTGTGCCGAGGGGGCACCCTCTAGAGTTAAAAACTGGCTATTAAACGAGAATTGGTTTTCAACGTAGTGCCTCATGTGTTCACTTACTCTAAATTCTGGCAACACTGTATGATCTTGTCCCATCACTCTGATATCCTGTGCATAATCCTCGTAGGAATCATACCATGGATTAACCTCAGCTTCTCTCGACGCGCTGTATTGTGGCCTGAAATGAAAAACAGTACCAATGTTATCAGCGAGTGAAGCGGTGGGCTCCGTGGAGTCGTCGTCTTGGGACGCATGGGCAACGCCGAAGAAGGCTCCACCTTCATTTTGCCAATCTGTCGAAGCTACTTTCGAAAAGGGCACGGCGTCAGTCCCGGCGGCACTCGATGAGCCGGCCAGGCAAGAGGCACCGACGATGCCAGGGTAATTAAACGACTGAGCCGGATATAAACCTAGTCGGTCTTCTTGGGCATCATTAGAAAATAACCATAAGTGGTTAAAATATAATTCGCCTGCGGCGCCGCCATCTGTGGGGAGTGGTCCGTCGTGACCCCACTCTGTTGAATCCAAAGGCCAACAACTTTGAGCCGAGCCTGAGAAGGTTCCTATAGAGGCATTCATAAATGCCCCAAGATTTGCAGCGTCATCGTTTCTGTGGTTGATTCCATTTAATGAAGTTCGTGAAGCGTTATCGAAATCGGTGGCATTGTCGCCATTAGGCGTTGCCCTTCTTCTGTCGTTAACCTTGTCTCTCCAAAACGTGGGTTGTTGGCCCAGAGGCAATAATCGATTGCTAGCTGATAATTCTGAGGGCATTTTTGGTCCGTAATTTGTTCGGCCTCTAACCTTACCCAAGAAAGCGTTCTCCTCTTTTGGGAACACTGTTTCTTTGTATACAATCTTTCTTATGCTTGCTTGACCATTATTTGATTGATCGGCAAATCTATTATAAGCTTGTGCAGGGGCGTTATTCTCAGTATCAAGAAGCAGGTCCAACTTGTCAGTTGGCATGTAAGTAATATTATTTCCATACGTGTGGATTATGGTTACGGGATCTGGAGACATCGGAAGAACAACTGTATGCTCCATTGGTTTATATTTATTCGACACTGGAGAAACTGTATGCTGTTCGATTATTCTATTATATTTTGGTCGATGCTCGTTTGCTGTCTCGCCAGTATATGGATTACTATAAAAGAAGTCCGATTTTCTAATCTCTGACTGTTCGAGAAGAACGTTCTTCATTGTGTCAAGCTGATTTTTCTTTCTCTTGAATCTCGCAATTGGGTGATCACCAGTTCTAATCTGCTTCCAAGCTGGATGCTGGTAGGGTCCGTTTCTGTGAAGAAGCAAGGCGTTCAAAGTGCTAGACACTGGCAACGTCGCTAAGGCAGTGTTTTGATATCTTCCAATCTCAGAGGTTTGATTGTCGGGAGGTTCTTGGCCATCAACGTTTGCACGAGAAGACGACAAAAGGTTGCTGCCTGAGTAAATTGTTTCATATATCAAACTGTTTAAATTGGTAAAAGTGTTTGATATTCCAGCAAAAGTATGCTCTGGTTCGCGTGAGAATGCGATTGCTGGGACAAAACTTGAAGATAGGGTTCCGGACACCTGAACCAAGCCATCGTATGCAGGTTGATTAGAAGTGTATCCAATAGGGTTGTGATCCACGGGAACAGAAGCTGTAATCCAGCGATACTGTAGTTCGCTTTGTGGGATTGGTCGGGATACAAAATAGTTGTCAAAAACACTTCCTGTTGCGAAGTAGGTACCATCACCAGGGTCAGTTGTATAGGCGGTACCGCTTAAAAAAGACGATGGGTTTGAAGTGTTGAGTATTTTTGTTCTTCTTCGGTTTCTGTTGATTTTCTTATAAGAACCTGTGTTTTCATAATCATGTTCCCTTGTTGTCGGGCCTCTAAGGCTATCAATACCAAACTGTCCAGATCTTCTAGAAAGAAGAACTCTTAAACCGTCGTGGTCTGTGTGGACGTTTGTG
>Ga0080013_1004102_pt1 | contig 14590 bp, 4 predicted proteins | sample ETNvirenome_6_85_FD_69236 | JGI IMG/M metagenome (GOLD analysis project Ga0080013, IMG submission 69236) | Marine viral communities from the Pacific Ocean - ETNP_6_85 (SPADES assembly) (version 2) | ecosystem: Environmental > Aquatic > Marine > Oceanic | place: Pacific Ocean | collected 2013-06-19
ATTTTTTCTTCAAGTGATCAACGAGTCCTTGTCTCCATTTTTCCTTTTCTTTTGGATCTTTTGGTTCAGGGTTATTATCTGAATAACCAGTCAAACTTGCTAATGCATTCCTTATATCTTTGGGATGTGCTATTCTACCACCCATAACTATTGATGCATCTCCATCATAATTCTCTACATAAGTATTTACATGCATTGCATCTAATACTGTACTTATGTAACCTTGTGTGTGTGGTCCATTATTACCATTTTTATCAGGAAATCCATCTGCTTTATCTGCCTCAGTTATATTATCTACTACATCTTCATAAGTTCCCTTAACCACATCTTGTTCTTTTTCCTTTATTTTTCTGGATCCCAAAATACCACCAGAATTAACATCTATGCCAGGATTTGCTTTCTGCCATTTTTTTGCTCTTGTAATTTCACCCACTTTAATAAATATTTTACCAAAAGGTGCATATGCTGGTTCTTTTCCCGCATCTGTCAATTCTTTTGAATACATCTGTAATGCAGCTAATTTATCTGCAGTAGTTTTATATGGAATACCTTTTGATTTAACCCATTCCATAAACTTTTTATTATTATCAAGTTGGTCCATATATGTTTTCATTTTAGGCATTTGACATACTTTTACTAAATCATTGTCAATTGGAACTTTCTGACTTGATTTTACCGTTGCTTGCTTAACATCACTAACAGCATCCAACCCATTGTTTAATGCTTGACCAACTCGTATTGCAACCTGTGGACCAAATCCAGCTTCTTGTATAACTTTTATCCTATTTGCAGGAGTTGTATTATTATGTGGGTCTGATATATCTGTTGCTTTTTTATTTGATATATGATATATCTGTGTTCTACCTTCTGAATCTTGACCTATTGCGAATGTATCATGAAATTTAATTTTATCCATCAATTTTAATTGTCTTTTATAGTGAGGATCTCCTGTCTCTTCATATTTTTTTCTTAAATGGTCTTTAATAGCTTGATCGTGTCCTTCAGGAGTATCATCTGATTGTAATACCGTATGTGGTTTGGATGTATCAATATTACTATTTTTATCTATATCATCTTTTAATGCCATGGCGCCGTCAAAATCTGCTCTCATCCAAGCTAAATATGCATCTTCACTACCATTAAATCCAGTCTTTCCTGGTTTATAAAATACTGAATCTGGATCTTTTTTTATTTCTTCTAATTTTTGTCTTGAATATCTTTCTCTTCTTGTTAAATATTCCAATGCACCATCTGACACAGGATTCAGTCCTAAAGTTTCACACATTTCTATTTCCTCTGCATTAGGATAATTTGGTTTGCCAGTTTTTGTTGTTCTATTTTTAATTTGATCTTTTTCTTGTTTAGAAACTGGTTTTAAATTATTATAAGACGGTAATTTATTGGCACCTTCAACAAAAACCGATTCACCTTGACTTGCTACTGGACCACCCGCACCCGCTTCACCTTTGGCTCTTCGTATAGTTAAATTATCTTGTGATTTGGTTATCTCATTAAGACTACCATTATCTAAATCATTTGATATCTGTTGTTGTTGTTGATTTAATTGTAAAACTTCAAATTTATCTTCTTCATCACCTTCAATCTCACCTGCAGTAGTTTCCTTCCCACCAATAGTAACCTTTGTAGTAGGTCTTATTTCACCACCTTTCAAATCAGATTTATACTTTTTAAATGATTCCTCATCATCAAATTCTAATTCCCTCAATCTCTGTAACAATCCGGTTTTAAACCTTCTCGGCAACCCCATACTATTCATAGATCGTTCAAGTAAAACCATATGATAAGGATTAGCTGTATCAGGAGATCCATCAGGCACTCTAACTGCCCAGTCTGTTAGTATCTTATGTAGTGTGGGATCCACTATAACCTATCCGAAATATCGTTCATTTCGCCGTAATTTGAACCCGCTTTGGATTTAACCATATGTCCATTTCTCTCTAATATATTTTTTATCTCTGTCAAAGTAGAAACTCCATCGTCTTTTGAGAAGTCAAAAAGGAAGCTGTCATAACCATACAGAACTAATTTTGTCTTCTTATCTAATAAATAGTCTTTTAATTCAATTATCGTCTTTATATTCGATTCAGTTTCATATGCCTGAATAAGATAATTAAACAACTTATTTTTGTTCATATCTGTATAGTTTTTTAATATTAGTTTCCTCTTATAAATATCAGTTTTTATATAATTATTGGATTTAAAATACTTCCAAAACACATTTATTTTATCATAAGTTAAATTGAAAAATGTGATGTTATTTCTTACCTCTTTATCAATTCCACCATATAATTGTTTAAATGACATCTGTTTTGACTCTTCATATGAACAACCATATTTCTCTGCCAAGTGTTGATGTACTGATTCCTTCTCAAATTCATATCCTATTAGATCACCAATTAACCTTAAATGAAATGCATCATAATCATACTCCACTAACACATCATATTCAGGTATAATAGCCTTTCGTTGTTCTGGTTTCATAGCTGCAAAATTAACATTACCGAATGAATTAGATGGTCTACCTGTAGATGTCCATAAGTTGTATTTAGTATATAACCTACCATTTGATATATGTTTCTTTACCCTCATATCAAATATATCACATACATCATCTGATACTTTTACTCCGTTACTTTCTATGTAACCGAAGGCTTCTGTTACTTCTCTACCATATGTATCTAACTCTTCAATCGAAACCGGCACCATCGTTTTTACTAAATCATCACAATATTCTTTGTGTTTTAATATGGGTATTATCTCATTTAATCGTTTAGCATTATAATATTTATTGTAGAAAAAATCATATGCATTATTCCTTACCTTACTCATATCAAATGGTTGATTTGTTTCAGACCACCAATACCAGTTCAAATCCGTAACATTTTTAAATGGATAAATATGTTGTAATACTTTAGCATCTGGAGTATAAATCCCCTCATTTTCCAACCAAGTAAAATCTTCCAATACACCAGTACAATCAGGATGAAACTGACAAATTATCTGACTATCACCACCCCAACCCTTAATATAAAGCAAAGATAACCCATTATCCTTATGTAATGGATGTAAGAATGGGTCTGAGAATATGGGAATTACAATATAACTCATATGTTAATATATAACCTTTTTTGTATATAAAACAACTAATTTTTTAACTACATATACCACCAAAACAAAAACCACTCACACACTGTGTATTTGAAAAACAATATTCACCACTTTCTAGAAGATCACCCGATGGTTGGGGGGGTGGTGAATCGTCTCGTGGTGGATCAGATGATGGTGTAGGTACTACTGGAAGAGTAAGATGTGTACAATCACTAGCATTTTGACCACAATAATCTATAATATCTCCCTGTAATGGCCAAAGTTTCTCTTCTAACCAAGATTTTGCATCAAGCATATTATTTATATTATCTTTGAAAGTAGAAGGAGATAGACTATCACAGTCAGTTCCAGATATGGGTACGGTCTCTGCCCAACTATCATTTTCATTAGGTCTGGTCCACCAAGTAGCTCCTGGACATATTTTTTGTCCTAAATATAAATCATATTCTTTTTGTGTATATATAGGAACATCTATTATAGCATCAGCTGAATTTGGGCCTTGTCCCTCAAATGAAAAACCACAACAATTACAAAGTTTGGTTGTTTTATGTACTTGGTGTCGTTCATCCCAACATTCTGGATCAAGAACTTTTATAGATGAATATGGTGAAACTGACAACTCTTCAGGTGTAAATTCTAATGGTTGGTCTGGATTTGGATCAAAAATATTTGATGTTGAACTGTCACATGGATTAACAGGTAGATGTTGATATTTAGTCGCATCACATACATATGCCGTACTATCTGATGCTCTATTGCCGTCTCGTTTCTCGCCTGATCGATCCATCTGTTTGTGCCATTTACTCCACTTTGTCATATTAGTATTTGTCCATAACATATTAGTTGCAGCACTTGTCAGATCACCATCTTTCAAATTCTGTTTCATGCCTGGATATAAACTATTTACTTTTGTCAAACCCAGTTGATAAACCAGATTAAGAACTGCCCCAAACACATCTGGGTGATAATCTTCCCAGTTGTCTATAAGTGACTTTGTTTCACTAACATAAATAGGCCAGTCTGATTCAAACAACGTATCACACCAGTTCTTATCTGTAGGACTTGTCCAATAATAATCTTCATCGGCCTTTACCTGATGACCATAACATATTGAATATTTTGCACCTGCTCCACCATTCCACTTTTGTTGATCAGTTGCATTATCTGCCCAATCACCGGTCTGTCCGTGGGGGTCCATATAAGGTTCAAGTAGAGGCCTTCCCGGAGGAGCTTCCCACGCTTTAATTTTTTCTTTCCATTTTTCTTCAATTGATTCCTTTGTCGTACCATCATCTGAACCTGCTTTATATGTCCAACTATCTTCCCAAATATCAGGAGCTTCCCATGGATTATCAGAATAGTCACTTGAAATTTGTATCCATCCAGGTGGTGGAATTAATGGAGATATCTGTCCCTCAGGAACAATAACAGTGCCGAGTTCACAATAAAAGCCTGTCATCCCGTCAATAACTGTCCAGTCCTGGGAAACTCCTTCTTCCATTTCTGGTCTTTCACATCTATCCATACTATATCCTGATGGTTGGTCTGGATATCCTGCATAACAATATGGTTGTGGTAGGATACAAGTTTCATTATCCACCATAGCATCTGGATTATAATTACATGCTTCATTATTCATACATCCTGGAACTGAATCTGTGGCTGCTTGACCTTCAACATCTGATACATCCTCAACTGTGTCGTCTTCTTTAGGTTTTTCGTCTGGTGCACTTGTCCAATCAACTACTGTTGCTTTATTTAACAGTAATTGAGAAAATAATGCATCTATTGTTTCTAAATCTTTTATTCTTGAAGGATTAAATGGTAGAGAAATCCAAAGACTCTCACCATCATTATTTTTATAAGAATGAACTATCCACATTTCTTGTTTCTTTTTTAATCCTTCGGGGGATGGACCTGTTCCAGAGGTAAAAATCCCCTGATTAAGGGTAATAATATATGACGGCACCTCATTGGTCCCCTCTACCCAAGCTACGCCATCTTGCAATAGGGATGTCAACTTCTTTTTTATTTTAAGATTAACTGAAAACTTATCTTCATTTGGTGGTTGTTTTGTCTTATACCAATTTATCATTTCAGTTACTTCTTTAATTTGGTTTTCTAATTGTGTGGCCTTGTCTTCAGATATACTCACCTCGGTATCAATTTTCCACGTAGATGCGTTATCATTGATTACTTCAGTTTTAAATATATACTCAATATTTGAAGACTTAAAATTTTTAGGGAGTTCTATTAATTTTAAATGATCTATAATACCTAAAAAATCAGTAGTAGCATTTATTCCTTGTACATTTGGATTTTTGCCCGGCTCTTTCGTTCCAATATCTATCAATTTTGAATATTTTTTTAAGAAGTTTTTATCTATTTTAACAGTCAAATCAGATATATTACGTGTGGTATCATTAACAGTTTTTGGTTTTAATTTCATCATCGTTGAAAGAGTAGTATTCCACGTATTACTAATTTCTTGAGATACTCCTGTTACTTGGAAAAAAACGCTATCACGATAATTTTTAGGTAAATAATCAACTTGAATTAAATCTCCTGGAACAAATCCAGATATACCATACATCGTTATTGATAATTCTATTGGAAGAGGATATGAATTACTGTGTTTCTGTTCATTAATATAGTTTTCATTTAAGAAGGACTCAACATCAGGAACAATAACTAACATTGGATCATCACTAACTACGTCGGGCTTCCCTTGACCCCCCTCTTTAGCGTCTGGGTCTGGTTTCTGTCCTCCTTGAGAAGGATTAATTTTTTCAAGCTTGTCCGATATTGCTTGTTGTTGAAGTTTAATATTGTTCTCTAGTTCACTGGATAATGTGGGTTGGGAGGCACCAAAAACTATTTTCCCAGCGCCCGTTCCATAAACTATTTCATCAGTTAAATATCCAAATAAAGGATTTTTATATTCCTTAGATCTTTTTTCTAAGCGATTACTAGATTCTTTACCAGACGAAGGCATATACCTAATATAATGATCTTGTAACTTTTCCGTATCAAATGCCCGTCTTTGTTCGTTCTCCCACAGTACAAAAGAATCTATAATTTTATTGACTGATAAAATATTATCCATATTTAAAGTATTCTGAATTGCAATCATATTACCTAAAGAATCCTTTGGCATAGTAAATGACATATCATACCCCTTAATGATTGCATTTGATGAATATATACTAAATGTCAATAAATTATCATAATAATCATTCGTATAACCCCTAAGTGCCATAGAATCCTGAACCGAAAATGTGGAATTTCCTCTAGTAGGATTCCAAAGTTTTAAAGCTATTTCAAAATTGGAGTCTTCTGATATTGTTTTAAATATTTTATTTAAAAATTGACTTGTATTAGTGGAGTCTGTAATAGAATCTTTTATCAATTTAGTTGAAATAAATATTTCTCGTAATGGTATTACACCATTAGTTTTATCGTTCTGTCCAATTATGGGATCTATTTTAAATAATTCTCCTGCCAAATTGTTAGTATCTTCATTAGATTCAAGTAATTGCATAATTGGTGTTATTTTAACACCTGGTTCTGTTGATATTTCATGCATACCACCCTCTGTATCTCGTTTTCTATCATCTGGTACCTTATCACGAATTGTATTATATGTAGGATACTCCCAACCCCATGTTTCTGGATATACAAAACTAAGTGGAGTTAATTCCATATGCTCCATTCTTTTTTTTAATACTGTACTGTATGTAATAAAACAATTACTCGAATCATATTTTGCAAACCCACGTTCAAGATCGGTATTAGAATCATCTGAAGTAGCACTTGTTAATCCCTTTATAGAATCACTAAAACCAAACTCTTTGTTGAGGATATTATCTTCAAACCACCCAAAATTAACATAGATTTCTTTTGAACCTCCTCCTTCCCCTGTAGTGGCCACGGAGTTTGAATAGCTAACCCATACACCATAATATAAAGAAAGTTCAGCCTGTTTGCCACCACCAGTATCGCCTGGTAAATATTTATTCTCCATTTTAAAAGCCTGGTTAGCGGCTGCTTTAACTCTCGTATTTGCGTATTCTTTTTTACCTTGTTTAGCTAATTCTGTAGAATCCCAGTAAAATTTTGGACTATCTATTGCTTTCGCTACACCTAAACTTAAAATCTCAAAATCCAAATCCTTTTTTATTCTATCTGTTAATTTTTTATCTATATCAGAAAGTAATGAACTATTTTTAGATACTATTTCCAAACTACATTCAAAACTACCATCTTCTCTTGCCTTTGCATCATAATTTGTAACATAACCATATACAGTATCCATATCACCGTAAGATAAAGTAACTTTACCAAGTTCACCATATAAATACTCATCTACTTGATTAACATTTTTCTCAATTAATTCTTCTGGTGAATATAATCTAGAAGTATCCCATCCAAAATCTACAAATATTTGTGCACCAGGCTTTAAAAAATATCTTAAATATATACTTTCGAAATCAGAAAAATTATGAACAACAAAATCAACAGTAGTTGTTTTTATTGAACCTAAAGGACCACCTGTTTCGGATTTAATATTTGTTATCCCGGCCGGAGGTCTCATGAACTGATTATCATCAGTTTCTTGTTCGTATGGTAAAATAGCCTCTCTAATATCTTTTCCAGTTCCAGATTTGGGTTCAAACACCATAGAATCTGGATCACGTGGTAATGTGTTTAAAACATGATTTCCAACTACGTAAATTTGAGAAGAATTTGGTAAATCCAACATTATATGTACTTTATATTCACCATCATCACTTTTCTTTAAATAAGTGTTTTCCCATTGATGTGCATCAGTTCCATTTTTTATATTGTATCTTCGTTTTTCATACCAGGCACTTAACTCCTCTTTTTTTACAGTTTCTGCATCCGAGGATTCAATATCTTTAAAAATAGATAAAGAAGTCCACATTCTAGCAAAAGGAGTTCGGGAGGATAAATCTGTGAGAAAATGTTCACCATCAATAAAATTAGATTGATAAGTTGAAGTTGGATCGTCCATAACGTCAATTATAGGTGAAGTTACAGATTCAAGAGCACCTAAACCACTAGATGCTTTTGATAAACCCTGCCTAAATTGTATTTTTGACTTTAACCATGAATCAACACTTGTACCAAAAATTCTTTTATTTATTGATTTAGCCATAACCTTACCTTATAATTATGTTCCAACTGCATATTGTGTTGATTTTGGTATTCTTAATGATGTTCCCACTGGAATTGTTATAAAAGTTAAATTATTTGCTTTTGCTATATACCACCATAAACCAACATCACCATAAAATTGATGTGCTAAATTATCTAATCTATCACCTTGTTGTGTTATAACATAAATATCGCCATCAGTTTTTGGTATAGAACTATAAGTAGTAGTACGATGTGAAATTACATTGTAACTACTTGGGTTCGATTTACCACGAATAATTTTAGTTTTTTTTATCTTTGAATGTTCATATCTACCCATTTATAATTATTCTCCTAAAATTGAGTTCCAGTAAATATTTGTGCAATTGCTTGTACTCCTTCTCTAAGTTCTGACAATGGATTACCATCTGGGTCAAAATTAAGTCCCACATTAGTACTATCTTCTTGTTTACTTGCAATCTGTCTATCAAACACATTTTTAGTTATTCCGTAAAATGCTTCTTGTTCTCCAGAAGACTGTTGTAATTTTGCAAAATCTAAACTCGGAACGGTTGAATGTATTACTTGAAACCCAATATCAACAGTTATATATTTAGGAACTCGTTTACCCTGTTGAATTTCCCAAGGCGATTCATCAGGATAAGAATAAGATAAACTTTTTATAAAACCCATCATTTCATTATTTGCAGAACCAAATAATTCGCCAAGTCTAAATCTTGTTAATGGTGGTTTCATTCTTCCTTTTTCCCAGAAAGTTACTTCTTCTTCTGATGGATTTTCATCTGTACCTTTATTTATTTTTTCCATTTGTGGTTTATATTCTGGATAACATAAGGAAGTTAATCTATTCATTTTTTTATAAATCATATTTAATTCATCTTTTGTTTGTGCAAATAATTTTAATGTAAAATTAACTTCTCTTTCACTATTTGTATAAGTATAAACAGGTTCACTTCTTCCTATATAATTTTCAGAGTTCCAAGATGGTGATATAGTTTCAGATAATCCTTCTATATATGCTCTAAAATAAATTGTTACACCATCTCTTAGGTCTTTAAAATAAAATGGCATTCCTTCTTTTGAAGTTTCTAAATCTAATTCACGAGGTCCAAGTGCTCCATGTCCTAAAAGTTGACTTCCAACTGAAACTGTATCTGTAATAAAGTTTCCGACATCTTGACCAAATTTTGCAAGACCAGTTAATTCTTTCTCTTCTACCTCTTCCCAACCTTGTAAAGTCATTACATCACCTTTACCAAGATTCCCAAGAGGTGAGTTAGTACCCATAGAAATTTGCATATTCTTTTTAGAATCAATTCCTGAAGTAATATCAACTCCTGCTGGATCTTTTGCTCCAGCATTAAATCCCATCATATCACCTATTATATTTAATGCACTTTCTCCTAAATCTAAAACTTCAAATGCTAATGGTTTATTCTTTAAATCTTTTTCTGCATATGTAGTTTGTCTTCTAAGTGGTGAATCTTCAGGCTCGTTCATTCTAGCAAGAGTTGCTATATTATTCATAATAGAAGTCGGATCTAAACCACCACTTCCTGCTCTATTATCTAAATATTCTGTATATGTGATAGCAGAAGGCAGAAGAGCGTTTGCAATAATACCCGCTACACCAGTACCTCTTCTAAATCTTAACATTGGAAGACCTAAACCTTCTTTTGGAGAAACTATATTTAATATGGTAGAAGCTGGATCGTATAATCCCCCGTATGTTTGAAATGTTCCTAATAAATTTTGAGTGGAAATGAACATTTCACCCTGTTGTGAACCCAAAAATTTACCTATTCTTTGTACATCTTTTTGTATTCTCGATAATGGAAATATATCCGCCGACCAGTGAGTTTCATCATTTCCTATTTCAGAAACAACATATGGTTCTCTACCATCCCCCGTATCTAAAGCACCTCCAACTGAATAAGTAGTACCACCCAATGTAACAGAATAATTATTTCCTATTGCAGTTTTAAATAAACCATGTTCTGTAGTTCCTGTATATACTCTGTTGGGATTAACAGACCACATATTATTGGTCATATCGAATCTACGACCAGCATCATCTATATCCCCAACAAACTTATGTGATGTTATACCAAAATTATCTGTATACAATGTTTTAAATGATAAATCGTTTACTGAAAGTTCTGTTTGTCCACTAAAAACATCTCCATTCTGAAAAGTTACATTTCTCCCAAATGTCCAACTATTTACATCAGCATCAGAATAATCTTCGTGAAATCTACTTGTATGACTTGTATCAGAATAACTAAAACCTATTGGTTGTGACCATTGTACATCTGTACTAACTGCTATACCCGACTCAGTACCATCAGATGTAGGTACTCCACTAAATAAACTATCACCAGTTCCATCATATAATTCAAAAGTTCCTAATGGTCCTGGCCAGATTATATTACTTGCAACACCCATTTGCCAAGATGGAATTTTAATTGTATGTGTTCCTGTATTTGGATTATAATTTTCTAAATCAATTTGGAATCCACCTTCATCATCTCTCAAAAATCTTGAAACACCTGCTTGACCATCTGCGGTAAGGTAACCCATTGGTAAATCAGTTTCCGTATCATCAATAATATCTGAAATACCAAATCTCTTTGTAAATCCTGGTATTTCTGGTGATAAAGTACTAAAATAAGAATTTTCTCCACTCATAAAATTAACTGGACCACCAAATACTTCATTACCAGTACCACTTAGTGCATTTGTTTTATGAATACTGTCTTGATATGTAAAATCAGTTGGTATATTCCAAGTAGTTCCATCTGGGGGTATTAAAGATGAAAGAGCTGAATATGTATTAGTAGAATCAAATGTTATAGATGATAAAGTCTGACCTGTTGTTCCAACATCATAACTAGTCCACATTGATGTTAATACTTGCTTTTCATATCCTTCTTGATCCCACAACCCAAGAAGTTTAGAATCACCTTGTGGTTTTTCTTCTGAATATCCACCATGTGAACCTGGGTCAAAATCTTCATTAAATCCACTTATTTTCAAAGTAGATATAAGTGTACTAGCTGCATGTCCAGATATTCCACTCATAAAATCAACTAAATATTTAGTTCCCCCTGTTCCATCACTTGAAATACTTCCACCAGTTCCGAAATGAACTGTTGGATTTGGATGACCTGAATATATACCACCCATCATATCAGCCATAACTGGATTACCGTCACCATCTAATATAGGATTTCCATCAGCATCAACAGTTGCTGTGGGTGTAATAGTATTTGAAGAATATGTAAAACCAGTTGGTATATTCCAAGCATTACTACTTACAGTTGGTTCTGGTATTTGATTTGAAAATGACCAAGTATCACTAAATGTTATTCCTGAATCATGATAACCTGTATGAGTTCCAGTTGAAAATATACTTACAATCTCTACATCATCTACAATTTCTCTTTTTAAAAATTTAGAATTTCCTTTATTTCCCTCACCAAATGTATAACCACCAGTTGTCCAATCTTTTGTAAAACCTGGAATACCAAGAAGTGTTGTAACAGCATCATCACCTTCACCTGTTGTCAATGAATTAACACCTGGATAATATGAATTTGCTCCAGTCATAAAATCAACTGGTCCACCAAATATATCAACTATTGAATTTACAGTATGAACACCATCGTAATAATTTGTTGTTGGAGTCCAAGTTCTGGTAGTTCTAACTGAAGGTATATTTTTTAATTGACTAGGACTTATCGGACCAATATTCAATGTGAATCCTGTAGCATGTGTGTTTGGCCAACCATCAACTACAAATGCACCTGGTATAGCTGGTGAAGCTTCATTTATAGTTGTAGTTTCTGGGTCATCAAATATTTCAGCTGCTGCCCAGGGAGGTCCAGGATGATCACCTGTAATACCACTCAACGGACTATTTGGTGAACCAAGTTTACTATCATAATAAGTCTCTGGATTTGTCCATGATATATCACTACTCACAGGTAATCCAGTACTAAATGAATATGAATCACCTTCAAAAGTTACTTGTCCACTAGTAGAACTTCTACCTGTATATCTATCAGTTATTGATAATCCATCCCATTGCCATACAACACCTTCAGTATTTGCATTACCAAGAATATCACTTGAAACTGGATTACCAAGTTCATCATACTTATTTGCTTTAAATCCAAGCATATGAGTATCTGGTATATAATTAACTTCTTGTGGTGTTACACTAAGAGATGAAAATGAAAATATGCTAGCCTTGTCGGTAAGATTACTACCTGGAATAACACCATATTGAGATTCAAATGTTGATAATTTTCTTTTTGGAGTTGTTCCTAATAAAGCCTGTTTTGTAATTAAATCAAACATAATAGGATCTTTCCATTTATTTAACACAACACCTTCTGGAAATCCAGGATCTCCTGGAGATACTTCTATAGTATCTGGTGAAAGTAATGACGTATCCATATTTTCCATTTCAGATTGATCTAATATTCCATCTCTATTTGTATCCCCCACAATTACAGATTGACCATAGGTAGGATTTGGTACGTGTTTACCGTCAACCACCATAGTCGGATTTGGATCTATCTCAAATAAATTTGATTGTTGTATAATTTCAATTGTATTTCTTTGATAATCTCTTTGATTTCTAGTTATGGATAACTCATTACTTGCAAGAAATTCTCTTGGATGTTCTAAAGTATCAGTTAAATCTGGAAGTTGAGGTGAATTTATATTTACATCACTTGCAAATACACCCAATTTTTCACCAAAGTTTAACTCTGTTATTTCTTCACCACCATGATGTTGTGATAATAAAGATATAGCATGTTTATCTGATGGTGTCATCTCTGCTGGGTCCCAGCTGGTTATATCATAATTACCGGTTGCTAACGAATCTTTTGTCACCTGAGTTTGTAAACGATCTTCATAAGCAGAATTCTTATTAGCATAATCATCCATTATATTAGCCCACGCGTCTTTTAGATTATCAAAACCCAATATTATTCTCCTTACGCCGCATTCATTTGAAATTGTCTACCTATTTCCCGTCCTGCCTTTTTACCACCACTTTCATTAGATAAAGCAAGTGCTGGAACATGTTTCTTTGTAAAATCTTCATTTAATTTATCTATAGAAGATACTACAGGTGCCATAGCATCTGCCATAAAGTCTGCTAATTTTGATATTGGTATTACTGCTTCAGCTCCTGCTTCACCAACTAATGCATTTGTAGGTTGTGTAACAATTCCACCTGCAGCCATAGGTGTAGCACTTTTAGCCCCAGCTAAAGATTTAAAAATAGCCGATGTAGCACCAAGTGCTGTAGCAATAGCTAATGGAGGACCAACAACTGGAATAGCCCATAACCACTTTAAACCAGACCAAATACCTGTTATTGCACTCCATAACATTTTTTTACCCATAGCTGCGGCTGCTATTGCAACCATACCCATTGGGCCAACCATACCAGCTAATCCACCAGTCACAAAATTAATTATTTTAGCAGTTTCTGAAAATATAGTCATTATAAAATTTAATGGAGGTCCTAATACATTTACTAAAATAGCAGCAGTTGATTTTAACATACCCATCATTTCAGCCATCTGTGATATAGCTTCTGAACCTACAAGTTCTTCAAATCCTTTTTGTTGTGCCAGTTCTCCAGCCAAGGTAATTGCATCTTCTTCTTTATCTAACATTTTTGCTGCTTGATCAACTGATAATCCAACTGCTTTAGCTAAAGCTTCTCTTTGTAAAACATTCATAGATAAAAAGCTCTCTTGGTCACCGAGTAATCTTCTTTGTTCTTTAGAAACACCTTCTAAATCACCAGCGAGTGATAATTCTTGTAGTTTTTGAATATTAATCTGTCTACCAACCATTACAGATGCTGTCATTGCATTTTCTATGGCTGTTTGAAAATCTAACATACTTTCCGCAGCACTAGCTGCAGTTTCTAAATTAGTTCCCAATTTACGAGCTTGAATTGCACCCCTAAGAATATTTTTACCAGATGCATCTGTAAATTTAGCAACAACTTCACTTGAACCGGCTATATCTTGTAATACTTGTTGTGGTGCAACATCACTTGATTTTGCTAATAAAGTTGTTTGTTGTGCTAAGGCTATAGCTGTATCATTAGATAATCCACCTATAGTTGAAAGTACACCAATAAGTTGACCACCTTCAGATGTACTTAATCCAAGTCCCATTGATACACTTATAACTTCATTTGCCATAGATCTGGCTTCTTTGAAACCAACTCCAAACTCACTAGTTAATG
>Ga0080013_1003437_pt1 | contig 14586 bp, 40 predicted proteins | sample ETNvirenome_6_85_FD_69236 | JGI IMG/M metagenome (GOLD analysis project Ga0080013, IMG submission 69236) | Marine viral communities from the Pacific Ocean - ETNP_6_85 (SPADES assembly) (version 2) | ecosystem: Environmental > Aquatic > Marine > Oceanic | place: Pacific Ocean | collected 2013-06-19
TAGGTCCTACAGGCAAGGACGGCGGGTTGTTACTCCGGAGGTCGTGGGTTCAAGTCCCACTTGCCCCACCATTTTGAGCATGGCTTTAAGCCTTTGACGGGAACTTGAGTAAGAGCCCGTTGAGTACAGGACAAACAAACAAAACCTGAAAAAGCTCCAAAAGGAAGAAAGAGTAGATAGTGCTTGACATACGGCATGTCACCTGATATAATAAAGATGCTGGTTGGGAATAGGCACCCGTAGCTCAGTCAGGATAGAGCAACGGACTTCTAATCCGTTGGTCGCAGGTTCGAATCCTGCCGGGTGTGCCACCATTCTAATGAGGTTGTAAATGAAAGTCGGTGACTTGGTAAAATTGTTGTGGAACGACGCCAACTACTACGGAAAAACTGGAATAGTCATTTCGCTCCAGAAGCCGCCGACGAAGCCGGGAGAACCGATGACCTTCGCTCGCCACGGCCTCGGGTCGTGGGAGCGCCAATGCGACGACAAGAACGCCGGAGGCGACGGGCATGCCCACGCGACGCTCATTCAATGGCTAAATGACGCGTCAGAATGGTGGGTAAGGCGGGCAGATTTGGAGGTTGTAAGTGAAAGTCGGTGACTTGGTTTATCACGTTGATGACAAAGAAGGCGGACAGATTTGGCCAGGCATCATACTAGAGGTGTGGCAAGAACGCCGCGAATACAAAGTGTATTTCAGTGGTCCGGGATACGCGTCAAAAGAGTGGCGCAAACCAGAAGAGTTGGAGGTCATAAGTGAAAGTCGGTGACTTGGTAAAGAAGGCCCCCCGCGCCGTGCACCAGAACCTGGCCTCCTGGGGCGGCCACACTCCGGGCTTGGGAATCGTGATTGAGGTTGAGCCTAGCTTCCCGAATAGCAATAGCTACAGGGTTCACTGGTCAAATGATTACGGCACATTTTGGACAAGCAAAGATAAATTGGAGATTGTAAGTGAAGCGCGGCGACCTAGTAACATTCACCCCCGAAGCGTGGGGAACTCCTTTGGCTGATCGCCCTCTTGGGGTTGTTACGAAGGTGGAGAAGAGATCGACCGCCAACGGGAACTGTCTGGTCCAGGTAGATGCGATATTCCCCGGCGATGATATTCCCTACTCAAGTAACATCAAAGTCTTTGAGCTTCTAAATGAAAGTTGGTGACTTAGTAAAGTACCGGAGCGGGGCTCGATGGGCTGCCCACCCCCTCGGCCTCGTCCTTGAAGTCGCTCGCAACAACGACCGACGCGTTAAGTGGTTATCCCTCAGCCACCCATTATGGGTCAGGCGGGAAAACTTGGAGGTTGTAAGTGAGAGTGTCAGAACTAAAAGAAGGGATGCTCCTTAGATTTAAGGAGCCTCGTATTTATAAATTCCTGCGCGATAGTGGCAATGATCACTGGCTAGATTGCGGCAAGTTTGATCCCAGGGTATCCATGAAATGGGTCAAGCAGGGTCGTCCCTTGATGGTTTATCTCGGCCAGAAGAAAATGGCAGACCCTAGTTATCATGGTGGGTATTTTAATGTACGCGAAGTCTCTATCGACGGAAGAGTGGCATGGATGTGGCCGGATGCTTGGCGATATGTGGAGGCAGTATGAGCTTTAAGTTCAAACTTGCAGATGTGGTAGAGAGATTGGTGCCCAACGGGGAGGGTCCGTACAGGGTTGTGGGGCTGAGATTGGCCGGAGAAATAAACATCAGAAGTTTAGTGACCCATCGAACAGAAGTCGTACAGGATAAAGATTTTGCAAAAGTTGACAAAGAAATATCAGACATAGAATACTAGATACTATCTTTGAATTCGGAGATAATGGTTGACAAGTCCCGGGGCTCGTGCTATACTGTAAGCACGATGAAGATAGGTCAACTAGTTTGCTTTGTGGCTCCCGGCGATCGCCTGCACGACTCCAAAGGCATGATCGTAGGGATCAGTCCATGCCACCTTCCCAACAGTCGCAACTATGTGGTAGAAACCTTTTCCGGGCATACCATTATAGCTCTAGAGTTTGAATTGGAACGGCTTAAAAATGAAGTTGAAATCCCGAGCTAAAGACTTGGCGTGGAAGATTGTGGTTACGGGAGTATCCATAATGGCCCTCGTTCTCCTAGAAATGGATTCGCGACAAAGGCGCCGACGACCCAGGCGCGCCCGAAGATATTGACGAACTGGGAATTGTTGTGGGATGGGTTGTCTCTCAGAACGGCAAGGATCTTTGGCGGCTAATGATAAACGGCGAACTTAGTCAATACTACTTTCTTGAAAGCCAACTTACGATTATAAGTAAAGCAAATGTTCAATCCCGGTAGTTTGGTTCGCTGCAAGTTCCTATCGGGTATTTATACACCTTTGGGTTTGATTATTCGCAAGGCAAATATTGCGGAATATGAAGTTCTTGTGATGCACGATCGTTACGACGGCCCAGAGCGTCAGTTTGTTCAAACTAAAGATATAGAGGTCATAAATGAAAGTCGGTGATTTGGTACAGTATGTCCCCTCCTGTGGGTCTTATTTGGGAGGAAAGATCGAACTTGGTACGATTACGAGTATTTCCACAATGGGAGATCGCGACCATCGTGAAACTCAATATCATATTGTTTGGCACACTGCGGACAATACTGGATGGTGGTCAGGCAAGGTTTTGACGTTGGCGAGGACGAGAGACAATGAAAGTCGGTGACTTGGTAAGGTATGCGTCCAACCCCGCCCTGTGGCCCGGGTCGTCTCGGTATCTCGGACTAATCGTGCGGGAAATCCCCGGCACTGATGAAAGGAAAGTTGTAGTATGGTTCGACGAAAACGGAGCAAGCGCCGAGAACGGCTCGTACCGTGCGAGAGACTTGGCGTTGGTAAATGAAAATCGGTGATTTGGTAATGTGCTACTCCCGAAGCGCGCTCATCGTGCGGTTGGAGTTCCACGCCCCCACCGACCTTTATTGGGTTTGGATTCAATATCTAGATACCGGCGAGACCGCGTGGGCTTACGAAGAAGAACTAACCCTAGTAACAAAAGGAAACTAGAAATGGATATTGGTGATAAAGTACAACACTTTGGTACCGGTTCGGTTGGAACCGTGATCGATAGCAGCTATGAAGCGGAAACTCCCTTTCAACAGATGTGCGTTCAGTGGGAAGGCGACTTGTCTTCGTACAAGGATTCTTGGGAACGAAGAGATGCCCTAAGCATCATACCACACGAGCCATACAGTCTCAACATTGCTGATTAGTGCTTGACACCAGCCGCATTCGGTGGTATACTGTAGTCACAATGGAGGCATAAATGGGCTATCGATCGCAGGTTGTTTTGGCTATTGGAAAAGAACTTACACCCTTTCTGCTGCTCGCGACTTCGCGATGTAAGCAGGCAGAGGCACTTGTCTTTAAGGACCATGACCTTTTTCGCAAGGACTACTACGAGGGTTGGCTCTTTCGTTGGGACGATATTAAGTGGTATGATAGTTACGAGGGCATTAATGCTATTGAGAAGTTTATGCACGCTGCTTGCTCCGATGAGTATGAGATTATGAAAGACGGCAAGAAGCAAAACTCTAGTGAATACATCAGGTTCGTTCGTGTAGGTGAAGAGTATACCGACATTGAAACGCATGGCGACGGCTTCTGGGACATTTACCCTCACACTTCAATCAACTACTAGGGGATACTATGAAACTTCGTGGAATGACAATGATCGGCGCACTGGTTCGCGACTGCTCTAAGATAATGAAGATTGTCACAGGGTACAGGTGTGACGGTAAAGGCGAGTATGTCCAGTTCGCCGGCGACGGTCCTACGATGTGGTGGCCTTTGGGTGAATATGAAATCCTTTCGATGGAGAGCAAGTGAAAGTCGGTGACTTAGTAAAGTACCGGGCCCCGGCCCACGCCAAGATCAACATCGGCCTCGTCGTTGAAGTCGCCAACGAAGAGATCCTCGGCCCGGGCGATCGGGTCGTCTTCCGGGGTTCGCGGCGCGTTAAATGGTTCGCCGTCGCGGACCCATATTGGGTTAGTCAGAAAAACTTGGAGGTTGTAAATGAAAGTCGGTGACTTAGTAAAGTACCGGCGCCCCACCCCCGCCGGCCGACGAAGCCTCGGCTTCGTCGTTGAAGTCGCTAGCGGCAACGATCGACGCGTTAAATGGTTCAGCGTCACGCACCCATATTGGGTTAGTCAGAAAAACTTGGAGTTGGTAAGTGAAAGTAGGTGATTTAGTTACACTAAAAGACTATCCCGGTGCTCCGCTTGCTATTGTGACAAGCACTGCGTCTGTACCGAGACTTGGTAAGATGCTGATTTACTTCGCCGGCGAGTCCCGACCCGAATGGGCGGTCCCCGAACATTGGAAAGTGGTAAGCAGAAATGATGAAGACCGGCGATCTCGTAACTAGTCTTCTCTCCAGGTCGTACCCTGGATTGGGTATCATTACCGCAATCAGCGTGGATCCTTTTTCCGGAATTTCGAAGCCCACTGTTGCTTGGCTGGATGGGCGAGTTGACCCAATGCGTTGGGAATTTTTGATACGCGTATGCAAAAAATGAAAAATGAGATTGAGATTTGGTATTGTAGAAGCTGTGGACACTCGGAGCATACGAGACAGTATGATTGTCCGGCATTGCGATGTGGAAGTTCTGTGCCGTATGACAAGTGGAGGGATCCTGAGGAAGCAAAAGTTGGCGATCTAGTGAGGTGGACCCATCTTACTAACGCTGATTTGGGTATAGTTATAGGGATCCTTCCGGGTCTATTTCCCGAAGCCGCTGCCCGATTGAATGTCCTGTGGCTTGTCGAACCGGGCCATTCGGGACACTATCGGGCAAACCATCATAGTATTAAACTAGTATAATGAAAGTCGGTGACTTGGTAAGAGCGAAGCATCCTTTCCTCGTCGGAAGCCTGGGAATAATTGTCCAGTTCTTCGAGTTCTACACTAGTGGCGTAAACACCGGACACAGTGAAATCTGTGTTCAGTGGCTTGAAGAGGGCAGTATTCGAACATGGAACCCTCTCCATCGCTTGGAGGTAATCGATGAAAATCGGTGATTTAGTAATATTGAAAAAAGGCCACTACAACATCCGAAAGTACAGCGACGACCGCTCCGACGGAGTACCTCGCTTGGTTTGGACAGACCATGTGGGAGTCATAACCGATGCTCGAAGACACTCCGTTGACGGCACAGCAGAATACAAAGTTTATACTGCGGACAACAAGCACAGCTGGGAACACAGAAACGACCTGCGGATTCCAGATTAGTTATTGACTTTCGCGCCCTGTGTGCTATAATGCTAGCATGATGGAGACAGCGACCATGAGTCCGGCTTTGCGTTTCCGGCCTGGGGATCTGGTGGAGTTCTTGCTCGAACGATCCGGTGAAAAACTGGCTCTTATCGTTAAGTACGATGATAATGATGTTACCGATATACCTGCGGTATTGTTGCAGTTTTGTCACAAACAGAGATCCGGGCTTTTGCATTACTATGTTGAGGAGTTGATTTCATGGGAAACAGACGACACGATAAAGGTATACCGCGCCGGAAACCGAGAATTGGTGACCTAGTGCGATTCAAGCGAGCCGCCATCCACTCGCCGCGACCGGTTGGTTATATCGTAGGAGTTATGGGTATTCGAATAAATGTGTGCTATTTTGAGGACGCGGCTGCCGTGAGATACGGGAGCTGGTGCGAACGTACTCAGGTGGAGGTAATCTCTCGTGCAAACACACAATAGCTTAAAGATTGGAACGCTAGTTCGCTGGGTGCCGCTTTCGCATGTTCCTGGCGCCGGCGCCAGGCCTCCTGAACTCGGAATTGTAATTCAATTGCCGCGCCGCGCCGAGCCTACGACGACGTGCGGGTGCTATTGTATAGCCTGGACTATAAGCAAGCCCTCCACTTTCTCCCCGCGTATGGTGGACCAATCCTTGCAAAAACAATATATGGAAATTGTAGGATGAAAGTCGGTGACTTGGTGAAACTTGCTTACTCCGTGGGACTCATTGTAGAGGTCACGGAATCGTCAACACTCGTACAGTGGCTTGACGATGGAGTTATTGAAGACATAGGAAGATTATGGTGGGGCAACGAAGAGGTGGTTATCAGTGGCGCAAGAAACTAAATGTCTCACGAGCGGTGCGATTTTTCATACTGCAATCAATGAGAGCAGTGTATCGGTGAAAGTGGATCTTCCTTTTAAGCTGGATATTTCCGATGAAGAGGCGTCCACCTTGGAACGGCTGTTGCACAATCAAATTGAAGTTGTGTTGAGATATTATTATGAAAATCGGTGATATTGTAAGGTTGGTTCCCGAACCGCGTCTGGACTGGATGGAAGAGTATTTGGACAAAAAGTTCCGGATTCTTAACTTTCCCTCGGAAAATGGGGTAGAACTTAAAATGATAGGAGGGGTACCGGAATGGGTTTGGATTATTGGCAAAGACAACGTGCAGATCGTAGCCCAATCGCATGAAGGTGGGTGACACTGTAAAGTTGGTTAACCCGCCGCCGTGTGAATGGATGGAGTTCTATAGTGATCGAACCTTTTTGGTGGAAGACCTCTTTGAGGAAGGTTGCCGCGTTAGGATGCTAGGGGACACAAAAGCAGAACGTCACTGGTTTGTGAAGAAGGATAGTTTTGAGGTAATTTATGGTGATGGAGAATAAGTAATGTCTGAAATCTACGAAAACTGCGCCTGGAACGCCGGCGATGTTCTGAACGTCGTTCAGGAAGCCGAATATATCACACGAATGGGGAACTATTTGGTAGTTTGGCACGGCAACTGGAGTATTTATATTTATGATCTGACAGATCCAGTAGTTACTCCCCATACAGAATCCTTGTATGCCCTAGGTCCGAATTCCATTGAGCATGTTCTCGATGTTGCAATTGCTTTTATCGATGATCTAGACTCCGAGAATGAAACTATGTCCTTGACAGAACCCTCGCCGGGTGCTATAGTGAAGCCACAATGAGCGATCAACCCCCGGAGGAAAACGAAATGTTGCCAGGAATTATGAGCTTGGAAAAGGCTGCTTTGCAGCGGCTGACCGAAGATAGATTGGCGTCTGGATCACTAGGCACCGAAGTTGAAGAAATGCTTACCGCAGTCGGCGTGTATTGGGATTCTCTGAATAAGGAGTATTTCAACGTGGAAGCTTTCCAGAGGGAAACCTTTGATCGATTGGCAGCGGAGTATGCAACGCCAACAGACGCCTGACGGACGACCTGTTGTTTTGTATCCTCCGGGACTAATACAGAACCAAAACAATCAAACATTTGCTGTTTCTGGATGTGTTTGGATTGAAGTTGCTGCGGGTACCACATTGGAGGAAGCGCAGGAGCTGTTTTGCTGGGGGGAAGAGGGTCGCAAATATTGGGATCCTAAGCACTCCGAAGCCAACGGAACCTATCAAGTCAAGGGTTCAAAGGGGAATATGTATACGGTTACGCAGCGTGGGAACGTATGGAATTGTGAATGTCGAGGCTACCAATTCCGTAGAGATTGTAAGCATATCCAAAACTTGAGAAAAGAAAAAGAGTCTTGACAAATCGGCTCTGTGTGCTATACTGTGGGAACAATGAGCGATGAGGACGGCATGTTAGAGCGAGTAAACAAAACTTTGGGCCGCGTCATGATTGCCGGGGAAGAGAAGTCCTGGGATCACGGATTTCTTGAGTCAATCGCTGGACAACTCGGAAAAGGCCGGACTTTGAGTCCAGCGCAGGAGCAAATCCTGCAAAAAATTGAAGGACGCTTTTCAGCGGAAGCATTGGCCTCCCGTGCAAACTGGGACAACGAGTGGGACACCGACAAGGAAGCAAAGTTCCTCATCGCCCTTCGTTACTATCGGAAGACTGGCTATTACAACGGAATCGTTTACAAGTATCTGACCGCAGAGGGCGACCGACTTCCCGGCAATCCTTCCCAGAAGGAGTACAATAAGCTGGTGAACAACAAGTATGCGGCTGGGGTGATTTCCAATCTCTTGGCGGAAAAGCCATTTCCGATCGGCACCCATGTAGAATTTCGAAATGCTTATACGACAAACCGAACTTTGCGAGGCCGTCCCTGCATTGTTTTGAAATATGGCGATGTTTCAAAAGTCCACTCCCACGCAAAGAATGCTATTCCTGTATTGGTAGCGGCGATCGGAGAACCCCAGCCCGTATGGACGGAAGTCCGACACTTGAAAAAGGCTAGAAAGAGGCGCTAAAAGATTTCGGCAAAGGGTGAAGTGAGATAAAACATGGTATTCAATGACAATCCTGAATCCCTGTGTCAGTTGCGGAGCTGCGGCGGAAAGCAAGGCGCGAAATACGTTGAAAGTTGTCTAGGCCGCAGCACCTGAAAAGATGCTGCCCCCCGAGCCGTTCATTCATGAATAGCACTTGACAGCAGCCCCTAAAGCTGCTATAATATCTCTAGAAAATAGAGATTAACCCTCCAAAGAGAGAGTAAAAAGATGAGTTGGTCAGGCACCGTAAGATGCGGAAATTGTTATAAGGAGGGGCACAACAAGACCACTTGCCCCAAACTCCGAAAAGCCTGGGAGGAAGATCCGACAAGTCACCTTGGCAGGCAGTGGCAGAAAATCATGGCCCGTAAGGCAAAGCCGAAGGTTTGTGGCTATTGCGATGAAACCGGACACACTCGCGCAGGTTGCGGGATTGCAAAGAAGCACAAGGCACAGTTCCAGATCGACCTAAATCTGTGGGGTCGAGCGATGACAAAATGGATGGAAGACATTGGTCTGGGTGTCGGCGCACTAGTTCAGAACGTGGATGCAATAATATACCGTGGGACCACTCGGACCTTCCCGGTGGACCCGGGGTATATTCCGCCTGTGGGTCTTGTTTTGGGCTCGCGCACAACCGAAGGCGGGCTCTGTGGTGGCAGTCGCCTGCCCAGCCACTTTCTCGGGATCGCGGGATCCTCGGCTTGGTGCGCGCGCAACGATTATATATTTTTTGCTTACGAGCCGGTTGGCGTTGATTTGAAGAAGGTGCCGGTTTGGCGTCGGAATGTAACGGTGTCGTATCCTTGCATTCCGGGTATTATTCCTCGACGCGCATTGAACTCGTGGGGTAATGAACTGGACCGGAAAAACATGGCGGATAACACGGATTGGAGTGTGGTTTCGACTCCATCGACGAAGCCGGATCACAGTGAGGTCTTTTCACCGGCGACCAGAAAGACGATTCTTAAAAGACATTTCGTTGCTGCGGCCCACAATACCGTCGGTACATTTCGGACGTTCGGGGACTTTCAAAGGAAGCAGCTCGAGCAATATGTCAATGGAGAGGTTGAGCTTTCTGAAATGAAAGACCCTGCACCTTATCTCTACCCGGAAGGGCATCCCCTACACAACCCGCATCGCTTCCGGAAGACTTCCCCGCAATGATATTTAGTAAAGAAAGTAATGATTTTTAGGGTTGACAGCAGCGTCTCCCTGTGGTATTATACTGATAGTGGACGGGGCGAGTAAGCCCCACAATTAGGAACAAAACATGGCAATCGACTTCAAGAATCTTCTCCTCGTCCTTCCGCACGTTACAAGTGCGAATCACCCTGTCCTGCTTCGTGGTCGCCACGGCATCGGTAAGTCTTCTGTGGTTTACCAGTACGCGGAATCCATCGGTCTGCCCGTTGTGGAGCGTCGTGCTTCGCAGATGACCGAAGGCGACCTTTTGGGTCTGCCGACTGTGGATGAAGGAGTGACTTCCTTCTGCCCGCCCGACTGGTTCGCGGCTGCTTGTTCTGCTGGCGTGGTCCTCTTCCTCGATGAGGTTGACCGTGCAACCCTGGAAGTTCGACAGGGCATCTTTGAGTTGTGCGACTCGCGCAAGCTCGCCGGTCATGCACTTCACCCCGACACCCTGATTTTCGCTGCGGTGAATGGTGGAACACACGCGGGTGCGGCTTCCTATCAGGTGGGTGAGATGGACCCGGCGGAACTTGACCGTTACACCGTGTTCGATGTTGAACCGTCCATTGATGATTGGATTGCGTGGGCCGCAGACAACTGCGATGCTCTCGTGACCGACTTCATTCGGAACAACACTGAGCACCTTGAGCACAACGACGATCCCGAGCCGAACAAGGTTTATCCTTCCCGGCGCTCCTGGGCTCGCTTCTCCGACACTGTTTCGGAAGCCGCGCTGCTTGAGGCGGGACAGTCGAACCCGACCGTGTTTGCTCTGGCTTCTGCCTATCTCGGATTTGAAGCCGCCGTGTCGTTCAATGACTTCGTTGCGAATTACAGCAAGGTTGTTACGGTTTCTGACGTGCTCGACAAGGGTAAGGTCATCGACGTTGATATGAATCAACACTGTGCTCTCATTGATAAGATGGGTGCGGGTGACCGATTCAAGAATGCTCTCAACGAGAGTGAACTGAGTAACCTTGCGGGCTATTTTATGTCGCTTCCGTCTGAGGCTGCTATGAAGCTCTGGAACACACTTGGGCAAGCGAATCAGGACAATGCGATCGCCTTCCATGCTACTGAGACCCGCGACGGCCGTCCTGTGGGAGCCTACCTTGTTGAGATTCTGACGGGCGACAAGATCTAAGTAATCAAGCGCCCCGTTAAGTGGAGTCTTTTTTGCTTGACGGGGGCGCTTGGAACTGGTATGCTACAGATAACGATGGAGGTAAATGAAGTGACCGAGCCGATGAAAAACGAAACCCCTGAACCCGAAGAAGTGGATGTGTCCGCTTTCGATCTGAACACTCACGTTCACCGTCTTCTGATGGACGAACCCTTCTTTGCTGCGCTTTCGCGGCGGATGGACAAGAGTGCAACGAATGCGATCCCAACCGCCGGTGTGACCGTGACCGAGGAGGGTAAGCTCAAGATGCTTTACAATCCAAAGTTTTTTGCGGGTATGACGGATTTGCAACGCAAGGACGTTCTAAAGCATGAGTTCTACCATATCGTGTTTCAGCATGTGACCGGCGGCCGTTTTCTGTCTTTCCGAGATATGGATCCGAATGAGCGTAAGATTCACAACATCGCGATGGATCTGTCTATCAATGGACACTTGTCGAATCTGCCCGAACTAGGTTGTTTCCCAGGGAAGGGACCGTTCCAGCACCTCGAAGCTTACAAGACTGCCGAATATTACTTGAAGGAGTTGCGTAAGATGCAGAAGGACCCGCCGCCCGAGGGCGAGGGCGAGGGCGAGGGTGAAGGCGAGGGGGGAACTCCAGGCGAAGGTGGTGGTCAGGGTACCGACCAGGGTCAGGGAAACCCTCTGGACGGAATGGACTCTTTCGATGACCACTCCGGTTGGGACGATGTTGACGAGCAAACAAAGCAGATTGCCGAGGAGCGAGTAAAGGAGTTTATTAAGGATGCGGTGGAAGAAGCAAACTCTTCCAGCCGTGGGTGGGGAAGTGTTCCGGCTGACTGCCGCAAGGAAATCATTGCTTCTATCTCAACGAAGGTTGACTGGCGCAAGGTGCTTCGCTATTTTGTGAAGCAGAGCCAGAAGGCCAACAAGCGGAGCACGGTTCGCAAGATTAACAAGCGGTATCCTTACCAGCATCCCGGCAAGAAGTCCACGCGAACTGCAAAGATTGCTATTGCTATTGACCAGTCCGGTTCCGTTTCCGAGGCTATGCTGACAGCTTTCTTTGGTGAATTGAACAGCTTGGCAAAGATCGCAGAGTTCACGGTGATTCCATTCGATACGCGCGTGGATCCTGATCTGAATTGGGTTTGGAAGAAGGGGCAAAGCCGCAAGACCGAGCGCACGATGCACGGTGGAACCTGCTTCGATGCTCCTACGAAGTTTGTCAATGAAACCGGGGGGTTCGATGGTCTTATCATCTGCACTGATATGATGGCTCCGAAGCCTGTACGGTGTAGTGTCCAGCGTATGTGGATTACTGATGAACGCAACGGCAGCCGCCCCTACTTCAACCCGAAGCCGGAACGCATGGTAATCATTCCAACCGAAAGCTAACTATTTTTCTCTTGACAACGGGTGCTCCTTCCTGTATACTATATGAACAGTGAGGGAAGGAGCACCCAGGTGGTCACGAAAGGTAAAACTCGAAATTGGATCGCAGTCGCTGCCTTCCAAAGAAATGGTGCCGGAAAGCATCACAATCGCAACCGGGACGTAAACAAGGGACGGTCCCGCAAACCAAAACATAAGAATAGAAAGAGCTGGTAATGTTTGAACTTGCACTCTGGTGTGCTCTCTGGTATCTCGGAGGGTTGTGGCTCTACGAAAGGGAACTGTATGAGCGATACTGATAATGAAAAGAGTTGGGATTTGACGATTGAGTCACTCCGATATGGCTTTGACGAGAGTTACGACTCTCCCTTCGATGATGAAGATGAAGAGGAAGAAGAATAGTGATGATTACTTTTGCTTTTGCCAACCTTGTCGTTGCTGCTACAGCAACCCTTTGGAGTTAGAAAATGAGAAACGAGGAAGTTATTTCAATGTGGAGGGGCGGAAGGCCCGCAGTATCCTACAACGGAGCCCTGAACACTGACGGTAAGGGTTTGTATTCCTACAATATTCGGATCGGTTACAGGGCGGATTCCGGCGCTACCGTCGTGGGCGATTTTACTTCGCCCGGGGGGAAGCATTACAGTCATACTACCTCTTGTCACGTTGGTCTCGCCCGCCGCAGCGCAGATCATGTGATGCATCCGACTGTCTTTGAGAACTCGGTGTTCAAGCGATGAAGGACTTGGAAGAAGAATTGGAAGAATTGGAAAATCGGGAACTTAGTATCCTTTTGACTCTGGGAGAGATCACCACGATTCAGTATGCACTTGAGACACATATTAACCATCTCTTCGATGAGTTGGCCTGCTCCGCTCAACCAGAGACCTCAGAGGAAGCCCACGTTTCCGCCGTATGGTGCTGGCAAAAACTCGAAGGGATTCGTAATGACTTCAGAAATGCAATGGCGAACCTTCCTGCCGGCGAAAGAGCGGTAGATCCTTTTGACCTTAGAGGATTGGAATACTAAAATGACACAAGTTTATACTTCGCCTTATGCGAACAACATTGGTAAGATGAACAACAGCGAAGTTGTTGCACTTGCAAAGAACCGATTTACTGATTCAGACACGATGCTTGCTATTTCAAAGCATTGGTATCGTCTCGGCAAGGAGTACTTGGCCGGGAACCCCAACATCACCCAGGAGGCTGCAAAGGAACTCTGGAATCATCGAGGCTACGTCTTTAAGGCCGTACTCCTGTCGCAGGGCACAATCAAACTGAAGAAGAAGGAATACACGGAAACCTACCGTAAGTATTTTAAGAACAACACCCGCTCTCAGTGGCGAATGATGCAGGCGTTTATGGGAAGCCACTATTACTGGACCCCCGACAAGGGCAAGAGCAACACTCCAGGCGAATTGCTTGAAGAGATTTTCAATGATTTGCCCGAATCGGAGATGGACCGAACCTACACTTTGCGCCGGTTCATCAGTCACAAGAATTGCCCGCTTAACCTTGCACTCAAAATCGGCACCATCAAGACACCGGAGAGTGCACAACGATACTATGTGGATGATTTCGAGAAGCTCCGTAACGATGCTATGTTGAAGGTCGCGGAGATCACAAAGCGCGAAAGCGCAGTTTCGCGGTAATTTTTTGCTTGACAGCAGCGTGCAGGCGTGGTATATTATAAAGACAGTGGGGGGCGATGAAGCCCGCACCAGCAACGGAGTCTCTAAATGGCACGAACACCCAAAGGTAACAATGCTTTCGCCCTCGCAAACGGAAATCGTCAAGCCGCCGATTTGACGCACGGAGTCACTTGCAATTATGCAGGTGGCTGCCGTGTGTTCGATGCGAACATTAGCAAGAAGCACGAATTGCGCTGGCTTTGCGAGCATCATGGTGGAGTTAAGCACTCCCGAGCAAACGCCCGAGACGAGGAGTATGCAAACGGCATCCCCGGCGCAGAGCGCCGCATGCGCTTTGCTCGCGTTCGTGCAAAGCAGCGAAAAGCCAGCACGTTCACCGGCCACATTCCTTCCTTCCTTGACCCTCGACCAGTGCCCCCGAAGCCAAAGGCCAAAAAGGTGGCTCCGGTGGTGCAGGCTAAATCCGCAAAGCAGCTTCGACGGGAAGCCGCGATGGCGGAACTCGGATTGACCGAGGCAGACATTCTCTCCGCTTTCGGAGCCTAGAATGTTTCGGGTCCACACGGTATGGATTACCGGACCTCATGCCGGGAAACGCCGAACTTGGGACACTCTAGATGTTGGGGTTGCAACCAAAACGATGAATATGCTGCTTGCCGGTGGCGTTTGTGCTTGGATTGAGGAGATCAGGGGATGAGAAAGCACGACGCATGGGGAAAGCCCATTTTGAAGGTTGGCGACATTGTACAATCTCTGCCGCTCAAAGATGACCCCGGCACAGTAATGAAGATTCTCCAGGTGAACGCAAACGGTGCTTGGGTTGTTGCAGTTAAGTGGTTCACTTGGGACGGTGGGAGAACCACAGAAGAATACATCACAGAACTTGAACTTATGAGCGAGGTATAAAATGTCAGTTGTACAACGAAAAGCGATGTTGAAGGCCGAAGGTTTCTTCCCACACAAGAAGAACGC
>Ga0080013_1004105_pt1 | contig 14578 bp, 9 predicted proteins | sample ETNvirenome_6_85_FD_69236 | JGI IMG/M metagenome (GOLD analysis project Ga0080013, IMG submission 69236) | Marine viral communities from the Pacific Ocean - ETNP_6_85 (SPADES assembly) (version 2) | ecosystem: Environmental > Aquatic > Marine > Oceanic | place: Pacific Ocean | collected 2013-06-19
CAGGCAAAATTGCCGCACTCCGAGAGCTTGCCCAAGTGAGCCCTGAGTTTGCTTCGATGTCAGTTCACCTACTCGATATCCCCGATTTGGATAAAATCCGGTCGCTTATCAACGCCCCATTGGACATCACAGACAAATTCATCGAGCGAATTCTGAAGGATGGCGATTTTAAGGCCCCTGACCCGATGATGAATCTCGATATGGCGCGGCAAAGAGCGACTTTAGCCCTTCTCCGTGCCGAAGTGGACAATACTCCCACCGACCGAGTGGAGCTTCTCCGCCGATGGATTGTCCAGATTGATGAACTCCAGGCAATGGCCGAAGCTCCGCCGCCGATGATGCCTGGACCCGAAGGAATGCCACCCGACGCAATGGGGATGCCACCAGGCGCAGAAGGTCTGCCAATGGAACCGGCACCCCCCGGAGCCATACCACCAGGAGCTTTGCCCCCTGGACTAATGTAAAGGAAAACCATGAGCGAGCCAGATTTAGCAGCAATTTTAGAGTCCGTTACCGAGGCAGGAGCAGAAGCCCCGGCAGTGGAGACTACACCAGAGCCTAGTCAGAATATGACCAGCCCACCGGAAACACCCGCAGCCGAAGAAGCTCCACCGGCCGAAGCCCCCAAAGAACCGGACCATTTTGACCGGTCCTGGGCAGCGATTAAGGCAGCGGAAAAGCGTAATTTAGCGGAACGTACCGAAGTTAAAGAGCAGCGCCGCCAAATGGAGAGCATGAAGGCCCAAATGGACTCCATGAAGGCAGAGCTGGACCGGTATCAGGGCGGATTTAAAGAAAACCCTGTAGATTTCCTTGAAAAACAAGGAATGACTTTCGATGACCTGGCCAAAAGGGTTTTAAATGATGGGGCGCAGTCGCCTGAGGAGTTAATTCGTCGGAATTCTGACAGAAGTACGTCAGAAATCCAACAGCTTCGGCAGGAAGTGGCCCAACAGCGCGAAATGATTCAGGAACAAAATAACGACCGCTACGTTAGAGAATATCAAAAAGACGTAAGGTCCGTTATCCAAAGTGAAGAATTTGAGCTTTTACGGGACTACCCTGATAGCGAAACCCTTATCTTTAACCTGGCTTCTCTCCACGCCAGCGACCATGGAGAAGTGTTGACACCAACTGATGCTGCCCGTAGAATTCAGAGTGAATTAACGGAGCAACTAAAAAGCTTATCAAGCAATAAAGCAGTGCGACGACTGCTTGGGTTCCAGGGCGAACCCGTTGAATCAAAGAGCGCAGTAGTACCAGCCACAAGCAATCCCGGCGAACAATCAAAACCACAAACTTTGACTAACGCACTCGCAGCTACACCTGCAGCAGAAGTGCCTGACATGTCGAAAATGTCGGAGTACGAGCTATTAAGGGAGGCAGCGAAGTTGATTCCGTCTGATACTTGGACGGATTAGGGATTTTAAAAAATGGCAACTACTGTCACCAATTTCGACGCAGCGTTGAAGCAGATTTACTCTGCTAGCAACCTAGCTAAAACAACTCTTTCCCGGCGACCTCTGTTAGCGATGCTTCCTAAGCGTTCTGACTTCGGGGGCCGGAACATGCCTATTGTTAACGTTTACGGTGACCCGCAGGGCCGAAGTGCAAGCTTCGGAAATGCTCAGGGTACAACCGGAACAGCACCAGCTAACCAAGTTAGCGTGGATGACTTTCTCTTAACTCGGGTTTCAAACTACTCGATTGCACAAGTCGGCTCAGAAGCAGCGGAAGCTTCTAAAGGCGATGCAATGGCTTTCCTTCAGGCATTGAAGGCGAGCATTGATGGAGCGATGAACTCTCTGTCTAACTCGATTGAGACTCAGCTTTTCCGAAGCGGTACTGGTTCCATTGGCACGGTAGGGGCCATCGATCCCGATAGTGATGGGAGTACCACTCTCGCGGCTCTTGGCGAAGAAGAAGACATTGCCAACTTTGATGTTAACCAGGTACTGGTTTTTAGTGCTACCGATGGAAGCAGCCTTAGAGCGGGTACGCTTGTCGTCAGTGCCGTTAACCGAAGCCTGGGAAGGGTTACAGTCGGCGCTGCGTACAGCAGCGTGACAACTGACGGTGACTTTATTTACGCACAGGGTGATGCGGCAGACGGGGGGTCTAACGTTTGTATTAGTGGGCTTTCCGCTTGGATTCCCTCCGCTGCGCCTGGCGGCGGCGATTCTTTTTTCGGTGTAAACCGTTCAGTGGATTCACGGCTTTATGGTCAGTATACTGACCAAAGTGCATCGGATATCGAGGACGGGCTGATTACTGCCGGTTCTCTTTCTGCCCGAGTTGGTGGAAATCCAAATGTTGCATTCATTAACCACGTTCAGCAACGTAATTTGATTCAGAACCTTCACAACTCACAGAATTACCAAACCGTGAATGCGACTACCCACAAAGGGCTAGTTTCTGACATTGGTTTTCGTTCTGTAGCCATCCAAGGCGACACTGGTGCAATTAACGTTGTAGCCGCAAACAAGTGCCCCGCCGAAAGTGGCTACATGCTTGAAATGGATAAGTGGATTTTAGCGACTCTAGGTGAGCCGGTGAAGTTCTTAAATCTTGATGGTAACCGAATTTTGCGTTCTGCCACGGCAGATTCAGTAGAAGCGCGGCTTGCGTTCCGAGGAAACTTGGGCTGCAAGGCACCTATCTACAACGTGCGAATTCTGATGCCAGCAGTTTAATATAGTTTAGGGGAGGTCATAATGGCTAGTGCAGCCACATTGAGTGACTTACGCGCACGAGCGTTAGACTACGCCGATATGACCGGCTCTAACTTCCCCGTTGAGGCGAGAGTTAATGATTACATTAACTCCGCCGCTTCGGAGATGTACGACATCCTGGTTAATGCTTATGAGGACTACTTTTTAAGCACTCAAAGCATCACCTTAGTTGCAGGGACAGAAAACTATGCTCTCCCTTCTGACTTCTATAAAGCGAAGCGCGTTTATTACCTTGCCGGTGGTCGCCGCTTTTCTATTCACCCTTTTAATCTAGAAACGTTAGACGGGGCTAAGACTAGCCCTTTAACATCGGGAACCGCCGAGCTTTGGTACGTCCCCGAGATGCAGTTAATGGTGAACGATTCGGATACCATTTCTAGCATAATCCCCCCGATGGTGAAGGGATGGCCCGATTACATCGCGTTAAGCGCCGCAATTCGGCTCCTGATTCGAGAAGAGTCGGACCCCTCAGGGCTAATGAGAGAAAAGGCTATCATGCAAGAGAGAATCCTCTCTTTGGCGGAGCCAAGGGATGCGGGGATTCCTGACTCAATTCAAGACATCGGGCACCGATGGAATGACGTTGGATTCGCCTATGACCCAGGCGCTTTTTTAATGCGATATCGAATAATGGGGCAGAATATAAAATTTATTCAGTATGACGCGGGGGTTTAAATGCAGCCCTGGAAGCGAATACATACGGAAGACCCTATAGTTGAGGAGCTACAAGACAACGCAGAGCCCTTAATGAAACAAATCGAGAACGCATTTATTTTGGACGGGGTTCTTATAAAAAATGAAACCATCGGGACCGCCCCGGTCGTAATTAACCACGGCCTGGAAAGGGCTCCCCTCGGGTTTATCGTTGTAAGAAGAAGGGGGAACCAGCAGGTTTGGGATCTCCAGGATGACAATAAAGACCCAACGAAGACATTAGTTCTTATATCTGGTGGCGACGTTGAAATTGATTTGTGGGTGTTTTGATGCCATTGCAGAAACAAATGATATCGCTTCCGTTTACCAAGGGGTTAGACGAGAAAGCATCTGATAAGCATTTAGCACCACCTAGCCTAGAGACTTGCGACAATGGCAAATTCAGCAAGAACGGACAAGTCCAAAAAAGAAACGGCTTTACCCGCCTAACCAACACAAGTTTTATCAATGGGGCTTCGGATACTGTCGGCGCATCCGTTCAGTGCGCCAGTTATCGAGATGAGAGATTAATCTTTGATGGAAACAACGCGTATACTCGTTCAACTAATGGCAATGGGGTATGGGTAGACAAAGGGCGCATAACCGGGAGCACGTTTAAAGATGTGACGGTCTTTAATGACGAGTCAATGACAAGCGGTCCACTGGCGGCAGCATCGGGGAGCGGATTCAGGGTAGAAGCATGGAGTGAATCAGACCCCACCAACGCATCGCTTCCATTTCTCGCCACTAATAATGTTTTCCATGTCTATGCCAGAGTAATTGACGAGGCCAGTAACGTCCCGGTGGTGCCTAAAACAAGAATTACCCCCGAGTCTGGGATAATTGTGGCCAAGTCGCATGTCCAAAACAATGACAGCAACTACATGAACCCGCAGGTTCAGGCCGTGACTATGGGCAATTATGTTTTTGTCCTTTTTAATGACTGCCAAAGACATGAAAGCAAGGTAGACGTAACATCTATAACCGATAGAGGCGGCGGCAAAATCGGGGTTGTATGCGATGCTAATCATAACTACTTGTATCAAGATGTCGTTACGATTGCCGGGGGAACCGGATATGATGGAAACTACATTGTTACTGGTGTCCCAAGCGCAACGGTTTATGAGGTCACGGCCGTGTTTGGCTCGACCGGCACAGGGACAAGCACCATTAAGCAGACTTACGGCGACGAGATAAACGGTGTTCACGCTGTTCCTATCGCCACCGGCGGATTAATAGCGGCGGCGCTAACGCCTACCCCATTGGCTAATTTTAATTCTCCTGCTTTTTACATTAATGGGAGATACCCCCTTTTCTCTGTAGCGTTCACGGACAACTCGACGACGGACGACACCGCAACCCCAAAGGCTTCGGTCTTTAGGTTTAACACCGGTCCAATTAATGACGCGGCGGCAACGGTGGCCTCTTATCGGCTCGACTACTTTGAAGAAGCCAGTGGTGTTTTTCAGGAGTGGGAGGACACGGCTCCGGGCTATAGGGGGAGAAATACCCCTATCCTGCCAGCAGACCGAACAGCTTACTTCCAGGCATCTGAGGCGGCGCACAACTCAACAGAGAGAACCTTAAGCCATATTGCTTTAACTCCGGTCGATGTTGATGACCGTTTAATGGTTGTTGCAACTTTTCAAGAGTCTGGGGTTGCCACTAATCCCGAGATTCGGACTCAGATGTATACCGGCGCGTTGGCGAAAGTTAATACAACGCAATTAGCCGTTACGTCACGATGCTTAATATCTGCGAGCTTTTTAAAGCATCTAACCGGTACCGACCTTCAATTCGTCTGGACAGGGCAAGCCATTACCAAGGGCGGCTACATTTCTCCTGATTCTGGGCAGGCGGCAGACCACGCCCTCTATAAGGCCGACATAGACACCGGGGGGAACGTTAAATCTCAAGAGATTCTAAAATACTTTACCACTCTTGCGTCAGACCTGTTTTCCTATAATGCGAAAATCTATTTTGCGGCAACTTACGCCATTACCCCAAACGCCTCTCTTTATAGTGGCGGTGGAATGGCGGATTTCACGTATGTTAATTTCCTTTCTTCCATTAACCTGATTAGCGATACGGATGGAAACATCATCGCAACAGGCGGCACAGGGCTTGGCGGGAATTGTGCGTCAACGGATTGGCTACCTAATTCCGTTGACGATAGAACGCTTTTCTGGGGAGTGGCGCGTGTAACCACCGTTTCATCATCCAAGTTCGCTTACGGCTCCTCCAGGTTTTCAGGGGTAGCAGATGGGGGCAGTGCTGTTTATACGAGCGCCAGCGTTTTTAATCCTTCCTATGCAGAGCTTGATTTGGACCCTGCGCGGAACCTCCCTTCGGCAGATGGAAGCGGTTCGCTTTTATTGTGCGGGGGTCTTTTATGGGAGTACGCCGGCGACTCCATGAAGGAAAACGGGTTTCTTACCTACCCTCAGACAACGCAAATAGTTAGCAGTTACCAAATCACGGGCGCTGGCGATGGCGGCTCCGGTCCTCCGGCTTTGACCATTTTCCAGATAAATACCTCAACGCCACACGGCCTTGAAGTGGGGGATTCGGTCGATATCTCTGGGACCACTAGCTACAATCAGGCGGGGGCCACGGTAACTGCGGTCGATAAGACAACCAACACGTTTACGATTGAGGACACTTACGGTTCATCCGAATCGGGGAAGGTCCAACTAGCGGGCGGCGTTCTGGCCGATAGCGCGGCGTACAAGTACAAGATTGTTTACGAGTGGACAAATGCTAATGGCGACATCCAAAGGTCTTACCCATCGGACGGAGTAACCGCCACGGTCGATGGAGCGACAGGATCGACGGGCCGCATTAGGCTTATAGTCTACACGCCGCAATGGACTCAGAAATCACTAGCTAACGGCTTAAGCAATCCGACCATTGTTCTTTACCGAACTACGATGACCGGTGCCATATTTCATCGGGCAGCATCGGCGCGGGTTGATTTTTCAGCCTCGACCCAATCTGTTGACGACTCATTGGTAAGCAATAATGCGCTAGGAGATAATGAGCCTATTTATTCAACTGGCGATGCTGGCGACGTTTTTGGCAACATTGCCCCACCATGCTCCACCGACATTACTCTCCATAAGAACAGAATCTTTTTGTCTATCATTGATGGCTCTATCTGGTACTCAAAAAAATTAACGCCAAAAAGAGGGGCAGAGTTTTCTGACCTTCAAGTTAAGCCGATTGAAAATTACTCGGCCTCCATATCCTGCATCGGCGCAGTGAGGGATTACTTAGTTGTGATAACCACTGAGAACGCCTATTTCCTCGCAGGGGATGGACCCAACGCAGCCGGGATAGGGACAGATTTCTCTCCCCCGACTATTTTTTCCAGGGATTCGGGGGCTAACGCAGGGTGCGCTCGCGGAAACTCCCCCGTGGGGTTTATATACAGAGCGAAGGGCGGAATCTACCGGGTATCCCCATCCATGCAAATGGAATGGATTGGCGCTCCAGTCGAGGACACCGTTGACGAGTACGAGCCTACCAGGGTTGTAGTCAACGATACTCAAGGGGAGGTTTACTTTGGGCTGACTTCGGGGGGAAAAAAGTCCATTGCGATTCTCGTCTACAACTATGTGTTTAATGCTTGGTCAATCTGGAAGCCTAGATACAGTGCTTTCGGCTCAGTGATAACCCCGACCGGGATGATGGTTCATGACGGTACTCTTAACTTCTCTATCCCAAATGGCTACCTGTTGGAGCAGAACGCTGGATTTACCGACATAGGAAGCTCCACCTTTGATTATAGCTTATTGGTGACAACCCCCTGGTTCCGGTCAGAGCAGTTTCTTCACATGGCCCGGTTCTACAATATCTTGATTAGCGGAACCTATAAATCAGACCATACTTTAAATTGTACGATTTATAGCAACTACGACGAATCCATTACCGACGCCCAAACACTGGTGATTACTTCGGCCAACTCATCGCCCTACATCCTTCGGCAGCACGTAGGGAATCAAAAAGCCAGGGCGATAAAGCTGACTATTAGCGACACGCCCACATCGGGCTCATTTGAGAGCTATCAGCTTGACGGAATAGGCATAGAGTTAGGTGTTAGGGCAGGGACATTTAAACTAGGGACGGCTAAAACGTTAACGTAGGAGAAGGTTATGGCAGGATTAAGCCAAGCTGAAATAGACGCGGTTCAAGCAAGTCGTAGAAAAAAAGAAGCGGCGGGCGGTGGCCACCCTAGTTTTCAGGGGAAAAATAAAGGCCAGTTTCAGCAAGGCGGCCTCTATCTTACCGACCCGGATAATTGGAAATACAGAGGAACCGCAGGGGATCTTGCAAAGGGGATTCTTGACCCTGCCGGGGTAGTCTTCGACCGACATATGCAGCTTAAAGTTACGACCGACCCTAAGGCAGCCGAAAACAGATACAACCAAAACATGATTGACGCGATGCAACGCGTTGAGGATGTGCGCGGCCTATCGTCGGAAGACGTAAGAGGCAGGAGCCAATTAGACGCAATTTCCCAGATGGCTAAATCTGGGATTCGGTCTGGAGGTCCATTAGGTGTGGCATCTGGCTTGGGAGCGGCATCGAGGGCTCAAACGGCAACCACCAGGGCGTCGGCCGCAGGGGTATTAAACGACGTGGCTAAAATGACCGACATCCTTGGGGGGCTGTACGGCGACGAAGAGCAAATGAAATGGATGCGAGCCTTGGCGGAAGGCGAGCGCAAGGGGGTTATCAGCAAAATCAACCATGGGCTACTCCAAGAGGCAAGAGTAAGAAACGCCGACAAATGGTCAAGAGCAGGGGTCCAGGGGGCGGGGATATACGCTGATTGGAGTCGAGGCCAAGACCAAAAAGCCGCGAGCGAAGCCTTACAGCGAGAAAAAGACCTTGATAACATAGATAGAATGCATGGCATTGGCGACCAAAGTAGTGCCGAAGCCTTCCCTCCGGGCCCCGGGGAAATGGACTTATAAAATGGCGACAATTACTGAGACGTTCTCAAATCCTACTGGCGCAAAATTAGACTACGCGTTTGACTCTGGACTGGATTCTGTCCCGGCACGAAATTATTATGTTTCCCCCGATGCAGAACACCCTCGAAGAGCGCGAGAGATAGACAGGCTTCGCGCTATCGCAATGGGGAATCGTGAATCTGCGGGGGTTCAAAAATTGCGCGGGCAGCTTGATCAGGGGGCGCGGCAGTCATACGGCCTCGTTCAAGGTGCAGGTATGGAGAATGCGGCAGCTAGGGAGCGATTAGCTAGAGGGGCAAAGGCGGCAACGCTTCGCCAAGCGCCACAAATATTAGAGGCCGCAACGATTGACGCCCGCCAAAGGGCGGCGGGGGCGTTGGCCTCCGAAGAATCTAGGCGACGGGCACTGGAAGAAGAAAAGCTTCAAGAGTTTAAGAGGCAGGAGCTAGAGGGGGAAATAGACAAGGTGCAAGCAACTGGCGAGAACAGGGAGGGCGAAGAAGCGTTTAAGAGTAGCGCCGTTGAAACTGCCGCGAAAGTTATCGGGATGATTTTCTCGGATGAAAAACTTAAAGAAAATATCGCTCCCGCCGGAATGGAGACTCGACGATTTATTGACTCGCTCGCCCCTAAGACATTTAACTACAAAGGGGCTGACCCTCGGGACCAGCGCCTTGGTGTGTTGGCCAACGATACACCCCCCGGAGTTGTTACTAACGCGGGAACCCGCGAAGACCCCGTTCTTGGATTTGATAATCAAAAAGCTACAAGTGCATTGCTGGCATCCGTTGGGCAGCTAGGGGCCGAAAACAAAAACCTTAGAAATGCTCTTGTTGATTTAGACGGTAAGCTTAATGCAATGACCGGCGATAAGCGCGGGGTACTGCAAGAGCATGAGAGGCGCTTTGAACCTAGCGACGAGTGGGGGGTTCTTAAGGATTTTGAAAAGTCGCAATTTAGGAAGCCTGTAAGCCGTGATACTTCTGGCGGCTTAGGAGGAGCGGGGATTGCTGACCCTGCGCTCCACCCTCTCTCCACCAAAGCCAGGGGGGATATGCGCGGGGCTATGCAGGAATGGGAGATGCAACCATCCGGCGCTCTCCAGGCGTTTGAGACCGAAAAGATGCCCGTGATGGAACGCATTGGGATAGAAGAGGAGGCAAACATTCTAGCCGCCCAGGAAGACCAAATGCTGGAAGCACTTCAACAAGGCATAATGAATAGCCAGCGAAGGAAGGGGTACTAAGATGGCGAATGGTGATGAAGCCGCGATTGCAATGCTCGAAGAAGAGCTAGGATACCTTGACGGGGAAGACCTCGAAGGTGACTTGGCTATGGAGGAATCCCAAGTTGCGGAGGATGCCAGGACTCAGGCAGCTATCGAGAAAGACCGAGAATCTAGACCGGGAGCCTTGGAGCAGTTTTTGTACGGGGAGCAGGGCAAAGCAGGTCGCCGGTCGCACCTAGATTTTAAGCTTGGCGAAAGACCTTTGGGCCCGACTGCCGCTACGCAAAGTGCTACACAAGGCGCAACCCAAAAGGACGCAGGACTAGACCTCGATACTGGCGCGTGGAGGACCGAGCCCAACGAAGAACTAACGGCCAAGGTCAAAGAATCCGAAGATAAATACCTAAGCGGTATTAATCGCCAAATCTGGATGCAGGGGCAGATTGCCAACAAGCTAGGCCAGATTGGGGAAAAGCAAGCCGAGCTACTAGGGCTGACAGCCGACTACGGAACGGGCGAGCAAGAGACTTTAGCCGAGGCCAAGTTAAGAATTCAAAAGAAATGGCAGGAAAACCGACAAAAGTACCAGGCGCGTTTCGACGAGAACATGGAAGAAGCCCAGCTAATGGCGCAATATCCTGGCGCAACGATGGACCAGATAAAGCTTTGGAAAAGACAAATCGAGTTTGACCCCCATCGCGTTGGGTTCTCCCCCGAAGCGGCTAAAGACATGCTCCGCAGAAAAGCCACTGCGATGCGAAACCTCGCCAGGGCTTCGGAGATTAACCCCAATAGAGCCTATGGCGGTGTTACGTCGCAAATCTTGGCAGGGCTCGCCGTGAGCATGGGGGCATGGGCTTCGTCCAAGAGTGGCCGGCCAAACACGGCTCTAGAGCTTTATAAGTTTGCCATAGCTAACGACATTGACGCCCAAAAAGAAAACTTTCGACATAAGCGCGGGGCTCCCGCCAGAGCGCGGGGAGAGTATGCCTTTTGGATGAATCGCTACAATGATGATCGCGTGGCAACCCTTGGGACAGCAGTGGCTCAATATGGTGCAGCGGCTAACAGTATTCAAAAAGAAATCGCACAACTTAAAGGTGGCATACAAAAAGACCAAGCCCTTGCCATTCAGGGGCAACTAATGTCGCAAAAAAATAAGATTCAAGCGGCACTAGCCAAAGCAGCTATGGAGGCCGAACAGCGGCAATTCGCTGGCTTTAATGACTTCGCTGGGAATCCGGTCAGGTACACCGGGCCAGCCGATGTGGACGTAAAGGCTAGAAACGCCGTTACCGAAACAGCGAGAAAGAGCCACATAGCAATCGGCGCTCTTGAGCAATACAGGGAAGCATGGAAGAAAGCGGGGCTTGCACTTAAACCTAGCGACAAAAGAGCAGCCTTGGACGCCGCGCTTCAAGCCCTTATTGCTCGCTTAGGGGATGTTTGGGACAAAGGGGTTCTTCAAGAATTTGAATGGAAACAATTAAACGATATGCTTCCAGGCTCCAGCTACCCTGCCCTGGAAAAAATGGGCGCAGACCGTGTTGACGCTGTTCTTGACCAGTTAGCAAAGAGCTTTAGAGGGGCGCTAACATCACACGTAGGCTCTTTAACTCATTATCACATGCCCGAGGCTTCATTTAAAGGTGACGCCATTGGCACAGGCGCACAGGGCTCAGTTACGCGCTCTGGTAGAAGTGCAGACCAGCAAAGGGTTCTCGATAAAAGACAGGCAAAAGCCTTAGCCGCCCTTGGTGGCGTAAGAATGGTCAATGACCCCGCAAACTGGAAAACGCGCAAAGAGCGAGGGATAAAGTAATAGATGGCTAATTTAATCAGAAAGGGAACGCGGGAGGTTGTTGAAGTCGCTCCGGGGGATGTTTACAAGTATCTCCGCTCGGGGGAGTTTAATATTCCCTCTGATTTAGTTAGTGATGGTCGCCTTGAGATGGTGGCCAATAATGGTGAAGTCGTAAAAGTTGCCTTGAAGGATGTCCAAGACGCCTTTAAACACGGATACAACTTAGAAGATACGATGTCCCGAGAGGGGCGAGAACTAGAAAAAGAATATAGCGGTTTTTTGCCTGGATTAACTTCCGCCGGTTTAGGTGCCGCTAAAGGCTTGAGCTTCGGCCTCTCCTCCCCACTCCTAAGTAAATTAGGTGTAGATGTCGAAGCTTATGAGGCGTTCCGCCCCGATGAATTTGTGGCGGGGGATATCGCGGGTAGTGTCGCCGGTCTTGTGGGAACCGGCGGCTATGGCGCATTGGTTCGAGGCGGCGCTAAGATGGCGGCGAAGAGCGGCGCTCAGGCTACCGCTAAAATGGCCGAAAAAACTTTCGGTCAAAAACTAATGAAGAAAGCCGCATCTGGGGCTATCGAGGGAACGATAGACGGGGCCTTGTATGGAACCGGCGAAGCAATCCACCAGATAGGGCTGCAAAAGGCAGAGCTAACCGGGCAAACACTTGCCTCCACTATCGGGTCAGGGGCGGCTACGGGGCTGGCTATTGGTGGCGGCTTAGGGTTCGCAAGCGTTCCCATTATGTCGGGGATTAGAAACTACGCTGCGCCGGCAATGAAGGCAGTAGCTAAGTCTCTACCCATTACGCTCCCAACCCATGTGACAAGCGCGGAGGGATTTTTTAATCAAATCTCGAAAGACGCAGGATACGAATCCCTTGGGCCGATGCTCAAAGATGAACGCCTAATTAATGAAAAGTGGACCCAGGAACAAATTGACGCGGCGAAAACTTGGCTAAAAGATACAACAGTCGATGGCGTTCCGCCTATCAAGGCGGGGGAAACCTGGGAAGAGATAGCGGAAAAGCTAGAAACGAAAAGACTTCAAATCGGCCAAGAGCTTGGAGCCTTCACCAATACGCTAGAGGAGATTAGCCCGGATGTTTTTGAGACATTTAAAAAGGGGGGATTCGGGCTATCACCAGACGAGCTAATTAAGCGATTAACCGCGCTTAGTCGGGACAGAAAAGTAGTCCCAAACAATGCTACCCCGGCTCTCAGAAACGCCGCAGACGACGCAGTAACAAACGTTAAAAAGATTGCGCTAATTAACGAGCTTGAGCGCAGCCTAAAATTAGATGTTAAGTACGGAACGAATCGAACCCTGGACCGAATACAAGAATACGCAGGTCTAACGAATAGAAATCTCGAAGACATCATAAGGGAAGCTAAAAAGCACCGAGAGGGAGGCATCCGACCGCGAGAGGACTTAGACCTTGGCCTCGACATGAGAAAAAGAGGCGCGAAGCAAGAGGTGGCGGAAGCGGAAAAAGGCGTTGCGCGGATAGGTAAAGACCTTGATGACGCCCTCGCGTCCGACCAGGCAAGGAGTGATATAAGGTACCGAGATGGGGCCGATATAACCGCAGACGAGCCGTCCTTTCACCGTCAATACTTAGACGACTCAATGAACGACGCTCTGGGGGTTAATCGAGATTTAACGCCTATGGAGGATTTAGTTGGGGATATGATTGCAGATCTTCAACGCCTATCGGACGCCGATATTCAAAAAATCTATAAAGAAGTGGATGGCCTCCAGAATATAGCCATCATGGAAGGCCACCTTAATAAAAAATCTTATTGGGACAAATCAAGATTCGACAAACTTGGCGCAAGTGAGATACCCGACTACGCGAAAAAGGTCGGCGGTATTTGGCGCGATGTATTAGACGAAGCATCGGACGAAGTTATTAAGCATTGGCGACAGCTTGGCCAAGCGGGTAGAGATATCGTTGGGGATTTAGATATCGACAATTTTAGACGCCTTAAAAGAGAGTACGGGTACGCTGATACTTTCCACAGCATTGCCAAAGATAGAGCGTTTCGCTCCACGGTAAATAGTCAGACCTCTATGAGTGGGTTACTAATGACCGCTACAGGGGCAATCCTCGGCACCACCGGAGGGGGTCCGTGGGGAGGCGCTATTGGCGCAACCATCGGCGCGGCTACAACGAAATACCTCAAAGAGAACGGAACGTCATTAACTCACGCAGGTGCAAGATTTATGTCCAAGCTTGCCTCTGTAAGAAATGGCAAAATTGACGACATAGCCAAAAGAGCTTCGGCAATCGTAAAAGGGACCGCTAAACGAAGTAGAGAGGTTGGCTTACCTGTAACGGTTAAAGCACTAACGTCGCTCACCTTTACCGGCGCTCCTCTAGAGGGGGACACTAAACCGGAAAAGCTCCATAGCCTCGTCAACCAAATAGAGTCAGTCGCAAGCAACCCTCAAATGTTCGCCACAATGGTAGAGTCAGAATTGCATGATTTAAACGTGGTGGCTCCTCTGGTTGCTCAAGAGGTAATGAAGACCAAAGTAAGGGCAATGAAACTTCTTAACGAAAAATCCCCAAAAAGAAGCGGGAGCTACAGCAATTACCAGCCGAAGCTTTATCAGAAAAGCGAAATTGACCCGATGGCCATGTCTCAATTTGAGAGGTATCTGGGGGCCGTTCTAGATTTCACGGGCACGTTATTCGATGACCTTTCCGATGGTACCCTAATGCAAGAAACGGTCGAGGTAGGTGAAAAGGTCTACCCGGAAATGCTCAGAGAAATACGGACAGTTATGGCGAAAGATTTATCTGATACGGATAAAGCTTACCCTAATTCTTTTATGGCGCAATTAAATACACTTTTCGGGGAAGGGGTTGTTCCCTACCAGAACCCCGACTTTATGCGAAGACAGCAGCAGCAATACAAGGTAGAGTCAAAGGGCTCGATGAAGGGGTTAAAGCCTTCGTCGGCATCACAGGGGAGGACAGAACTTTTAATGCAAACAGATGTAAACGCGGTTCAGTCAAATTTAAGATCTAATAAATTCGCTTAAGAAAAGGATAGCCACAGTGCATACAATTAATTATCAGAAAGATTATACCGGTTCTTTGACCAATGAGCAGGTCATGGATTTAAGAGTTGTG
>Ga0080013_1004106_pt1 | contig 14577 bp, 30 predicted proteins | sample ETNvirenome_6_85_FD_69236 | JGI IMG/M metagenome (GOLD analysis project Ga0080013, IMG submission 69236) | Marine viral communities from the Pacific Ocean - ETNP_6_85 (SPADES assembly) (version 2) | ecosystem: Environmental > Aquatic > Marine > Oceanic | place: Pacific Ocean | collected 2013-06-19
AAATCCAACACTTCTTGACTTCCATCGTGGATGAAGTTTGCAGGGAATCTGCCTTGTGGATTTGCACTTGCCAATCTGTTTGGTGTCCTGTTGACCTCTTTCCATCCGCTTGGATTTATGTGATCTGAGACCCCATCAGACTTTCTCTTTGTTCTTTTCTCAGGATCATTATGATTAATCCTGCACCCATCAATATTAATACCACCCGTACCCCACTTCAACACATTCAATGCAATGGTTTTCTCTGAGAGTGGTTTGCGTGCTAAAACTATTGGCTCTTGAGCTGGTTTTATGGCAGTACCCCAACCCTCCCAATCAGAAGTGCCTTTGGTGACGCTAACATCCACTCTTGAGTATTCCTTATGCACATACCCACCAGAAGTTATGTCCTGACTGCTGATTGATCCAACCACATCCCTCTCATTACCAAGTATTTTATCAACAGCCTTCCCAATATTATGCGATTTTGGAAATCCTGATCCATAAACCCAAGCAATCATATCTCTTATTTCAAATCCTGCATCTTCGATTGCAACTGCCATTCTGTGGTATGTTCGAGTTCCACTGAATGATAGTAGGTGTCCACCTGGTTTTAATACCCGTAAACATTCTCGCCATATCTCGACACTTGGCACATCATAGTCCCATTTCTTTGACATGAATGAAATTCCGTAGGGTGGATCGGTCACAATAGAGTCCACCGAATTACTCTCCATCTCAGCCATAATATCTTGGCAATCACCACAGTGGATAACATTATCCCTCATAATCCACACCCTCGAAATAACTTGCTCGATGCACTTTACTTTTCGCCAACTTCACTTTCTCGGCAAACTCTGCATTACTGCAAGTACCGTGAATATTGTTAGCATTGATAGCGTCCCTGATCTTATTAAACTTAGCTTTAGTGTCAAGTTTGATGTGCGGCTCTTCCATTGTTGCGAGTATTGTGTTAGCCATTACTGAACTCCATTTATTGATTTTAGTATCTGGTGCTTTTTTAGAACAATTTAATTTGAATTAGTGGTTTATAACTTGAATCATACCTTCTATTATCACCTTTAGGATATTCATATACTTTCATCTTTAAGTACTTTTTCATTTGCTTAACATCTGTTTTACTACCATTAAAGTATAAATACCTATGTGTTGGCTTCATTAGCATTTTATCTACAACCTTTCCTTTATTGTCAATTCCTCGCCTCACATCAAATGTACCACCATCTTCAAAAACGTATTTATGTTTTGGTGTACTTACACCTGTGTAAATCCAATTAGTTGCTTGGTAAATATATCCATTATGCCCTTGATTTGGGTCAGCGTAAGAAACTATACAACTTGGTTTAGGTAACATTTTTAAGCATTTAGAAACAAAATAAGAAAGCGTGTTTTTTGGCAATCCATCATTTATAACTAATCTATTTAATTCAAGCGTTAAACATTGGTAAGTATTAAATACACATTTCCCATTATTATAATTATAATTAGGTGGAAAACCAAAAGTACAAACACCGTTTAAGATACCATCAATATATAAACCAAAAGCATAGGATATGCTACACATTCTTTTTGCATAATGCTTGTTTAGAATCCAGTCCTTACATTCAAAATTATTTATACTTTCAACTTTTTTGTCCACCTGTAACTCCCCTTCTTGACAGTGCCTCACAAACTGCATCATTCAGATTATGTTCATCGATCAAATCTTCCCAATGTTCACCAACCATTACATACTCACTCATATCATACGCACCGGTTAGTTGGTTATATCCATCGTTCACCAACTCATAGACATCACCAGCCTCGTAATCAGGGCATCCGTGAAATGGTCTCCATTGATCAAGGTTCTCAATCTGGACATCTACTGCGTAAAGGCATCCATCCTTACCCTTGAAAGGAATTGTGTGATAGTCAGCCATTAGTCCCTCCTGTGGCAGTGCAGTTGGTCTGTACCCTCTTGGGGTGACTGATCTGCTGATGGGGTGAGTGTTGTCGGCTCGCAATCAGCCAGGTCTAACCTTAACCACAACAATGCCTCTTTGAGGTCTAAGCATCTCGATAAGAATATAACTGGCATTTCAACTTTTCTACAATATGCCACCTCTCGCTGCGACCCATCTGAGTTAGATATATCACCGACCACCATTGCACAATCACATCGCTTCAATAACTCCATTGTATGCAGTAGCCAATAATCGTGATCGTGATGTGAGTGTTTATCGATCCACCAACCCTGAGCATGGGGCAACAGTGGAATAAAATCATCTGTCAGGTGGATTATCTCCCCTGCAACCCTTGAGACTGCATGGACATTCTGCTCAATCTTCTCTTCCGTATCGGCATCATAACTGCCGATGATGTAAATAAATTTCATTTATCCCTACCTCTCTTTATCATTTTGTCAATCCAATTTTCGTCAAACACAAACCACTTCCAATCATTACCATCGCTACACTCGAAGTGTGAGTATGGCTGCTGTTTAGGTGGCTCTGTTGTTGCCTGTAAGCACTCTTCATAGCGTGGGCATTTCTTGTTTGTACATATTGTGTAATCGGTCATTATTTCTACTCCCTATGTGGTGGATATGTAGTAATGTCCCACCCCTTTAATGTTCCGATTTTTACTTTCAATGCCTTAGCCCTTGCCTTGATCTCAGGTGTGGTTTTCTCTTCCTTGACCAACCTAAATATATATTCGGAATATAGTGATGCACAGGTTTTGATTTTGACATTCGCTTTGTCGGTCATAAAGCCCTTAGTTTCGTGAAACTCAATAGTTCCATCATTCATCATTACCTGAAAGTCTGGCAAATACCAAGTTTTATCAGCCATGCGGAATTTCACTGACCCAAACCGCCAGCCATGAATCCCACCAGACACTCTCAACACTTCCAAGTGGGCTGAGTATTTAGACTCAAGGTTATTCATTCCTGTTTTGGCATCAACCTTGCCTTTAGCAAAGTATGGCAGTGGTTTACGTTTCATCTCGCTCACCCTCCTTGATTAATTTCAATGCTTCACTAAAATACTAACTTCAGCAAAGTCATTTAATACCTTTAATATAGTCTGTTCTATTAATTTACTCATGTTCCTTATCCTTTATTAGTGTAGCAAAAGCAGGAGTTCCTTCTCCTACATAAGCACCTAATATGTTATAGTAAAAATATTCTTCAGCATCCTCACGGGGCATATCCTTCATTAAAATAGAAATAACTTTTTCTTTATCATAAAGGATTATTGCCTCAGAATCTCCGAATCTTTCTACAATGCCAACGATTGCTTCATCAAAGCCATCAGCTGTCATTGTATGTTCAGTAATGGGTAGGTCATCAATTATATTTATTAGTCTATCCACTATAAATTTATCTTACCTTGAGTCGGCTTCCGCCAACCCCACCGAGCTTCCCTCTCCATCTGGCACTTTTTGCAATACGGATAATATCTATCACCCAGACTCTTCAATGTGTGCATATATGGCTTGGGTCGCTTCTTGCAGATAGGGCAAATACCCCTGTCGAATATGCTGACCCAGCTTGATACACTCACCCTTTCTTCAATCTGTAATCACGCCACTTAACCGAATTAAATATAGCCTTGTGATTCACCCATCTTGCGAGTTTCTTTTGGTATAGATCAGACTTATCATAAGGCATCACAAATGGGTTATAGTTACGCAGTAGCTCTATACGGTACATATCTTCTTCTTTTGTGGTATCAAATCCAACCAACACAAAAAAAGCCATGTTTCTTGGTTTTATTCCAGCACCCTCCACCCGTTGTATGCCGTCAAAAACGAGCTTTTCATCTCTTATCTTATCCCAAGCAAAACTAACAATCGGAGTTTTGCCTGACAATGATCTAAACTTGATTTGTGCTAACATATGGCACTGCTCCTCAGTGATAATCCTAATATTTAACCCCTGTGAGAAGTTTACCCTCAATTTTAATTTTATGATTTCCTTACAACGATCCATCCACTCAGGATTGCCAAAGAAATCGTTGTCAAGCAAAATTAGAAAGTCTGACTTATTTGTATGAATATCATACACACTATTCACCGAGATAGGGCGACCTTCTTTTTGGGGAACTATACAGAATTTACAATTAAACCTACATCCTCTCGCCAAAAACCCTATTGAATGCCTAAAATTGTAGATAGAATAATCGGGTATCATGTTCTCAATATAATGCGGTAGTGTTTTTTTTGAGTCATACCCACTACCACCTATCTCTATATTGCCTCGCATCATTAATGGGATAGAACTGAACTTGAATATCTTTGATACATATACTTTGTCATATTGTGAAGAAAATAGATCATTATACCACTCTACCTTGTCTCCTTGTGACTTATACCATGTAGATATTTTCATTAATGCAAGATTTGGTATTTTAGAGTCAATGTCATATAGTGCAATATATGCGATCTCTCTACCCTTTCTTCAATCTGTAATCTTTACCACTCAACAACATGAAACCCCCACGCTGCTGTATTCTGCTGACTAACCCACCACCGTACTGCTCACCAATCTCGCCAACAGTGGGTATTGAGCTTGTTAGTATAACTAACTTATTCTTATTGTGCATCTCCCATATCAGGTTCAGCACACGCTCTTTGGCGTTAGGGTGCATACGACCCTCAGAACCAAATTCATCTATCACTATCCCATTCAACTTCATAAGCATATCAAACTCATCTTGATAGCCAACCCCCGATAAACATAGCCTCATAGCGATATTACGAACACTGAAGAATTGGTACAATTCAGGGTCACGCCTCCATTGTTGATTAATTGCGTCAGGAATAGTCCTGCTTTGTAGCCATGCCATCTCAAGACATCTGCACGCCAGTAGAGTTTTACTCACGCCAGGATTCTCGCCAATGAATGCCATCCATTTGCGATCCTTAGCCATGTCAACAACAATCTTTAACCTGTCTGTGGTAAGACCATCCAAGACATCTGCATTATAATCAGTGTCTATCGAATTAAACCAACCTTTATGATACTCTGGGGGTGTGTTGGATTTGAATAAAAATATATCACGTTCTTGCTGTGTTGGTGGATTCATATTAACCTGCTTTCATCTATTGTTACAGGTTGTTTTTGTGAATTACTTTTACCCTTGTCAGTGGTAAGTTTTAACTCACGTGATCTATTAAGAATTGTATCGAAGTATCGTACACCGTTCTTAATCTTGGTAAGTTTGGTGATGCACTGAATATTACCCCTCCAAAATGAATCATTCTGCAAGAAGTTAAGAACCTCATTATATTCGCTGAGTAATTTATAGTCTTTGTTCAAGAGTAGCCTTACAGCCTTACGCTCACTTTCAATCTTGGTTGTAGATTTAGGATAGTGAGCCATAATATATTCATTATAAAACTTAGTAACGAACTCATCAAACTCAGGAGGCAAATCTACTGATTTGACAACCCTCTTCTTCTTTTTCTTTTCATTATTACCATTCTTATCATTCTTGTCTGGTGTCGAATGCGTTTCAGTTGCGTTCGAATGCGTTTCAGTTACCGTTACACGCTTCTGCCTTTTGGCATCATACTGCTCGTAATTACAAACAATTAGGCGTGTAGTTACCGTTTCATTTACCGTAACGATATTTCCCTCTTTCTCTAAAAGTTTAAAAAACCTTCTGACTTTACTTTTATTCCATTGCCATCGGGAAGCCCAAGTATCGAGTGATTTTATTGACTGACCATATTCACAATAAAGTATTCTGTCTTTGATCGGCACAGGTTGAGGTTTTTCTGAGTGTTGTGCCATTAATATTATATCAATCCATGCCTCCAATCGAGTCTTTGGTCGATCTTCATTCCATAACCAATGCTCTGTTAATTTACGCCAAATTGCCACCCAACCCTCAGCCATTAGACACATCATAATATTTAGGGTAAGGTTGCTCTTTCAGTAAACAATCTTTCTTATATTTTTGTTTAATAAAATACAAATACCTGAATTGTCTAAATGTATGCCTTGTCGCTCTATCTATATTATCCTGCAAATATATACCGGAGTCTCCTGCCTTGTCTCGCTTTGCCGAAGCTGAAATATTATGATATGTAACCCCATCAAGTTCCCAAAAGACTGATTTGTGCTCACCATAATACCCAAAGTTAGATGCCTGATAAACTATTCCCCAACATCCACATCGCTCATCAGCAAAACTCTGAATCCACCACACAGCAGGGTGTGCCTTCTTGATGAACTTAATCGAATAACTAATTGCACGACTCTCTGTGTTCCTGCCTGCCTTATCATCAATCCACATACGGTTTAACTCTAAGTGGTTTTCGGCTTTAGTGTTAGGAACAATATTCTTGGCTGATGATGCGTTCATTGAAAACCCATATTGCAATACCCCGACCATCTCATTATTCAGAAAAATACCAAGATGAATATATGAGTTATTAAAATACTTTTTACTATAATGATTATTAACAATAATGTCATTTGCAATATCCCGATCAATTACCTGAATGTAAAAGTCATTGACCCCAAACCCCACCACATCACCCCCCCCGAACAGAGTCTTCTGATCGCTGTATATATAACCCTTACCCATCAATACCTCTCCCAAAACGAGAAAACCCCTACTCGTGAAGCCTGCACAAAACAGCGAGTAAGGGTATCCCAATTATCTATCATGCAGGCTTCATTACTAATATGCAACATCATTGATGCAATGTCAAGGTGTATCTGCGATTAATAATACTTCCGTTGAGTTAATACGAACCGCCTCGCCATAAACAACGCTCGTTACGGGGTGCATTCCAAGATCGTCATACATAGATAGGCGGTCAAATAGTTTCACCACAGCATCGTCAGGCACACCTTCTAACGCTTTAATCAGTTCTGCTTTAGTCATTCTTCCTCCATTTATAATATCGTATAATCAGCACAGGCAGTATCACCCACGCTATCGTGATGGCAATGATGCCACTGTTCCATAGTTCTGTGAGACTCATTCCTCTAATTTCCTTATAGTCTTTCTGTGCATTACTATCATGTCAACCCAAAAGTCTTTTACATCGCTAACGACATCAGATTCATAAGGAAAGGAGTATCCCAAGTCATATAGTAACTCAATGTCACTCTCTACCTCCTTTATCTTCCTCTCTGCGTGGGCTATTTTCTTGTCAAGCATAGCAACCTGCTCACGCTTTCTAAGTTTCTCCATCACATTACTCCTAAGTTTACCCCAACCAACAGTGGTCGTCAGTTGGGGTTTGGTTGTTGATTAAAACGGCAGGACTGAGTCTTCACTCTCACTCTCTTGCTTACGTGGCGTTTGTGTGGTAACCTGATTGCCTTTACCACCAAGCATCTGCATCTTCTGTCCAGTGATGACTGTACGATACTTCTTCACACCATCTGTCTCCCATTCTTGGTAGTCAATGCTACCCTCAATATAAACCTGCGATCCCTTAATGAGATACCGTCCTGCGGTTTCAGCAGTCTTGCCGAATAAGACTATGCTATGCCAACTGGTTTTATCTTCCCAATTGCCAGCAGTGTTCTTTTTACTCTCCGTAGTTGCAAGTGAAAATTTAGCTATTGCCAAGCTGCTTTGAGTGTAGGTTAGTTCAGGGTCTTTCCCTATGTGACCTATCAGTGTTACCTGGTTGATACCTTTTCCCATTATTTACCTCCTAATTGTTTTTTCATTACTTTGCCTGCTTGCTCGTCAATTAACTTACTCAAGTCATCTTTTTCTTTAGCACTAAACTCGGTAGCTGTCTCAAGATATGTACGAGCTTTGTCAATGCGACCTATTGTTTTTATCCCAATTATATTTAACTCCATCTTCTCAAGGTCTGATAGACCATAATTTACTTTTGCAAATGGGGCTTGTTTTGGTTCGGGTTTATCATTTCTACCCGTAGCATCCTCACCATCATCATCTGTCTCTTCTGACATAAAACATAGAGACTTGATTGAGTAGCGTCTGCTATAGGTCACTGCTGACGCATAGTGTTGGGGGTTACCCTTGTCCTTCATTGGACACAGTGCGGTGCTCTCAATCCATTCAGCAGTATCGATATGTGATAGCCTTGTGGTCACAACACCAATATTATCCTCACCAATATCCAATGTCTGCATGATGGTAAACCCACACTTGTGAGCTATTGGTTTTACATAGTCAATGACCGACTCTAATGTTGTATATTTGTTTTTGAAATGTGGGTTTACACCACCCTTCCTCACTGCCGTTATCTTCTGTTGAAGATTATCATACGCTTTATGAAAGTCGGTACTCAGTGTCTCACTTGTCTTCATTGTTACTCCCTTTTAATTGCTTATCGTTCCACTCTTTAACTAAAATTCGATTTATCATCTCACCTCCACCAACTTATGCACTCTATGCCAAATCTCCCACGTAGTATCAACATCCTCTTTACAGTGTCTTGCGATAAGGTCATGCGAGCCATCATCCCAACACTCCTGTACATCTGCTCCTGTGATGGGATTATCAGAGGTGTCAATACCAAAGTAGTCAGCAAGTGCGTCTGTTGATTTCCAGTTACCGTCAAAGAGTGTCATTAAATCAATCACTCGTTTACGATTGTATTTCGATGGCATAAGGTCTATACCCAGTGGATCAATCCCAAACTTAGCTATGTGCAGTGCTATGGTCGGCAAGTCAAAGCCAATGATGTTCACTCCCACGAATGGGTAAATTTCATGCTTAGCGTCCTTGAGTTGTGCGACCCATGCAACAAACTCACTGATCAGGTTATCCTCACGATCTGTGCATTTATCAAATCTAACGGCAGTGCCAGCCCCATGATACCTTGCTGATATAGCAACTATCTGATTGTAGAATGGGTCAAGAGCGAGTTTGTCCATCTTAGCGTCAAACTTTTTATCAATGTCAACCTCAATCTTCACAGGGTCTTTCATCCTACTGTCAGGTTTAATGCTTGCCTTAATGTTAGCAACCTCTTCCTCAGATAACTCTCTACGGATTGTTTCAATGTCAATTACTAATGCCATTATATTTCCTCCACTTTATAACTAAACCATCTTCCTGCAACTTCCTCCGTAGGGGCATCATTACCCTTACTGATAAAATCACTACACTCGGTATGTGTACCACGAAACCTCTCCCTACCGAGAAGGATTACCCTATGGGTAGCCACTCTTTCTTGTGGTGGTGATGGTGGCTCAAATTCTTCTGGTACGTCAGGATTGGGGTTGTATGCCTGATAGTTCATTCTTCATCACCTCCCATTACCCAACGCAATGCTTGATTCCAGCCACAGATTGTGGAGATGTCGCCAAGCCGCTTAACAGACCCCTTTTGGGTGGTTGTCTCATCGTTTAACAATATCAGTTCTTTAGTTTTACCGAGCATCATTGTCCGTACTTCAAGTTCAGTCCTCATTATCTGCCCTCCACCACATCGCTTCAATAGCTCCATCATATTCAGCAAGGGCTTCACTAAATAGCTTCTCATTGGCAGACGTTCCATTGGCAGGATATTTCTCAAATAAGAGTTCCCTGCGAATCTCAGAAAGCCTCCACTTGATCGCTAATTTAGCCGAGTGTTTTTCTTGGTCAGTCATTTCTTACTCCAAAAATCACAAAGCCCTGCTGTCTTACCGTAGGACGGATGGATGACAACAGGGCAATGTAAATAATTAATCTGGATTATTGTCCTACGATAATCTACTCACAAGATATAGTGTGATATGGGGATTGTCAAGTATTTGGGAAGTTGTTTTTAAGATAGAGAGAAAAAGGTGTAACAAAGTGTCTGCAAATAGGGAGCATATTTACTTTAGAGGGAGTAATGCTCTTTTGGGTGGAGTATTTTGCAAATGAGTGAGAAAAACTATAGAAGGGGGGGTTTTTCGCAAACGTTTGACACATGGGTTATGTCAAGATTTAATGCTAATCGTTTTGTATTTAGTGCTTTACGAATTTTATTGTCCTTTGCTAATCATAATTGTTTGTCTATCAAAATTGTAAAATAGTTACTCAGTTACTGCTTTTACTCTTTTTTCCATTAACACTCATAAAGAGTAATTCTATAGAGGTTATAGGAAAATTAGGCAATATCGGTAACTCGGTAACTATTTCAGTCATTTGAGTGAGAAAAACTATAGAAGGGAGAGTGAATTTACATAAAAAAGGCTGGATGTTTCTTAGTTTCATCCAGCCCTAACACAAATTATACCTAATTATAAAGGATCGCCTGCTGGGAGCAGGACTTGATTGGATTTACAAAATAGCCTTTTGAGATATATTTGTCAACCTTAGTTGATCTCTAAAATCATCCATATCGATATTTGGGCAGGATTTCTCGTCATCCAACTCGCAATGTCCGATGACCTGAGCTTCTGGGTAATCGATCAGCAGGGTTGAGATTAAATCTTTGCAGGTTCTGAATTGCATCCCTGTAAATACCCTTCTCCCGATCATACAGATACCAATAGAGTGAGCATTGAAGCCTTTAACATGAGATCCAACCTCGTTAATGTCCCTGCCCTCCTCCAGGACACCATCCATGTCGAAGTTTGGGTGCAGCAATTTATAATCCTCATAGGTCTGATATGGATTCAGAACTACAAAGTGATAGCCGATACCCCTCCACCTCCGAGCTTTGTGCCACCGATCTATTTCAGCACGATGTCCATACTCAGAGTCTGAGCAATGTACTACTATTTGAGTTATCTTGCGATTGGAGAGTAGCGACACATTGTTAGCCATCATCCGAGTCCATACCCCGATTTACCCCCATTACAAAGTCGTTGAGTGTGTCTTGAAGACGACTCTCTGACTTGCTATATGCTTTGCCTCCCTTCTTAGTTCCGAATACAGTAATCATCTTACCGATCTTGAACCCAAACTCCTCTGTCTTTAATCGTGATAAGAAGTATGTTACCACGCTTGGCACTGCTGATACAGCAAGTACCGATAATCCACCTACGAACCATTCAGGCATTATCGCCTCCTAATCTACTGTTACTGGTGTATATTCTGCAACCACTTTAGATGACTTTCGTGGTTGACCTTTTCTGTTAATCTGCCTAAGTATTAACTTTACCCTACAATATCCAAGTGAAGATGCGTAGTAGCCAGCCTTAGCAGCATACGAACCCTTCTTCTGTCCAAGAAAACCTGGTGTCCTAACACACTGAACATGGTTAGTCTTCCACATCCCATCCCGACCCCTATACTTACGGTCAACATTATGAGCGGTATTCTGATGGTTATGTCCAGCCCAAATAGCGTCAAAGCCCTCAACCACCTCAAGAATCCTGTTGAACTCTATCAACCCTTTGGTGACAGGTGCATTACCACCACTACCATGAGTATAGGCGATACTATAACTTAACTTCTGTGTGTCGGTAACAGCAAGGATGTATGTGAGTGATCCAGTGTATTCGCCTTTGTGTACTTTATGGTCGGGCGTGCTTAACCCCCGACATATCATATCAAGAATGTCAATATTGTGGTGCTTTAATATGGCAGTTTCGTGATTACCCTCACCAATGAAGTCTATTCTGTCTCGGTAGGGTTTCAGGAAGTCCACCACATAATCTACGGTAGCGTTTATAAGATCATCTCTACCAAGCAGATCATCCACCACAACAGATGGAACGAATCTTCTTAGATCACGGGGAAGTATCCCATCGATCAAGTCACCATTTATACCTATCCGAGCATTATAATCAACAGCCTCATTAAACGCAGACTTGACCGCATGAAGGTTACAACTTCGTGATCCTAAATGAATGTCAGAGAATAAGAATATGTTTAGAGGATGTTTCGCACTAAACGATATGGGTGGTAAAGTAATCGAACTTGACCCATCGTTAAAATCATCTATTAAGCTCATGCTATCCTTCCACTTAGTTTGTTAGACCGTAGCATCAGAAGGTTGCTAATGAGATGTGAAAGATGATCATCGCCTGTATCAGCGTCTATTTTATTGCCACTGAGCCATTGTTTGAGATGTTCGAGTCCGTGTCCAAGTGAATACTCTTCAGACTTTAACATCCATCCATCTCGCTCATGTGTTTCGAGTCCTTCAGTAAATATTCGGCACTGCTCTTGCAATGCCTCCTGCGGGAGCAAGTCTAATCCATCGATATTGCCTCCAAACAAATTATATATAAAATCAATATAAGGCATAAATACGGAAAATGCAAGTGTGGGTGAAAAGTGGTAGTGTTTAAGGGGGTTACCCCGCTATTATTGTCGCTAAAACCCCTCCAGTAACTAATAACAACCCAAGTATAGCCCATGTTACTCGAATACCTGTCCAGATTTTAGTGACCTCAATCACATTTTCGGTAACTCTATCCTCTGTCGAAGTCATCCTTCCATTAAGTGTAGAAAGATGATCGTAAATACCGACAATCTTTGTAGCCATCGATACTTGACGCTCACCCGACAGCTTCTGCTCTTGAAGAATGGCATCCAGGCTCGTATCTATTCTTTTAAGCCTTCGATCGCTCTCTCGTCTAAACTCGTTCATGCTAACCTCATATCTGAATATAAATTGCTAATGTTGTGACAACCCCAACTACAACTGATACCACTGCAAGGACGGTGACTACTGCGATAAATTCTAATGATTCCTCTATATCCTTCATAGCACCCACCTCACTCCAAACTTCAACTTATAAAACCCATTCCCATTATCAGAGATCAAATCACCCTTGATAAAAGGACGCACTTTGTCCTCTCCAAACTCGTGTTTAAGAGTTGCCTTCCATAAATGTACATCATTCCAATCTGTGCTGAACGCAACCCCACCGTAAGGAATGCCCATACGCAGCTCATAAACGGGTTGTACGGGTGTTTCGTATGCAGAGGTGACTATTCCACCACCTATAGCAAAGACATCGCTTCTACGCAGGATTCTGATACCCTGACGGTCTATTCCAGCTGCGTCATGTATGCGAGTTTCATACTCAATATCCCAATCGCCAAACAAGTCATTACCACCAACTATCGAATAGTTGAGATACTCAATACCACCTTCACGCTCGTAAGCACCACCGATCTCCAAGTTAGTCCATTCTGCCATTGTGGATAACTCATAGTCAAAGGGCTTATCCTCGATGTAAGCAGTTCTAAGTGATAGTGCAAGTAGGATTGATAGTGGTAAATTAAACATTAACCACTAACCACTAATAATGGCAATTGCCGCCTCAATATCGTCAATCGCCACTTGAATGGCTATTTTCTCGGCTTCTTTATTAGCCAGTATTCTGTTTAGGTCATCTAATGATAACTCTTGTGAAGGCTCATACGCCTTGCCGTCTCTTATTTCTATAGACATTTTATGTTCTCCTTAATTATCTGATCTTGAAACTTCATACCAAACGCTGTCGCCTGAGTCCCAAATTAGTTGAATCGTATCACCCTGACCAAGTGCCATACTAACTGATCCAGCAAGTGCTGTATTCACCGCATCGGCAATAGTGACCACATTCCCTGTCCCCTGTATAATTATCATCTGACCATCAGCAGCACCATCTGCTATTGCAGGGTCAGTGTCAAGTAATACAGCACCACCATCACCAACAACCCTCACTATCGTAGCGTTAATCGCTATTGTGGCATCAGCTGCGACTGTATTGACTCCCTCTAAAGATGGATCGTAAACTGTACCAAATAAATGAGTGACATACTCGGATGCTGCCTCAGTAATAGAAACAATCGTAATCCCACCTGCAATGAAGTTCATTATATCAGTAGAAGTCCAACCAAGCCCTGTATTTACATCGCCTTTATTTGGCAGCAGAGATGGGTTAATTGCTGATGCTAATGATTGACCAATAGCAGCACCAGCACTGTTTGCACTACCTATTACAGAACTGCTAATCTCCCAAAATGCACCACCATTTATTGCAACCCGTAAAACATTATCAGTCGATTCGTAAAATCCCGTGTTCCCATCACCAAAAGTTAAGGTAGGGGTTGAGGAATCATTACTGATAGGCAAAATAAGCTGTGCAGTAGTGGGTATTAATGAAATCCCTGTTGTAAGGAAATCAAGTAACTTCACACCATTGGTTGATGCTGCAAAGTTGTCAGTGCCGATCCAATAGAACCCATTATCCGTTCCGGATGAGAATGCTAACGAAGGTAAGGCAACAGTGCCATCAGGGAACTTGATACCAAGAGTGATTGCACCACCCTTAAAGTTAGCCTGTCCTCCACGCCCGAATGATTGAGCAAAGCTATCATTGAATATGCACAATAACAGTAGTGATGTTAGTATTAACTTTCTCATGTTAGCCTCCATTCTTGCAGATCAATGACCAATTGACTGTTTGTGTGTCTTCAAAGTCTGAGGGGGCAGTATATACAACCCTTATCCATCCAGGATGCAACACCCTAAGTGGGTAAGAGAATGTCAATGTATCGCTCTGAGATACAGAAATAGAGTCAGCAGTAATTTCTTCAAACAACCACTGACCATAGAAGGAACTATCGGCATTTCCATCCTGAAGAAAAAGGTTGGTCTTGTCTGCGTTCCATACCTCATTAGCACTCGTGTCTATGGCTGTTTCAAATCTTGCCGAAGCCAACCCCACGCT
>Ga0080013_1004107_pt1 | contig 14574 bp, 22 predicted proteins | sample ETNvirenome_6_85_FD_69236 | JGI IMG/M metagenome (GOLD analysis project Ga0080013, IMG submission 69236) | Marine viral communities from the Pacific Ocean - ETNP_6_85 (SPADES assembly) (version 2) | ecosystem: Environmental > Aquatic > Marine > Oceanic | place: Pacific Ocean | collected 2013-06-19
AAGAAATGCTATTCATACCCATATGAAAAAAAGGATAGAAAAAACATTAACAAGAGTAGGTCAAAAATTTGAATCTAACCATGAGGCAATAAACAATAGTGATGAATTACAAAGACTTTTTTCAGACTGGGGAGTTGGAGGATATTATAATGGTAAAATTTTAGAGTTTTCTAATAAAACTAAAATAGTTCCCGGAACAGAAATATGGACAGGAAAAGTAAATCCAGATACTGGAGATCTTGTATATTCAGTAGAAACTCCTTTTCGTTCACGATTAGAATATTTAGGAGATGCTAATGTACAAAAAACTTTAACAGATCAAACACAAGAAATAGGTACTCTTTTAAAAGGAACTCAAACTTCTAGATTAGTTCCTATATCTACATTTAGAGAACAACATGGTAAAATTCAATTTGATTATTTTGATACAGAAAACAGAATGTTTGATGTTGAATTTAATCATGCTGTAGAAAATAATAAAAAATATCAAACAGTTTATAAAGATTATCAAATAACTTTATCAAATGCAAAAGGTGATATTAAAAATAGAATAAAACTTAAAACAGAAGAAGATAGAAATAATTTAGAAGTATTACAAAAATATTTAGAAACTAAAACAGGATCTCAACCTACTCCTACAGGTGCAAAAAGTGAAATAAATATACAAAAAGCTACGGATGCTTTACTATCAGCACCTAATCAAATAGATGATTTTATTTCTACGTTAGCTAATACAAAACGTAGTAAAGGAGGGTATGTTTTAAAAGGAAGTTCAAAACAAAGGTTAAAGACAGCAGAAGAATACGTTGAAAAACTTTTGAAAAAAAGATTTGTAGAAGAAATAATGGAAGATACAGGGACTACTAGAGTAGTTACTGATATTGTTTCAGGTAAAGAAAGTAGAACTCTAGCAAAAAATTTAGTTCCAGATTATGATAAATTTATTAAAGCAAAAGATAAATATAAAGATTTATTACCTAGATTTTTAGGAGAAAATGAAACTAAAATGTATTTTGCAATAGCTGAAATAGGAGCACTATTAAATAGAAATGCTTATACAACCGTTACTAAAAGTTTTGGAATGAGAAAAATATTAAATGTACCTCAGATTATGACTGTTTCTAATATTTTAGCTAAAGGATTTGCTATAGGAAGATCTGTGGTGTCTCCACAATACGTAGGTGTAGATGGAGGCATAAGAACATACAGAAAAAGTAAGGTAGATATGCTTACAGCTGTGCTGACTTCTCCTACAACTCCGGACAGCCAAGGAATAACTGCTATAGAAGCCTTATATGAAGTTTTGCAAAATAATAATTATAATCCTAGATATGCTAGAGCTTTAACAAAATTATTGCCTGCAATATATTGGGAATCAAATGTCAGAGCAACATCTTATGATTGGATAAATATTAGTGCACCTTTTAGTGTAGGAGAAAAACTTAATCTTCCTACAACAGATATAATTTTACCAGAAGGATTTGAAACAAGAAACAGATATGAGATGGAAATAGAAGGGGAAGGAGGTCTTGTAGAACAACCAGTGTCTTCTGAAAAAGAAGATAAATACAGAAAAAAAATTATAGAAGACTTTGGAAGTATGACTGGTTTTAGAAAAGCTATAGAAGACGGTAATGCCGTAGCCTTAAAAAGACGAAGATTAATAGAGAGAGCCCCAAAGGGTAGTAATAACCTTAAAAAAGAATTAGAAGCTTTAGGAATAATAAAGTAATCTAATTTATACATTAACCAATAGGAGAATACTCATGGAAGAAGTAAGCATGATGACGTACATAATGACTAACTGGCAAGCATGGTTAGCAGCAGCTACTAGTGTAGTAGGTTCTGCAGCTGTAATTGCTACACTCACACCTAATAAGTCTGACGATAGAATAGTACAATGGTTACTAGACATTGTAAACTTTATAGGTGCTAACGTAGGAAAGGCCAAAAATAACGATGGCTAATCCTTACAGCAAAGATAAATCAGGAATGATGGGAAGAGCAGACGCAAGTGCCTTCCCTACCCCCATGTCAAAAGCAATGGCTATGCAACCTAAAATGCCTACTAAACCTGTAGAAGAAAATTATATGGGTGGTGGCATGGTTAAGAAACCTAAAAAAAGAAAAGGTTACATGGGTGGAGGAAAAGTAAGAAAGATGTATGCTAAAGGTGGTGGGGTAAGAAAACCTACGTCTTATTAGTGTAGAATCTTACGAATATCTTTCTCCATAACAGACGTGTGTGTGGACAAGTACTCTAACAAAGCTACAAATATCTCAGTGTTTTCATACTGTTTATTCCACTTGTCCATCACTTCTTTAAATTCACTAGGCTCTACATGACTGTGTTCTACAGATACATGCCCTGCCTGTGTAAGCTTAACAGTAAAATTAAATAGTAAGCTATCATCTTTCTGAGCCATTAAATCTTCCTAACCTATGATATAAGGATTCTAACTGTTTCTTTTTTTCAGGGGGTACAGCAAAATCATCTTGTGTTTTTATAGTAAATAGTATTAGATCTCTTATCAACTCTACATCAGACGTTGCAAATACTGGTTTACTTTCTCTTGTCATTATATATCTACTAACTCACACACTCCTGCTGTACAAGCTAACTCTTGTGATCCTTTTGTACTATCTTCCTTTTCATAGTCTTGTAACTTTTGCCAACTTATTGAGGTTGGCATTTTTTTTACCAGTTTCTCATAGGTAGCTTTATCTATATCTTGATAAGGGGCCTGCTGATACGTGTGGTCGGAAAAGGGGAGAAAGGAAACACCACTTAAATGGCTAAAGTTTTCCCAACACCATGCACCGACAGGCACCCATTCTTCCTCTTTAACTGATATAGTTACAGAGGGTTTGTGTTCACACCAATGCTGTGCATAAGTTTTCCATAACTCTAGCTGTTCAATAGCAGTCATGTCATTCCTACACACTGATCCTTTCGGAGCTTTCATTGGAAATGAAAACACTGTTGTATGTTCTGGCTTCATAACATCAGGTTCGTTAGGAATACCAGAAGCAATCATAAATTCAGTAAGAGGGTCTTTGTTATCTCCTCGTACTGTTCGTATGTAATAAGGGTTGTGTCTTGCATGTATACCACTAGCACTATCTACTAACTGACTAACAGTACCAGATGGTTTAACACAAGTGATTGCTGTACTTTGGTTTATACCAAATCTCTCTGCCCAATATTTATTAGCTTCTACAGCAACACCTCTTAAAGTTTGTAATCTTTTTTCTAACCCACCTTCTTTACCATTCATCAATGGGCTGTCCATAATACCTGTAAGAGATACACCAAGCAGTCTCTCTTCTTCTGTATTGTTCTGCCATCTCTTTCTAAGATAACCAAAGTTTGTAAAGGTAGATTGTATAGTTCCTAACAACGTAGCTATCTGTATCTTTCTTGTAAGAGAAGCTACACTATCTGTAGATCGTACCACTACCTCTGTAAGATTACAAAACTGATTAGGTCGTAGTATAATCTCACTACAAGGATTAGTACCAAAATCCCAAGACGCATCTCTCCTACCATTCTCAGCAGCTTTTGCCTGTGCAGAAGCCCTGTTGAACATGCCTCTCTCACCAGATTTACTTTCATATAATGATAACCATTCTTTCATAAAGATACCTGCATCTGGTTTCTCTGTATAGGCTACAGAGTTATTAGCCAATGCTCTTTCTGGATTAGTAGACCACCACTCACCTGTCTTAGCAGATCGTATACGTTGATCGGATAGATTTGATAGAGATATAAGTGCTGACCTTCGTACACCACCAACTACTACTACCTCACCTGTCTTACAAACTATATCATGGCATTCCATAGAAGAAAGCTTTCTACCTCTTGCACCTTTAAATTTAGTAATAGTAAAATCAAACAGATCAACAAGAGGTTGAGGCCCACTAGCCCTACCACCAAATGTTTTTAATCTTGTACCTGCAAGCCTAACTTTATTAACATCTACTTTAGGAACCCTTCCTGTATACAGATAAGATATTAAATCTCTAAATGCTTTTGCCCATCCTTCTTTAGAATCTACAACAGATATAACATCTTCTGTATGCTCAAACTCTACGTCTGGAATAGTAGGAAGTCTATCAGAGTACTGTCTCTCTACAGAGAAGCCTACACCTGTACCATTCATTAGTATGTACAGCACCTCATCAAAAGCTTTAGGATTATCTATCGGTATATATGAACAGTTATAACCAGCAATGTTTTCTCTTTCCAATGCTTTACCTGCAGTCATAAGTGCCCTCATACTAGGCATTACCTCCAATGACAATATTGCTTCTTCCATATCCTCCCAAGATTTTTCATCAATTCCCTCTACGTTCTCTCTAAAGAAACTAATAAGTCTGCTTACAGTTTCACTCCAACTTTCTCTTCTATTTTCATCTGCTATCCAACGTGAGTATCTGGACATGTGTATAAACGATTGATATTCTGTAGGTAGATAGTTTCCTCCCATTAATGATACCATTATTTTTCTCCATATTCTAGTTCTAATATTAAATGTGCATAGTGTATAATTTTTATTATATCCTCAGCACCATTCTTATTTCTGTGCCGAGAGATGTACTTTATAATATTTCCTTCAAGGAAGTCAAGTTTATTTTTTGATATGTACTCTATAGGCATAATCTCAAAGTCTTTATAATGATCTCCTCCAACTTGAACATCTGTTGCCTTAGATCCTTTTAATCTCTTTAACTCTGTACTTCTTTTCTCTTCTCTATTCATCCTAGCCATGTACTGCTCATGAGTCTCTCTTTCTGAACTACTACTTATCATTGTTAAAATTCAATACAGTTATATTATCTTTATTATACATTTTATCTTTCACCTCTGGTTTTATAATATCTATCTCTCTAAATACAGCAGCTTGCCCATGCATTATAACATCATCTACCTGTGTTTGTAACAATTCCATAAACCCTCTTAATATAAGATAACCTGTAGACACATCAGGACTATCAGATGTATCATAAGACATAAAATTTATCATACCTTCATCTGTATCTTCTATTATAATACAATAAGAATCTTTAGGCAATGTATTTTTATACTTATCAAACTTAGCTTTAACACTATCCACTATCATTCTAACCACTCCTTTGGTACAAAGCCTTGACACCATGGGATATCGTATCGTTCACACCACCCACTATAAGTAGTCTTTGATCCTTTGTACAGTTTGTTGTTTGCATTCATAAACAGAAATCGTAAATCTAAATCTGGATGCTGTTTTCTAATTAGTAAATGTTTACCTCTATCTTGTGACGTAAACAAACCTTTTACCTCAATGTAAAAACCTTGATCTTCTAAATAAAAATCTGGGGTATATGTACTGTGTCTTACATAATTAAAATTAACTTTTTCATATAAAAAGGGTACTTTGTTCTTAGCCAATTGATTAGCTATATCTAATTCAAAATTAGACCGGTATCCATGTGCTCTTTTCAAGTGCTCTCTTCCTTATCTTTTGGTAAGTATACCATGTAAAATGAACCACATTTAGGACAGGATAGATTTGTTGACATACAATAATCTTCCTCTTCTTCTTCCATATCATGATCACCACCCCATATAACCTCAGTTCCACAATGCCAACAATCCATTAGTCAGACCTTTTTAATTTTATATCTTTTGGTGGATAGGCATCAAACAATGCTCCTGATTCATCTACAGCAAAGTTAAATATCTCTGGGCAGTGCTTCTTCATCTTCTCTAAATTCTCTGTCCACTCTGCCATGTAAAAACAAACTAATGCACCTCTTGTCAATACTCTCTGTACTTTAGCTAAATCTTTAGATAGAAGGTCAATCTTTTGATCGTAATCAAAATCATTCCACATGCCTCCTTCATAAAAACTTTTACATACCCTTATAGGAATAGCTGAAAAGTTATTTCTTAATTCCCTTATAATATTTGTACCCCCTTTTTTATCTTCAGAATCTGGGTAAGCATACCACACATTATCATTCATATAAATATCTGAAAAGCTAACATCAGTCTGAAAATAGATAGGCATTATATCTCCCGTTTTTTAAGTTTACTATACCATACAGATTTTGGAAAACGTGCTGTAGATCCTACTTTCCTATGCATAATAGCATTAGGCCAACATGTTTTCTTAAAATCACAAAATCCACAAATACTTGATAGCAATCTATTTCCTGTCTTCTTAACATTCTTATCTTTATCTTTGTATGTTTCTTCTGTATCTGTAAAACATCTTTTAAATTTCTCACCACCTAATAAAGCTTTTAAGTTCTTCTTTGCTAAATCAAGTGCTTCTTTTTTATCTTCTTCTTGTAGTTCTGGAGCTTCACATACCACCCACTCACCACTTGCTTTGTTAATAACTATCCACCCACCAAAATCTTTATTCTTTGATTGGCTGTACAGGTATCCTTGAGATATGTATCCAAACACATCATCTTCTTTTATTTTCTTATACCCTCCCATATCTCCAAACTTATGATCAAAAGCATAAGGACTTGCAGATTTAATATCCCATACTTTACCATCTATTTCAACATCCAACGTACCAGAAACAGAATGATTACCTAACTCTAATTTTACAGCTTCCTGTTCTGCTTCTATATTTATACCTGCCGATTTCATTACCAAAATGGCAATAGCTTCGACAAGATCACCAAACATAAAACGAACTAAAGAATTGTACTCAAAGTTTTTCTCTGCACCATCTCGTTCCATCTTCTGTTGACACAAAGGTCTACCTAAAGAAGACATACGAGGCCTCCATTTGCTGTCCTTGTTAGCAAATTGACGTACTACAGATGTAGCACAAGCCTCTTTAAACTCTTCTACAAGTTTGGGATCTAGATCGGCCCCTTCTTTTGAGACACGATCTAGAAACCCTTGTACTTTATGTAGTATAAGATTATTCATTTACTACGGAGTCATACTCTATTTTATCTCCAGATGAATGATATGCTTTCATAACAGTATCATTGTATCCTTTGACAAACTCCATAAATGATCTCATATGAGCATCATCTTCTTCACTCCATGTCACTGACTTCTGAGGTGTTAGCTCTGCATGGAAGTAGATGTTTCCACCTTTCTTCTTCCGTACTGAAGACAGCCCAATATTCATCAGCCACATAGGTTGCTTCTGTCTACTGAGACTCTTTAAGCAGTCAGCCACAGGTGTAAAGTTAGCCCCTTTTGCGTACCATACACAAGGAACATCTTTAACAGTAGTTTTACTACCATCTTTATTTACAGCATTCTCAAAAGATACTAGACCGTAAAGATTTTGAGTACATTTAATACTCTTCTGTACAGCCCACTCTGGACTATCTTTTGGCAATGCCTCTAGGGTATTATGGTCAAGTTTTCCACACTTCTTACCTCCTGCAGTGTCATAAAAGTCACTACCAAAGGAAGGAGCCTGTACCGTTTGGCAAGAGAAAGCACTAGCTTCATTATCCCAAACAAAGTAGGAATAAGTACGCATAAACACACGCATAGTAGCTTTCTCACCATATACAGGCCCTTCTGGTGGGGTAGTCATGCTGAACCAGCCTCTTGGAAGAGCATTACCATCAAAATCTTCTGTAGCATGATTAATAGCTAATCTGCTTACAGATGCTTTTGTAGTATTGTGATCCAATTGACCAGTCAGTTTCATTAGCTCCTCTGTAGAAACCTTACTTAGATTTTCTGGCAGAGCAGTATCCATTGTGGTTATTTCAGTCATGATTTATATATCTCCTTCATGTCTAACCAATTGTTACCTATTTTAATCTCGATTCCTATCGGCATATCATAATCAACATTGTATCTTTTCTTACACTCTTCAGGTAAAGACAACATAGCTTCTTTCATTGTCTCTACAGCTAAATCCTGTTCGTCTGGATGCACATCAATTACAATGGAATCGTGAACCGTATTACATATTATACTAAGCATTCTCTTATCTGTCAACAACTTTTTTAACTTAATTAATGCAATAGGCAGGAGATCGGCTGTAGCAAACCCTTGTACAGGATAATTTTTTATTGCTGTAGAGTTAGATACTCCACCGTACCTCATTCTATATACATTATTAAAGTTATAATATCGACCTGATGGAAGTGTAATACGATGATTAGTAATGGCATCATTCTGTAAAGTCTCATGCCACTGTGCTATCTTATTATACTTCTCTTTAAATGCCCGATAATACTCCATCTGTTTTGGTGTACCTAAAAACCCTCCGTACAAAGGCTTAAACGTATCGGCCTTTGCCTCTTGCCTAGTTACACCCAGCACAGATGCTGTAAATGAATGTACATCAACATCATTTCTGACATCTTCGTACACTTTATTATCCTTTGCTAAAAAGCCGGCAACCCTAAACTCTAGCTGGGAATAATCTCCTTCAAGTATATATCCACCCTCCCATCTGCTAACTACTACCTTACGTACAGGAAACGTACCACCTCGTGGCATGTTCTGGAAGTTAGGATTCCTAGAAGATAATCTTCCTGTAGAGGTAACACATTGCATATAATGTGGATGGATTCTACGTCTGTCATCTAAACCTTTTTCTATTCCTTCTATAAAGGTTTTCAAATAAGTTTTAATTGCATTATATCTTATATAGCTTTCCATGAATGTCTTTTGTTCTGGCTTGGCTGTAACTACTAAACCTTCTAAAGTAGGCCTATCTGTTTTAAAACCATGTACAGTAAGATCTAATGTATTTCTTGGTTGCATTCCTAATCCTGCAAAATCTCTAGTTTGCCTGTAGATAACACCTGTTTTGTTACAGGACTTGCAAATACGTTTTTGCTTACCTACTGTACCATCTCTCTTCAAAGCAAACTTATATCCTATACCATTACATGCTGTACATCTTTGCATAACCGTCTTAAACAAAGGTTTGGTTAAACGTACTATACCCTGCTGAAATGCCTGTACACTCATAGTTTTAGGTCTTCTCTTCTTTCTTGTGTTACCTCGTAACTCATAGCCTAAATTAAAATTACTAGCCCATTGTTTTTTATTCAGTACAGCCCTAGAAAATATAATTTTAGACCTATCTTCTGGACTATCTAAATTGACAGGAGTATCACCCATCAACTGTTTAACTTCACTGTTAAGGTACTTTTCTAATTCCTGTACTTCTTTTGTATAGGTAGCCTTAATCTCTAACAAATTTTTAAGACTTATTTGTAACCCACTGTTCTCTACATCACACAGCACATCACAAAACTCATTCATCAGATCGTTAGTATTCTTGAGGGAATTAGGCATGTTACTTAACTGTGCTTCATATAATTCTTTTGTTATCTGTACGTCTGCTTCACCATATTCTTTAACTATAAGCCAAGGTATGCTCTCAAACGACACATTTTTTTTCATATATTCTTCGATTAAACCAGTTTTCTTTTGTGGCAGTGCATATCGTTCACAGCACTTGGCTAGTGACAATGGAACCTTCTCCCCCCCATGCAATATGTATTCTGCTATCATAGTATCATGAACCTTGCCTGTATAGAAAAACCCACAAGCTCGTAACCACTTTAGATCAAACTTTATGTTATGACCAACTAATAGATCTGTACCATCTAAAACACTCTGTAGAGTATCCCTAGCTTTTTCTGTAGGCTCTTGATCTTTGTGATAGAAACATAGATAATTCTGCTCATCTCCACATATATAACCAACAGACACCAACATGTTTCCTGTATAGGGATCAGCATCAGACTTCTTATCTTCGTTTACACTGTATGTTGTTTCTATATCTAACCAAGTTATTTTCATGGTAAGTACCTAGCTTTCTGTATATCTATTCGGCAAGTAATAGTACCATGCCAACCAGATAACTTATTTTTAGATACACACAGATGACGGATGTAGTCTTCCTCATCTCCAAAGTTTTTACCTATACCTATAATAATATCGGCTTCGGCTGCTTTTCCTGTCTTGCTGTTCTCTAACATACTAAAATCTATCTCCTGTCTATTATGTGCATCATAAGATGCTTGAGATACTGCCCAGAGCATACAGTTATGTCTTTTTGCTATAGCTCTGGAACTTTCGTATACAGCTCTTAGCTTTTCATCTAGTCGTGAGTATACACCACTGATTGCTACTTTGTCAAGCTGATCTACAAAAATAATATCTGGTTTGTTTATCTCTACAAATTTATCTATTTCACGAATAGAGATTTCCCTGCCTTCTAACATAAATAAATTTTCTTTTATCTGCTTGTCATATATCTCATTATAAGTCTTAATATTGTCTTTTAACTCACTGACATTCTTACCTAAATAGGCACAGAAAACTCTACCCTTGACCAACCGGCCCGGTTCTTCATTTGCAAAATATGCTACTTTAAATCCTTGTTTTAAATATTCGGCAACTAAGTAAGAGCAAAAAGTAGTCTTACCTGTTTCTGGCCTAGCAAAAATAATGCCAAGATTACCTCTACCTACACCCCCAACTCTATCCTGTAGAGACTCTAACTCAAAATGAAACTCAAAACCTTTTTCATGTGTTTCTAAAAAGTCAGCAACATCATCTTCTACTCGGCTGTAATTTGTACTGTCCTCTGGCTGTTTGTTGATAAGTTCATCTACAAGAACTCGTAACCCCTCATAGTCACCTTCATTACCCAACCAAATGTCAGTAGCTTTAGATCCTATCTTCTGAGCTTTGTCTCTTCTCCAGAAATTTACGATTAAGTCTTGCATCATCTCAGGATTGTCTTGTACATAGTTAGTTAAATCTTTTATAACCAACTCAATAGACTCTCTAGACGAATCAGGCATAGATGGAAATCTATCCCTATGTAACTGTAACAACATCTCTGTTGTCAGATCTTCACCATATTTATCATGTGCAAAAGCAATAGTGTCAAACACTGTGCCTACACCATTGGCAAACATCTCTTTACCCACAACATCACTAGCCTTTTTGTAAAAGGTGTTATTTAGACATTGTGCTAATATCTGTTTCTCTATTGTCATACTTACCCCACTACACTAAAAAGTGTTCTATTTTAACTCAGTTAATATCTTCTCCTTTGACCAAGTTTTTATATCGTTATCTAAAAATTTTATGTTCGTTTGCATATGTACACTCAACTCTTTAGCAATGTCAAGTGATTTTTTTGTAGCATCTTTGTCAAGGGCTACCACAGCCAATTTAAAATTGTCAACTATATGTGGAATGTGTTCCTGTAGAAGGTTAGTTCCCATGAGAGCAACTCCTGCATGTCCCGATATTGTCACTGCACAAGCAGAAGCACAATCCTCTACGATTACAGCAACATCACTTTTGTTTTTGGTAATAAATGGTAATTTAGACGATGCATACCTTTTCCACTTTGGCTTTCTTCCTGTCAGACTTCTACCCACAGCATCAACTATTGTACTATCTTTGTATATACAGAAAACACATCTGTCTTCCTTAACATCATACTGTATATTACAGAATCTATTCTTGTATGCATGGAATATATTATTGTCACGAATGTAATCCATAGACTTTGGGCTTCTCTCTACAGGAATCCATGTTGCTGTCTCTAAATTAAATTCTATTTCTTGCTTCGGCTGTTGGTTAGATCTATGTACCATGCCTTGTATTTTTCCACTAATGTTACAATTAGCATAAAAACAGTTATACAGCAATAGGTTATGCTCATTACTGACAGAAAAAGAATTATTATGGCCACATACAGGACAATTGCTACGATAAGATAAGCCTTCTGGTACAGCCATTGCCTCAATGTAGTCACGAATGTCAATCATCTTTTTCCTCAGCTATATGTACAAGCTGTGCTTTGTCAAGTGGTATGTGAAAAAATGGTTCTTTAAGATGAGGTGCATTTGTAAACCTAGAGTTCTGTATCGTACCCACAGGAGATTTATCAACTTCATCTGCATCTATAAACCATGCCTTTTTCAAATCATAGTCAAACACTACAAATTTAAAATCATGTTCAGGATATTTTTCTTTCCAAATATTTATCAATCTTTGTTTTCTCTCAGGGATTCGTATTTCTTTCCACAGTGGGTTCCATGTACCTTTCCATTGTGTCTTAACTTCAACTTCAAAAAAATGTTCTTTATCTTTCTTTGCAGACACATCAAAATTATAATTTTCTACACTTACTATATCTGTATAATTATGTTTATTTAAATAATATATCATAGCTTCTCTAGCTTTTTTGTCATACATAATATATTGTAATCTGTCAAACGATCTATTTTTATTTACATGTTTAATCATAAGTAATCCCTGTTAAGTTAATAATATTAACTATTATACAGCTGTCTGTAATTTTGTCAACATATATTTTTTTTATAAAAACTTGCTAGTAATGGAGATAGAGATAAAGTTAATAAAAATAAAAATAACTTGACAATAAATCTGTCAGCTGTATAATAATAATTATGGAAGATATGCAAAATGAATTTGAAGCTAAATTGTTAGATGTTATTAATAGGTATAATAATAAAGGTTTAAGTACCCATGAACAAATATCAATACTTTCTTATTTATGTTTTGAACTTTGTAATAAAGTATTTATGGATGTAAGATTTGGTTATACTCATATTTTAACTATGCTTATGCAGAGAATAATATTTGACATGAACGAAGACCAAGACGATACCAAAAAAATACTACACTAGGGAGATGTATTATGTTTAGTTTTTTATCAGGCATAATCACAGGAATTATCAAGAACGGATTCTTGTTTTTATTTATTAGAGATAGTGGCAAAAAAGCCGAAAGGAGAAAGAATCTTGAGAAATCAAATAAGTTACTTAAAGAATATGAAAAAATCAGTAATCGCAGTAGGGATGTCAAGTCTGTTGTTAGTAGGTTGCGTAGGAAGTCTCACAGGAGGAAGTGATTGTCCAATCTTTCCTTGGCCTCCAGAAAAAGTTGTCGGCACTTTAGAAGAAGAAGCCTATGCTAATGCAGAATTTTCTGTGTGGTTAGCTGAAATTACAGCACATGGAGAGAAGATAGAAGTTTGTCGAGGTGAGGAAGAATGAAATACTTTGTCAGAGTTGTAGATGAAGATGAAAATACAGTTTTGTCAGTCGGTGTCCATAATTTAGATTTGTCAAGACGGTCTGACCAGAAGATACTCTGCCAACAAATACAAGAAGTTTGTCAATATGATGATGAAAAACAAATAGAAATGTTTTAGCTTGACAAATATTTTTCGTTGCTCTATAAAAAAAATAATTATTAATTTGACAAGGGAGAAAAAATGTCAGATAACACATTTATAGATTGGTTAGAAACCGAATTAGCAATGAAGGAGAAAGAAGATATGGCTAGAAGAGGAAGAAAGAAGAAAGTACAAGTGCCTACTATTACCGACTTACAGTTGGTGTTTGTAAACCGAGTTAAAGATTTGGTGATGAATATTCATGATGCAAATGGAGTAGAATATGTTACCTATTCTGATGTCTCTAAACTTGACAAGGCCTTTGATGATGTAGTAGAAGAAGCAAATCTTAAACATCAACAAATGACTATAGAGCATGGTAGAGATAAAGGAACTGTTCACAGAGCATCGTGGCAAGATTTAGTCAGAGCAGATCACCCTAATATTTATGTGGAGAAAGATGATGATGATGAGTAAGTATCACATCATAGAAAAAGATATTCTGTCAGAGGTTTTATCCTCTTGTGTACAGGGTAAAATCTTCACAGCAAAATTTGTCAAAAAAGATGGTGAGTTTCGTACTATAAATTGTCGGCTTGGTGTCAAAAAACATCTCAAAGGTGGAAGGAATTATAATGTTGATGATGCTAATATTACTGTTTTTGATTTAAAGAATAAAGGATATAGAAATATTCCTGTACAGAGACTAGTGGAACTAAACTGTGGTAACTTGTCAATCCGTAATTGGAATGAAAGTACAAGCAGTGTTATTATGACTGTTGCTGTATAGAATAACATAGGTGTGTTAGGTAATTCTAGGTAAATACACTTAATAAGAAATGAACTATTTGCAGACCGAGTTCTTGCCTATATAGAAAAGGGTAGTCTTTAATTAGACTGCTCTTTTTTTTTTGCACATAGGGGTTGACAATGTTTTGTAACTGTGAAAGGGTTGTTGTAGAAAAGGAGAAAGCAGATGAATGAATATATATTTACAACAAAACATACTGTTTTAATTGAAGCAGATAGTGAAGAAGAAGCAACAGAAATCTATGAAAATCTTGATGACTATGGAGATATTTCTGATGTAGAAATAAAGGAGAATGTATAATGATATTTGTAACATTTACAATAGATTATGGTGGTTATGAATACCTTGACTACTCATGGTTTAAAGATTATGGTGAAGCACACTATGAAAATGGTGAGTCTATTACAGATAAAGATATAATACGAGAAGTGTATGGAGATGGAGAAAATGGATATGAATATTTTGAAGACCATTTTAATGAAGAAACTAATGTATACACAGATTATAATGATGATACTATAGCAGTACATAAAGTACAAGAGATGACACAAAAAGAATTAGATGTGTTAGTTAAAATGGGAGTGTTACACAGAT
>Ga0080013_1004109_pt1 | contig 14566 bp, 14 predicted proteins | sample ETNvirenome_6_85_FD_69236 | JGI IMG/M metagenome (GOLD analysis project Ga0080013, IMG submission 69236) | Marine viral communities from the Pacific Ocean - ETNP_6_85 (SPADES assembly) (version 2) | ecosystem: Environmental > Aquatic > Marine > Oceanic | place: Pacific Ocean | collected 2013-06-19
GCGGTTGCGTGGACAAGCTGCCGGATTGTACATTGACCGTAAAGAAATCAGGACAGGAAGTATCGACTCTATGTCGCGTGAAGACGTTCTGAAACAATTAAAAGAGTTAGGATTAACAGGTGAATTTAAAAAAGAAGGAAATAAAACTGTCATTCAGGTCGAAGAGAAATCCAGTAGCGAAGGACCTAAAGACATCACGCCAGTGGAGTCAGAAGATAGTGAAGGACAAGAAAAAGTATGACCGTAAAACCAGAAACAACTTTCTGGAAGAGTGTAAAGATATTATTAGACGGTGGTGATTATATTGTTTCACGCCTTGAAAGTTATGTTACGCCAGGATTCCCAGATTGCTTAGTATTTCATAAGGATGTAGGTTTCTTTACACTTGAGTTAAAAGTGCTGGGAAGTAATAATAAGGTTACTCTATCTCCGTTCCAAATTGCCTGGAATATGCGTCATGCTTTGGCAGGAGCACCATCTTACATCCTGGTTAGCCTCCCGGTCAGTGGCACGGTCAAATTGTTTCACGGCTGTAAAACCAAGGACCTCGGCCAAAACAACGCGTTTAATGTGCCCGGGTTATACGAGGGAAGTCTCGTGGACCTAGACCTTGTCAAGCTCTTAAACTCCCAAACTCCCTCTTAATTGTTAATAACCTGTGGATAAGTCCAGCGTCGCACCGGGCGCCCGGCGCGCGATCCTTTCTTCCTGTCAAGTCTGAAACTCCCAAACTCCCAGAAGTCTGCCATTTTCCGTGGAGCTCGGATCCTGCTGCTGGATCCCGGGCCATGGATGCAGCTGAGTTTGCTGGTCTAAAAGTTATCCACAATTAGTTTAAAATAATTGTAGAATTTGTGATTCGGAAATGTTATAATAAGATGTCTTTTAATAGCGAGTGACCCAGTAGGTGAGAGGCGAAGGTAAAAGACATAGAAATAGAATAGGAGTTACTATGGATCAAGACTTAATAAGAGTATTGGAAAAGATTTCTAATGCCTTAGAAGAAAACACTACTATATTAAATAGGATTGCAGATCATTATGATGGGGTTGTTCCCGTTATGACACGCAATGCGAAACGTGTGGAAGAGGCACATAATGAATTAGAGGACAATAGAAGTCCGTTGGATTTTGGAACGGAGTTCAAGAAGATATTTAACAATTAACCCATAGGTTTGGGGAGCTCAAACTCCCCAAACTCCCACTGAATATCCTGTGGATAACCTGTGGATAACTGGCCGGCCGGGCGCGCTGCGCGCGAACCAAACTCCCATGCCTTTCTGAAACTCCCAAACTCCCGGAAGTCTGCCATTTATTGGCCGGATCCAGGACTGGGCTGGAACGCACCGGGCGCGCCGGGAGTTCCTTCGGTATAAAAGGGTAGGTTTTCTGCCAAAAAAATTTCGAAGCCCGGGTTGACATACGCTTCCAGGATGCGTATATAATTGAAGAGACTATAGAAAGAGAAGGAAATGTGCCGTTTTTAATGTTATTAATACCCCTGAAACTCCTGTTAATTGTGCTGGTCCTGCAGCAGCTGCTGCCGTGAGCTGCGGTGGCCGGGATCCTGCTGCAGCAGCTGAAACTCCCAAACTCCCAGAAGACTGGTAATTTGGATTCGTGGTTCATGGTGCTCTGACGCACCGGGCGCGCCGGGAGTTTACTTCAGAGTTTGGATTCGTAAATTAGTTATCCACAAGAAATGTGAAAGAGAGGTTGAGATGTCATGCATTTGATGATATAATAAGATTAAGAATGAGACCTGTAAGATAGCTACTTACGAAGCTAGGATATATGAGAGAGTCGCCTAGTCATTCTACTAGTTTGAGGCAAGATAAACGGTGTTAATCGGCTCTTGCCTCAAAAAGAGATGGTAATGGAGTTTAGTCCTTGCTCGGTTGGCCAGTAGTCCGTTCTAAACTCCCAAGCTCCCCAAACTCCCCAAAACTCTTAAACTCCATCTAATTATGATTCGTGTCCAGCCCGGGCAGCAGGTGAAGGTACTTCAGGGTACGCTGGAAAATTTAGGCATAAAAAAAGGGGGATATTATATCCCCCTTTATCGTGGTTTATAAGTGGACTACATACTTATTCCACTAAACCTAGTCTTTTAACTAGGTATCCAATATCACCTTGCATATGCTTTATTAATTCTAATCCCCCATTGTTTCTGTTTTGACTTGCCCACTCAACTATTGAATTGCAAAGTACACCACAAATTAGTTTCCAATCTGCACTTGAAGTCATTGGAACTTTAACATCAGCCAACTTATCGAGGTTGCCTAATTCTTTCTCTAACTTTAAATGGTCAATCATCTCTTTTAAAAGAGGAGATATGTCAGTACCATTTGAAGTTATCATTGGTAAATTATTAGTCATAGTAGTCCTTTATATTATTGAGTTATAACATCTGTCGCTCATTACACAGATGATAATTAAGAAGTAGTAAATGGCGACTATTGTCGCCATAAACACAAGACCCTCTAGTATGGTTTTAATCATACTTCTTGTCCATTGATTTTAGTAATAGTTAATGGATTAATATTTGCCCATCTTCTATGTTGAGGTAGTAAGCCATTACCAACACGATAAGCAAGTACATAATCGTTATGCTCTTTCACATTGGTTGGAACTGGATTGTTGGTATGTCTCCAAGCAAATCCACCAAGAATACCTCTTTTAATTTTAGAGGTAGACCCTGCATTATTAGTCCACTCGCAAGAGAAGAATCCCATACCCACTCTACGCTTGAATTCTGATTTAGTCATTTATAGTCCTTTCTAATTCTAATTACTTGGTATCATAGATAGATATTAAAGTATATAGCTAATTAAATTAATTGTGGATAACCTGTGGATAACTTCGCCCGGGATATAGTATGCTCGCGTGCGTGTGTGCTACTAGATGTAGGGGTGCGACAATTTGTCGCGCGGCGATTTGCCGCCCGGGCTACGACGCTCGCTAACCGCTCGCGCCCGCTCGCGAACTCGTCAAGCCACAAAGTCTGGGGGTATCCCCCCCTTTTCCAATGGGACTCCGATTATTTTAATCTAGGCAAGTCTGAGGGTGACAATCATGTATAAAAACGTTATAATACCAATCTTAAAAAAATTTTTAAAAAATGGAAACCGTTTCTAAATTAGAGTCACTAGATACGAATACACTGAAGTTGATTCTTAAAAATAAGCTGGAAGAAAAGCGTGAAAAAGCGCAAGGTGACTTCCTTACTTTTGTTAAGACAGTTTGGCCTGAATTCGTAGAAGGTAAACATCATAAGATATATGCAGATAAGCTAAATCGTATTGCGAGTGGTGAGCTTAAAAGACTTATTGTCAATATGCCACCTAGACATACAAAATCAGAATTTGCATCAAATTTATTTCCGGCGTTTTTCATGGGCCGTCATCCAAAAGCCAAGCTCATTCAAACAACACACACAGGAGAATTAGCAATCAGGTTTGGACGTAAGGCAAAGAACATGATAGAATCAAGTGAATATGAAAAAGTTTTTCCTCACGTTACCCTCGCTGCGGACTCTAAAGCTGCAGGCCGTTGGGAGTCTAATCATGGAGGTGAGTATTTTGCTGCTGGTGTTGGTGGTGCTATCACTGGTCGTGGTGCTGATCTTCTCATTATTGACGACCCTCACAGTGAGCAAGATGCTCTTTCTCCTACGGTCCTAGAATCACATTACGAGTGGTATACTTCTGGTCCACGTCAGCGTTTACAACCTGGCGGTGCCATAGTAATTGTAATGACAAGGTGGTCTATTAAAGATCTAACCGGTAAGCTGCTCGAGGCCCAGGGTAAAGACGATATGACAGATCAGTGGGAAGTTGTAGAGTTTCCAGCTATATTAAATGATAAACCTATGTGGGGTAATTTTTGGACCATGAAGGGTTTACTTGGTGTTAAGGCATCTATTCCACTTACAAAATGGCAAGCACAATGGATGCAACAACCTACCTCCGAGGAAGGTGCACTTATAAAACGTGAGTGGTGGAAAAAATGGGAAAAGAAAGAGATTCCTGAATTACAGTATATTATACAATCATATGATACTGCATTCAGTTCAAAAGAGACAGCCGATTACTCGGCTATAACAACATGGGGTGTATTCCAGCCAGATGAGGGTGGAAGACCATGTATTATTCTTCTTGATGCAAAGAAAGGACGATGGAACTTTCCAGAGTTAAAAAATAAAGCGCAAGAGGAATATAAATATTGGGAGCCAGAATTGGTACTTGTGGAAGCGAAGGCGAGCGGCCTTCCATTAACCCACGAGCTCCAGAAGGCGGGGGTCCCTGTAATTAACTTTACACCGTCGAAGGGAAATGATAAACATTCAAGGGTAAACAGTGTCGCACCTATATTCGAATCAGGGGCAGTCTATGCTCCATTAGACAGACGTTGGGCAGAAGAAGTTATCGAGGAGTGTGCAGCATTTCCCTTTGGGGACCACGACGATTACGTTGATAGTACAACACAAGCATTAATGCGCTATCGACAAGGATACTACGTGGAACTTAAAGATGATTTTGCTGACGAAGAGCGCGTCAAGGATAATAGGAGAAAATACTATTAATGGACATTATTGAAAAACAACGACAGCGCTATGATGAAAAATTCAAGCCCGATGAATCATTTACTGATTTAAATGAGGCATATGAAGCGACTAGATCAAAACGTGATCCAGATTTAATTAAATCAACTACAGAAAGTTTTGCTAATAAGAATATAAATCCAGCAGCTATTCCTGATAATGAAGATGGTTCTCAAGAGAATCAATATAATATTTTACAGGATACAGCTTTAACTGGGTATAATGCTGCAAAGATAGTTGCAGAAGAAGTTATGCTTCCTCTGCCTTTATTTGAAAGAACCCTTGGAATGAATGCTTATTCAGATGAGGGAGCTAAATATAGTGGTATTAAAGATTTTTTCTCTACACTTAGAAGTTCAGAACTAGAAGGAGTTGATTTTGTTCCCATTGCAAAAAATCAAAGAGATAAAGAATTTTTAAATGCTATTGAATCATATAAAAATGATTATGTTCTTTCATCAGATAAAATAATTGACCATTTAAATAAAACTTTAAATACAGATGTTGCAAATGTGCAAGAGTTTGCTGCAAAATATAAAGATAATGCAGAAATGGCAGAAGCAGCATCAGCTGAAATAAAAAAATTAGAAGATATATACCAAGAAGAAGGAAATTTAATCGGTAGTGATTTTTGGGAAGATGATAATTATTATTATATTAAAAATTTTAGAGAAATGCCGTGGCAAACAAATACTGCTTGGACCAAGTATGGTGATTTACAAATTCCAGGATTGGGTGTCTATAAAATTGATGATAGTGGCCAAGGCGCAATGATCGCGAACTCTCCAATGAATTTACAAGGTTCAGGAAGAGTTGGTGGTAGTGGCGATGAGTTTGAATACTTAAATCGTGGTTCTATTGGATCGTGGCTCGCGGACCAGGGCTTTGGATGGAATAGAGAAAATCAAGATTTTAATTTATATGGGGATCCAGAATCAAAACTTGCAGGAACGGTTGCTTCTTTTCCTTTAGCAGGCTTCGGATATAATCCAAAAGCTTACTCAGAAGTTATGAAAGCGCCATCAAAATTAAGTGGTATTGGTAAATTTTTACAAACTTCATTTTTTGATATTCCTAGTAAAAAAGGAGCGGCTACAGTTGGAGGAATTACTGCATTACCAGCAGCTTCTTACTACGGCTTATTTGATGAATAATGGTTGCCGGAATTCTTAGATTAGCAACGCAAGTTCCAAAATTAGCAAAAAGAGTTAAACTTATTTCTAAAGATGGGGGTAAAAGTTCTGGGTTAGATTTTGATAGAAATATTTTTAGTGATAAAGAAGTTTACAAAAATAAAATGCGTGGTCAAATTAATACTACCGCAGCTGGTGGTTCGTCTGGAAGATATGACCCAAATTTTGTAGGACCTAGAAAAGGTGTAGAATCTATTCTATCAAAATATTACACCGGAGGTAAGCCAAGAAAATCAGGTGGAGAAAAATCTACAGGTCTTAATCCTATGATGACAGCTAGATTACACACAGCACAAGATATGGTCCGCCCTAATGTAGATGTAATAAAATCTGTAAATAAAGTTCTTGTTGATGACGACTTTGTTGATGCATCAAAGCAATTTGAAATTTACAAATCAGGGCAAAGTAGATTTGCAAATACTGATGATATAAAAGATTATGCTAAACGTGGTATGGATAGACATGGATCTATGTATAAAAATCCTGGTTTAATAATACATCCTGATTTTATTGTTCCTCCAGAGTTACAATATATGGTTGATTTTAATCAAAAATTTTCCAAATATGATGATTCACCTTTTAGTCAACATCATCCTGGTATTTTATCTAATTTTGTCAGAAACAATTCTTATCATAAACATTATGAAAACAATTTATATCGTTATCTTACAGAAAAAAAATTAATAAGAAAAGCTTACAAAGATGGATTGATTAGTAAAAAAAGAATGGAAGACGATTTAAAAAAAGCAAATAAATTTATTAATAAAATAAAAAAAGATATGACTAATCTTGGATTAGAAAGTAAAATTTATAATAAAAAGAAAATGGGATTTGATACTTATGGTAAAAGATATGAAGGTTCATATTCTGGTTTATATAAAGATCAAATGAAAAATTATAAATTAGAACTACCACCTGCTTCAGCAAAAGGAGTGGATTCAAGACAACATATTGAAGATACGTACAACATGGTCCCAGGTCTTAAACCACCTGGACACGATGAAGGCGGCTTGATTAATTCAGACTTAACTGATACAATACCACCAAACAAAGGACCCATGTCAGAAGGAATTCCATTATTAGATCCACAAGAAAGTATTGATAGACAAAAATTCGCCGTGGGCGGATTTGCACGTTTATTTGGTGCAATGTCTAAAGTACCGAAGGCCGTGGCCCGCGTTGGTGACATGGTGAAGCAAACAGGAAAGGCTGAGAAGGCAACGGACATCACTGTTGCGCAAGCGGTAGAAGATAAACCAGCAATGTTTCTTTCAACAGTTGATGAGATAGAAAAGATGCCGGAAGTATCAATGCCAGCAAACCAATGGCTTGGAACAATTAAAAATAAACCTGGTGTGTCTGGAACAGAACTTGATGAGTTTGGACTAGAAGCATTATTAAATAATATTGCAAAAAAAGATCCAAAAAGAAAATTATCAAAGACCGAGCTCCTTGAAACTTATAACAAAGAGATGCCGAAGATTGACATGGATATTGCGATGGCAGAACCCGTGTCACGTGGCGCAAAAGATATTACAAAAATGTTAACAGCAGTTCGTCAAAAAGGACATGATGTTAGAGGGTATGAAAATCTTGACGTAATGAGTAGTGATCCAAGATTACTTACTGCACTACACCAACCACCACAGGATGCAACAGGAATGAAGATTCGTGAAAACATAATTAATGTTATGCGTGGAACAAATAAAATAATAGGAGAAGGGGAAAATGCGGATACAGCGTATTTACTAGCTTCAAGATATGGTGGGCAAAACGCTGATCTTAATACAGGACAACATTTTCCAGAATTATGGCAAAGCGCTTTTCCAAAAATATACCACGGAACAAATGACATTGTAAAACGTGATCATATGAATGTTTTAAAAAATTTAATACCAGCAGAAGATGTAACACAATTGGCATCAGCTAAAAATATTCCAGAAGAAGAAGCGTTTAACCAGTTATACCAAGCATTAAATATTTTTGATCGGCAGGTAATGACAGGTGATGTTCCAATTCCATTTTGGACAAAAAAATTATTATACCGTTTAGGTGATATGAGTGAAGGTAGAGGATTCTTTTACAAAAGTAAAAAATCACCAGCACATGATGGTGCACAATTTATTCCTGGTGGGTCTGGATATGGTGAATTAAAGTTCTACCAGAACTTTGATCATGGTTCTGTAAGGTCTGCAGAGAAAGCATATGACTCCGGTCACTTTAGTGGTGAAAAATTTGGAAGAGGACCTTTAACTGATAGTGGTAATGCACCTTTTGGATGGGGTCGATTTAGTGAAAGAATTGATGAAAATGGCAGAAAAATACTACTTATGGAAGAAATACAGTCTGATTTACACCAAAACGTAGCGCAAAAAGGCTATAAATATGCTCCAAGGCTTGATAAAGGCGATGTTTTGGCAGAAATGGGGGATTTTGCGGCTCAATTAGACAAAAAAATGCAAACTTTGGAGTCAACAAGGCTTCGAAAAGACAATATTATGAATTTATCACGTGCAGAACGTGAATTACCGGAAAATGTTGCTGAATTAAAGAATATTGAGAAGGCAATGAAGAAATTAGTAACTGATGTGAAAAAATTAAAGGCAAAAGTGGAGGAACAGAAGCGAATAACAGGTAAAAGTGGTCAAGTTCACCCAGATACGGCGTTTAAGAAGTCTGAAAACTATGCAAAAGTGTTTTTACAAGGATTAATGAAGATGGCAGCTGATAAAGGGTATGATGGCATTGCACTTTCAACTGGAAAGATGAAAAAGGCACATGGTGGTATACCTAAAGGTGGAGATAAGTTTTATGATGAGATAGGAGTAAAAGCGATGAAAAGAATTGCTAAAAAGAGTGGATTTAGATTTAAAGACACAACAATAGTTGACGGGAATGGATATACGTGGGAGAAGATCCCTTTAATTGAAATGCGTGATATAAACACAGGAAAAAATATTCCTGGTGAATCAACTATTCCAGTTTACAGTAAAGGTGGATTTGTTAAACAAAATATGGTAAGAGGAAATAATAATGGCTATTAAATCAAGAATGCCTGCTTCTGGTGCAATAGAAAAAGCAATTGAAGCGCTCAATGATGGACTGGAGATTTCTGGAAGTGGAACAGAAGTTCAGTTACCGGAAAAAGAAGTTAATTTTGAGCCTGATGTTGAAATTACTGAACTACCAGATGGCGGAGCTGAAATAAATACAGATCCAAACGCACCAATCGACCAATCACAAATTTCGTTTGATGCAAACCTTTCTGAATACATTGAAGAAGGAGATCTTCAAAAATTAGCAGATAAGTTAATTGCAGCTTACGAAACAGATAAAACTTCTAGAAAAGATTGGGAAGAAACATATACAAAAGGTTTAGACATGCTTGGATTCAAATACGAGGACCGCACACAACCTTTTGAAGGTGCAAGTGGCGTGATTCATCCTCTATTGGCAGAATCAGCAACACAATTTCAAGCACAAGCATATAAAGAATTATTACCACCATCAGGACCTGTTAATACAGAAATAGTCGGTGAAATTACACCTCCAATTGAAGAACAAGCAAAACGTGTAAAAGATTTTATGAATTATCAAATTACACACGTAATGAAAGAATATGACCCCGATATGGACCAATTATTATTTTATTTGCCTTTATCCGGTTCAGCATTCAAAAAAACGTATTATGATTCTGTATTGGGTCGTCCAGTTTCAAAATTTGTGTCAAGTGAAGATTGTGTAGTGAATTACATGGCATCTTCTTTAGAAGATGCTGTAAGAATTACACATATGACAAAAGTTGACTCAAACGCACTTAGAAAACAACAAGTAAGTGGATTTTACCGTGATATACCAATTACGTCAGGAGCAGTTTCTACTTCTGATGTAAAAGAAAAAATTGATGAATTACACGGCGTAAGCGACAATTTAGCATCTGAAGATGATGAACATGTACTATTAGAAATGCATGTTGATGCAGATGTTCCAGGTTTCGAAGATGAAAGTGGAATTAAACTTCCTTACGTAATTACAATTGATCAATACTCAAAAAAAATACTTTCAATAAAAAGAAACTGGAATCAACAAGACCAGTTAAGAAATCGCGTAGACTATTTTACACACTACAAATTCCTCCCAGGACTAGGCTTTTATGGCTTTGGTCTAATACATATGCTAGGTGGGTTATCAAGAACTGCAACAAGTGTTTTGCGGCAATTAATTGATGCAGGTACTCTTGCTAACTTACCAGCAGGTTTTAAAGCACGTGGTATGCGTATACGTGATCATGATGAACCTTTACAACCAGGTGAGTTTAGAGATGTAGATGTAACAGGAACATCAATTAGAGAATCATTATTACCACTTCCATATAAAGAACCATCGCAAGTTTTATTTGCGTTATTAGGTTTCTGTGTTGATGCAGGTAAATCATTTGCAGCAATTGCAGATATGAAAATGGGAGAAGGTAATGAACAGAATCCCGTTGGCACTACACTAGCGCTATTAGAGCGTGGAACCAAAGTGATGAGTGCAATACATAAAAGATTACACTATGCGCAAGGAATTGAATTTAATTTACTGGCGCGTTGTATTCAAATGTTTCTTCCACCAGAATATCCTTACATGGTACGTGGTGGAGATAGAATGATCAAATCATCAGATTTTGATGAGCGTGTTGATATATTACCTATATCTAATCCAAATATATTCTCAATGTCACAACGTGTTATGTTGGCACAACAACAATTGCAATTAGCGATGGCAAATCCAGCATTACATAATTTACGTGAAGCATATAGAAGAGTTTATCAAGCATTGGATGTTGATAATATTGATGCAATATTAAAACCTGACCCTGATCAACCACAACCAATGAGTCCTGCAATGGAAAATTCATTGGCGATGCGAGGAACACAACCAAAGGCTTTCCCTCAACAAAATCATAAAGCACATATAGATACACATGGTGAATTTATGTTTACGCGTATGGTTCAAATCAATCCACAATTGTATGCAATGATGGAAGGACATATTATGGAACATATTTCTTTAATGGCAGCATTACAAGTTGAAGAAGAATTTAAACAACAAACACAACAGGTTAATCAATTAATGATGCAAGCTCAACAAAATCCACAATTAGCTCAACAAGCAGAACAGGCAAAACAAGAATTAATGAATTCTAAAGAATCCCGTATTGCTGAATTAGAAGCTGAAATGATTAAAGAAATGGTTAAACAAGAACAAGAAAAAGCTGGTAATATGGCACAGGATCCACTTGTAAGATTAAAACAACAAGAAATTGATCTTAAAGCAGTTGAACTAACAGCTAAATCTGAAATTGAAGATAATAAACTTATGGCGGATATTGGTATAGAAGCAGAAAAATTAGATCTTGCCCGTGATCAAATGCAAGCTAAAAAGGAAGAGACAATCTTTAAGGAAGGATTGAAAGCTGTCGAAGAATCTGATAAACAGACTATTGAAGATATTCGACAAAATATGGAAACCTTGAGGGATGAACGTAAAATTCAAAGTGCGGAGCGTATAGCACGTATGAAGGGGAAAAGTAATGGACGAGCAGATAAAAATAATAAATAAAGCTATGCAGGCCGTGGAAAATTCTGCTAGAGAACAAATTAAAAAAGATGAAGATAAGTTACTTGTAGCTAGTGCCTTAATGGCAGTGACAAGAAATTTGTATGTCGAAGCAATTGGTGCTGATGATACAGCGCATGTTTTTGCAAGTGTTGCGGATAGTTTCTTGTTGACACAAGATATGATTGAGCAATATAAACCAACAATACATTAGGAGGAAAACATGAATTTATTAAAAGATTTATGGGGACATCTAAAAGAGTGGAATGAGTGGAAAATGAAGGACTGGATAAAGGCCGGCATTGTAGCAATTATTGTTCTTATTGTCCTTAAAACTGTAATAGTTCCAGGTGCATAATGCCACCGAAAATAAGAACTAAATTAAAAGATAGACCAGATTATGGCGGAGCAGCACGACGTGCTGCTCGTCGTTCTTCTCGTCGTGATGATATACGTGATCAAGCTAGAGCAACTTATGGTAGAAATTTAGGTAGAACAAAGTTTGGTAAACCAGATAAAGTTCAACGAAGAGGTATTGTAGGAGACTTAGCTCAACTTAACAAAGACGCTTCACAATTACCCGTACTTAAAGAATTAAATCAACTAAGAGATGATGCTTGGAGTGCTGGTAAAGAAGGTATCTATGGTTTAGGTCAGGGTGCTGCTAAACTTATACAAGGAATGCTAGGTTCATGGAACGAGGGCCAAGAAGCAAGAAAAGATGACAAGAAATGGACATACGGTGGTGATCCATTAGATATTGGCAAAGGGACCATGACTGATAACTGGATGCAAACTCAAATATTACCAGAATACATGGATGAATATGAAAGAGAAAGAGATAAAGGAAATTTACATTGGACAGAGTTAAATGAGTATACTGGTGGAAGAACAGGTATAGCAGAAAGAATTAATACCCTTAATAATTTAACACCAGAAAGATTATCAAAATATAGTCCAATTAAACAAAGAAACATTTTAGAGAGCATTGTTAATCCTGCCGAAGCGGATGCATTTAGAAGATCGGCTGCAGGAAAAGAAGGAATTGTAGATGATGCAATGTTAATGAATTATATTAACCAAGCAAAAGAATTATATGGTAGTGCAGGATTGCCATCAATTGCTGTAGATGATGAAATAATGAATTATCAAGATCCAATTAGAGATATGGTAGCACCAACCGGAACTGGACAAAGTATGGTTGCGGATCTTAATCCAAGAATACCATATCAAGATGCTAGTGCAGAAGATGTTTCAATTTCAGATATAAAAGAATATAATAAAAGCATAGGAATTGATCCTGATCCTGGTTGGTGGTCTTATCCAGTAGGAATGGATCAGCGCCCAAATACTACATCACATTGGTTACAAGGAATTTATCCAAATTATACACCAAATCCAATATTAAATGAATTAGAAGGTATGGATGAACAGGAATTATTGGATTGGGGAGCACAAAATCCTAATGAAGCAAAAGTTTTAGGATTTAATCCATATTATTCAAACATGTGGCTTGACTAATGGACGCACGTGAACGATACATAAGTACTACAAAAGGTGGTTATTCAAAACCAGGAACTACAACAGGAACTACTACAAGCACAGGAGGTGGTACAAGCACAACATCAACTGATGAAAGTAAGGACAAGGTAAAACAAGATGCAAGATCGACATTTTTAGCAAATCAAGCAAAAGAAGCAGTAAATAAATACTATTCTGGTATTGCTAAGGCGATGCAAGGATCAGGACTTGAAGGTTGGACAGTTAAAGATTTAGATCGAAGGGGATCAGGTGTTCCAGGAGATAAAGGAGCATTACTATCTGATTTAGAAAAAATGCAGGTTTTAGCCCAAGGATCAGGCAAAGGACTAGGGTCTTTTATTGCTGTAGATTCTAGTGGAAAACCTATGTATACTAGTGAAGGAAACCTTATATACACTGGACTTGGAACTCATCTTCAAGATCAATGGGGAAAAAGTATTAATGAATTTGCTGGAGGAACTGGAGAAACATTTTTAGATGAAGAAATAGATAGATATTGGAAACAGAGATATGCTTTTGATCAATCTTGGTCTGGCATGGATGATTTTGATCAAAGTTTTTACGGACCAGGAGGACCAACAGAAGTATCGGAAACATTTGCTGGTGCACCTTGGATGCAGAAAGGATTAGGTGAAATAATAGCAGAAGGACCAAAAGGATTTGGTGAAATGCAATCTATTTATGGTGAAGAATTTGATCCAAGTAGAGAAGCGTCATGGCTTTACTTAACGGGTATTCCACAATTTAGTGATCAAACAATTTACGATTACGTGTAGGAGAATAGAATGTTAAATTTATTATTGAAACCATTATTAGGGGTTGCAGGACAAGCAGTTTCTGGCTTCGTAGAGACAAAGAAAGCGAAGGCCCAATTGAAACTAACAGAAGTTCAAGCAGCAACTAAATTGAAACAAGACCAGATCGCCGGTAAAGTGGCGTGGGAAGCATCTGCTGTTGATCAAATGAAAGGATCGTGGAAAGATGAGCTAATTTTAATTTGCCTTTTGGGGCCTGCAGTTTTAGTTTTTTTTCCAGGAATGACACATCATATTGAGGCAGGGTTTGTTGCACTGCAACAGCTTCCGGATTATTATAAACATTTATTATACATTGCCTGCTCAGCTAGCTTCGGCATCAAGGCTGGAAAAGGTGCAATGGGATTATTAAAGAAAAAGTGATTACACCACAAAGATTAACAGCATGGAGAATATTTCCACGCTTACTAATTACACTCTATGGTTTTTCTTTTTATAGAACTACAGAGTGGTTCATGGCACTTCCTGACCCAACAAATGCACAATCTGCTTTTGTTTCAGTCATTGTAGGTGCTGGCGCCGCATGGTTTGGTTTATATGTAGGTGGGACAAGACAATCTAAACCAGAAAACAACGAATAGTATTGACAAATACTACCCTTTAACATAAAGACAAATAAGGAGAAAAATATGGTTGGAAGAATTATGTCAAAATCTGAAGGTCGAAAAACACCAGGAAAAAAATTTGCAACTACTACTTATAAAAAAGGTGGTAAAATTAAAAAAATGATGTCTGGTGGACCAATGAAGCAAGGATATAGTCCTCGTGTTTCAAGTGGTGCAACAGCTACAGCATCAAGACCAGCAGCAGCTG
>Ga0080013_1002985_pt2 | contig 14563 bp, 15 predicted proteins | sample ETNvirenome_6_85_FD_69236 | JGI IMG/M metagenome (GOLD analysis project Ga0080013, IMG submission 69236) | Marine viral communities from the Pacific Ocean - ETNP_6_85 (SPADES assembly) (version 2) | ecosystem: Environmental > Aquatic > Marine > Oceanic | place: Pacific Ocean | collected 2013-06-19
AAACAAATTCAAAGACTCGAAGGAGGCAAAGCTTCAGCTAGAAACTTAACTCTCGATTATACAAGAAGATTAAACTATCAAATGAATAATGTTTATCAAGCCACTCGAAAAGGAGTGGATGCTACAGGTAATCCTAATTTAATTGATGAGTTAGTAGTAAAGTTTTTACAGTCAGGAAAAGAAACACTTAAGAAAGGAAGAATTACCTTTAAAGGTTTTCCTAATCCTGATGCGCTTATGAAATCCTTAGGAAAGTTAGGGGCTAAACCTAATGATGTTGCAGAGTTGATTGATAACCTACACAAGATTCGTCAAAGCATGACTCAATATAAAAATGCTATTTGGAAAGGTGGTAACGTTACAACGAAAGGGATTGATGAGTTTAATAATATTATGAACACACGTTTCAAAGATTTCTTTGGAACCGTTTATAAACTATTTGAAGATCCAAAATTGATTAAAGCTACAGGCTTTCAACCAGCCATGGAAGCGATTGAAGAATCAGCTAAAGTATTTAGACGTTATGCTAATGCTAATAAAGTTAATCTTTCTAAAGCAGAATCCATTGAAGAAATAAAACGTTGGTTAAAGACCGCAAGACTCGATCCTATTACTAAGACACCGGAATGGGTCTATGGCAATAAAAGTATCGGAGCCGATACTGGAACCATTACTGCGAACATAGCAAAATATATCACGGCAGGAGGAAAATTTAAACCTGATCCTAAAGGAGGATTAATTCAAACTAAAACAGACCTAGAAGCTTTACAAAAATTATATGGTAGCACAAAGAATGCACAGACATCTATTGCAAATACCATGACGGACCTGGGTGGGATTTCAGCACGAGATAATTTCTATAACACTTTAAAAATTTTATCCGACCAAGCAGTTAAAGGTGGGGGCAGAGGATTAGTCTATGGAAGTTATGATGATGCGATTCAAGCGTTCAATGCTAAAGGAAATCGTTGGCAGCCTACTGTTGCAGCTCAGCCCTTAAAACTTACAACCAATTTAGCTGAAGAATATTACACGAGTCCTATGGACGGACTATTTACTACAGAAAATATAGCTCAAGCAATGAGACTCGGAGAAGAGATTCCTTTAAGTGGAATCACTAAGAGTTTAGCCTATCGTTATTTGTTTTTAATCCCTAAAGGATTAACACAAGCGGGTAAGACAGTGCTAGGTCCTTTCACCCATGGAAGAAACTTTTCTTCAGGTGCAGTTACTACCATCTCTACGGGAAATATTTTTATTCCTCCCACAGAAATGGCTAAGGCTGCAAGCATAGCTTGGAGAACCATCCAACCTCAAACCCTATATAGAATTACAGGCAACCCAAAATGGTTAAACATGACAGCTGATCAAGCACGCTATCGTTTCCTTCTTGATGGCGGAATGGTGAACTCCAGTGCAACCATGAGAGATGTGATGGGATTAATTAAAGACGTTGGAGTTAGAGGAGATGTCATGGACAGAGCTTTCAATTCTTTAGGTAAAAAAATGAAGGGCATGCTAAGCTGGGCTCAAGATATGTACATCGCTGAAGATGATTTCTGGAAAATATTTAACTGGTTTGGAGAGTCTTATAAAATAAGACGAGCATGGGAGAGCGCCATCAAACGAGGCGTCAAGAATCCTAAAACTAATAGAAAATATACCAATGCAGACATGCCTAATGAAATTGATATCATGACTCATGCAATGAGAAACGTACGAGACACGCTTCCCAACTATGCATACGTATCTGACTTTGTAAAAACATTTAGAAGATCTATCCTAGGAAACTTCGTATCGTGGCCCGCTGAAATTATAAGAACTACAGGAAGACTAGCGCAGATTGGCCTACAAGAAATTAAAGACCCCGTCTTTGCAAGACAAGGTTGGGAAAGATTAATTGGCTTAGGTACTGCTTACGCAGTCATACCTCCGATGGTGGTTGAAGCAACAAGAGGACTGTATGGAATTACAAGGGATCAACTTCAAGCGATGAGAGAATTGATTGCACCTTGGTCTACTGGCTCTACGATCTTACCTATCAGAGTTAAGAATGAAGACACAGGTAAATGGGAATATCAATACGTTGATTTCAGTCATGGTTTCTTTTACGACACCGTCCTTAACCCGATTCAACAAGTGATTACTTCCGCAGAAGTAGAAGATGATGAACCTTTAATCAAAGCGATGGTACTAGGAATGGCTAAAGGCTTAGATCGAATGGTCGAACCTTTCATTTCAGAATCTATTTACTACGCAGTGATCGCTGATCTCTTAGTAAGACAAGGAAAAACAAGAGATGGTAGAGAAATTTTCAATCCTCGTGAAGATTGGTTTGGAGAAAACGGCAAGCTAATGAAGTCCATTAGACATGCAACCTATCAAATGGCACCTGGATCATTAGCGCAGATGAGAAGACTCTATGCAGCTATCGCCGATGAAACACTTAAAGGTAAAGAGTATGAGATCCCAACAGAAATGCTAGGCTTCTTTGGAATGAGACCCGTAGGTATTCATCCATTAGAAACATTAGAGTTTGCTTTACAAGATTTCTTAAGAGATGAACGAAGTGAAAGAAAAATAATCACGCAAGGATTATTTACCGGAGATCCTGTTGAGGATAAGAATAAAATGATTAGACAATTTATTCATGCCAATGACAAACGATTAGAGACCATGGATAAATTAAGAAGAAAAGTAATGGCCTCATTAGTTTTAGGAGAAACAAGACAAGATGTTTATAAATTGTTTGATGATCGAGGAAAAGGGGATCTTTTTCAAGCTATCATGAAGAATCAGTTTGAACCTTTTGGAGTAGCGGAAGGAATAGAAGACGCATTAGCAGAACAGTCTGCAGAATACTTTAAAAAGTTTGGTAAAGAAATGCCAGATCCTTTTAAAGATAATTATAACTATAAGATTATTGAAAACATAGAAAAGACCCTAGGCAAATACCAGTTACTAGATAAACCTCTCATGATTAAAGAAAAAGATTGGCTACATAAAGACGATCAGTCCAGTTTGATGAATCAACCTTTACCGACAATGCCTACGCCAAAAGTGGCTCAAATGCCTGCACAAATGAACCAACAAACTGGGTTGACAAGAAGTGAGAGTGCTTTATTGTCACCATCGGAGCAAGTAATTGCAAGGAGAACATGACCCCTAAAACTATAAGAGAAAATATTATTAGTCTACAAGGACACATCACAGGGATTAAAAGAGATGTGGCTAACATCAAGAACAATCATTTGAAACATATGCAAACACATATTCATGACTTGGGTGGCAAGATAGACAAAATCTATTGGGTTCTTTTAGCGATGGTGGGGGCCATTGCCTTACAATTATTCCAGCATTTCCTAGCATAATCTATGCAGTTATCTTTAAATTTTAGCTTAGACGAGTTAACTAAGTCGCAAACAGCGACGAGGAAGGGTATTGACAATACCCCTAGTCCTGAGCACCAGGGCAACCTACAATCGCTTTGTATGCACGTCCTACAGCCCGTTCGAGACCATTTTTCTAAGGTTGTAACCATTTCCAGCGGATATCGCTCTCCAGAATTGTGTACTGCCATAGGCAGCAAAATCACGTCGCAACATGCCCGTGGAGAATCAGCGGACTTCGAAATCTTTGGAGTATCCAATAAAGAATTAGCAGATTACATCAACGAACACCTAGAATATGATCAATTGATTCTCGAGTACTGGAAAGAATCAGATCCGAACTCGGGCTGGGTGCACTGTAGTTATTCGGAGGGGAATAATAGAAAGCAGTATCTGAAAGCTTATAAAGACGAGAATAATAAAACACGTTATCAACCTATGGAGGGACAATGAAATTTGTATGGGAAAAATTAAAGGCAGGGCATGAGTCGTTATTCGTAACGGCTTTTAATCGCTATCAGGGATTAGTTTTATTTCTGATGCTCGTGGCCATAATTTTAAAATAATCGAAATCAAAAATTCTGCGCGCCTCGCGCGTATATCCTATTAAATCCATGACCTAAGTTCTTCACCGAGAACTTCAGATGCGATATTTATTTTTTTACGTAGGGAATCTTGAATTTTTTTGTCAACCGTATCTTCGGCAATAAGGTCGATATACGTAACGGACTTCTTTTGCCCAATTCGGTGGGCTCGGTCTTCTGACTGTAATCGTTTCTCCAGGTCATAGCCATTAGAATAATAAATTACGGTATTTGCTGCATGAAGCGTGATTCCGTATCCACCCGTTTGAGGCGTACCTACAAGAAATCTGCATTTATCATCTTCCTGGAATCGTTTACGATAGTTCTCTCGATTCTCCTGAGTCGTAAGTCCATAATAATCAACCACGGACCTCGGACCATGGACCTTCTTAATTTCCTTAACTATGTTTTGAATATCTCTTTGCCAATGAGCCCAGATGATAGCTTTTCCTTCAACTTCATCTAAAATATCCATAAGCTCCCCTAGACGATTGCTCTTTATATTCTGTGTAGTCCCATCATCGGCTACAAAATGACCACAGGTAATTTGTTGAAGTCTCATGAGTTGAGTCAACGCTGTCACAGTAGTAATTTGTTTTCCATTTAATTGAGCTAATGCTTCTTCTTTCATTTGTTTATAAACTTTCTTTTGATCTGAAGTTAAGTCTACAGTTCTTTTCATATAAATCTTACCTGGTAAATCTAAACAGTCTTCTTTTAAAACTCTATAAGAGAAAGGCTGTAGTTTTTCTGATAGTTCAGCTAAATTTTTAAATCCAGACACTAATTGAATTGAACGTCCAGAAATAAAGGCTGTTTTCATTATCGCGTATCTCACTCTAAAGGAATAATAAGAGCCATGTCCTAAATGTTCTGGATCTAGAAAAAAACATTGAGCAAAAAGATCTAAAGGGTTTTTAGTAACAGGGGACCCTGTTAAAATTCTTCGATATTTAGCCATATCGGAAATCTCAATAATATTTTTAGTCCTTAAAGCTTTAGGATTTTTAATAGTGGTAGACTCATCAATAGCCATTAAGGTATTATGGGAAAGTAGGAATTTTTTAGCAAAACTTAATCCTTTTTCTGTACTGAAGGCTTCCACGTTCATGATGAGAATATGAAGTTCTTCTCCAGTCTTAAATAAAGTACCTAATTTTTTTGATTGTGACTTAGTTATGTTGGCTTGCCACAAAACGGTCACTTTTTCTATATGTTCGGGTAAATGAGCAGGCAACTCTTGATTGTACCAAGTCCCCACCACCCCTTTAGGAGCGATAATTAAAAGACCATCTATTTTCCCTTTATCATATAACATAGCCGCATTATCTATTAATACTTTAGTTTTACCTGTACCCATTTCCATAAAGTAAGCATAGGTCTCCCTATTCCAAGATTTTTCTAAAGCAGTAAGCTGATGCTTATACGGCTCCGTTTTAAATTTATAATTCATACTTCTTTCTATTGACTTAATATATAGGATATATTATATAATTTGTCAATGAAAGAAAATATAGATTATAAAACTATCCGCGAAACTCCACCTGTAGTTTACGTAATTCAAGAAATTGCAGGAACTAGAGATGGGAGACCGAAGATTAATATTATGGGAGCGGCTCAATATGGAGTATTTAAATTTTTACTTCCCGAGCTTTCTCAAATTATTTTTTCACCAGGCCCTTTAATTTTTAAATTAAGAAAAGGGTTACAAAATTATCGAGCAAAAGATTTTTTATTATTAACAGGAGATCCCGCAATTATTGGAGTAGCCTGTTCTATAGTTTCTGACATTACTAATGGTAAATATCAATTACTCAAATGGGATAAACAAGAAAGAAAATATTATCCTATTCAAATTAACTTACATGAGAAAGGACAAATAGATGAATGATATTAATTTTGAAAAAGATCAAGAAGAAGTTCTAGATCGTACAGAAAATCTAACTTCCTTAGCTGATCAAGTAAAAAAACTAAGAGACTTAGAGGATGAATTTAAAGCTGAAGAAGAAGCTCTCAAAAATAAGAAGAGAGAAATAGAAAAAGTTTCAGGTGAAGTTATCCCTACACTTTTAAGTGAAATGGGGTTATCATCTCTCAAACTTGCAGATGGTTCTGCAGTTGAGGTAAAACCGTATTATTCGGCGAATATCTCTATCAAAAATAGAGAAGCGGCGTATAATTGGCTTCGTTCTAATGGCCTAGGTGACATCATTAAAAATGAGATCACCGTTTCCTTTGGAAGGAATGAAGATAACAAGGCGGCAGAATATGCTAACCTTGCGAAGGGTCAAGGATTTCAACCAACACAAAAGTTGAAGGTTGAACCTATGACCCTGAAAGCTCTCGTCCGTGAGCGTACTGAAGCAGGCAAAGATATGCCAACGGATATTTTTAACGTGTTCGTAGGAAACCGAACCACAATTAAAAGGAAACAATAAACATGAAAAGTGAAACACAAATCACGAAACGTGAAAATGCAGGAGCATTGTCTACGAATTTATTCGAAGCTGATGCTAATGCCGGCTCTCAGAATATTTCGCAAGAAGATCTTGCGTTACCATTTCTGAAAGTCTTAGGACAACTATCTCCTGAAGTAAATAAAAGGAATGGGAAGTATGTCGAAGGTGCAGAACCTGGCATGATTCTCAACACTGTCACAAATGACATTTATGACGGGAGTAAGGGGATAGAAGTATTGCCAGTATACTACAAAAGACAACTTGTAGAATGGCAAGACAGAGGTGAGAGTAAAGGAGCACCTGTAGCAATACATGAAGCTACAAGTGATATCATGAGTAAAACTACTCGTGATAAATCTTACAAGGATAGATTACCAAACGGTAATTATATCGAGAATACTGCAAACCATTTTGTAGTTCTCTTGGGAAAAAGTCCTACAACAGCTTTGATTTCTATGAAAGCTACTCAATTAAAAGTGAGTAGAAAATGGAACTCAATGATGATGGGGATTAGAATGCAAGGAGCAAATGGTGTATTCACTCCGCCAACATATAGCCACATTTATAAACTAAAAACAGTTCAGATGTCTAACGACAAAGGAACTTGGTTTGGTTGGGATGTGACGAAAATCGGTCCAATAGCTGATAAAGCTGTTTATGCTATCGCTAGAACTTTTGCTGAACGTGTAGGGAAAGGCGAAATACAAGCCAAACCCGAATCGGATGAAGCCAAAAGGAAAACGCTAAGTTTATAAAAACTCCAAGGAGTTGGGCGGGAGCGGGAGACTTAACCCGCCCATTAACTTATTATGAAGAAAGTGATTGAACAGGCACCGAATACATATGAACATTGGATAGATTCCGGAAGGGTTATTATTCCTTGTTTGAAAGGAACCCCTATCGTTCTGGATTGGAGTAGACCTAATTTTAAAATAACGAAAGAAGAATGGAAAACAAAATACACACACTGCGCAATTGGATTAAGACTCGATCAAGATATTGATTTTGATATTGATAACGAATTAGCAAAAAGATTTATAAATAAATACATAAGACCTGGAGCTGCCGTTTCTGGTAGACCCAGTAATCCTAAAAGTCATTATTGGTGGAAAGGCAAGTTAGATTTTAAACAATTTGTACTTCCTAAAGAACTTAAAGAATATTATAAAAATTTCCCACACGGAGCTACTTTATGTGAAATTAGACATGGGAATAGTCAGTACACTATAGTTCCTGAGTCTTTGCATAGTAAAGCTAATGAACATGTTAAATGGGAAAGTTATGAAGGTATAAACGAGTACCCTGGTGATTTAAACATGGATTTAAGGAAAGTGGCTCTTTCAACTGCCTTATGCATTCTTTATGGAGCACAAGGACAAAGAGATGCTTTTTGTACTGCGGTTGCAGGAGTTTTAATAAAGCATACTAAATGGACCGAAGAAGAAATTAATGAATTTGTTTATAATTTAGCTCTTTTATCAGATGACAACGAAGCAGAAGACAGGGCTGAGAAAGGAACAAGTGTCAAAAAAGCAACTAAAAAATATGGAATGCTTAAACTTGCCGAAATTATTGGCTGTTCTTCAAAAACTGTTGCAGAAATCTTTAGCTGGATTGGAGTAGGGTATGAAACCGTACAAGGAGCTGCAGTAATAGGAGAAATTTTAGAATATGGGCAAGACAGATATTTAGTACAAGTTAATGCAACGGTAGAGGGGCAACCAAAAAAAATAGAAATCATAGTGACAGGTCCAACCTTGATGAAACAAGGACCTTTTTACGATGAAGTAATGAAACAAGCACAAGTGTGGATTCCTCAAATGAAGAAGAATGACTTTGATAAAATCATGAAAATGAAATTTGATGCGCGATCTTATTCAGATGATTATGTAGAAGAAGCCGCAGAAGACAATAAATTTATTAAACATTTTGAACAGTATTTAAATGCAAGGCAAGCATCCACAGATAAGAAAAGTTTAATAGAATACAAACGTCCACACTATGATCAAGAGAAACAATATTTAGAATTTAATTTAGATAATTTTGAAGACTACTTAAATGAAGTAAGGAGAATAGATTTACCTAGAGTAGATCTTGTTATGAAAATTCAAAGAGTTTTGGAAGCTAAAAAGATAAGAGGAAAGACCGGAGAAAAATCTTTCGTTCGTTGGCGTATACCTAACTACGAAATCGCTCAAAGTAGTTTAATTATTGAAGGAGAAGCAGTAGAAGTAAAGGAGATTACAGATGATAAAGCCTAGATTTGTAGTAGGGCCTCCAGGAACTGGAAAAACCCATACATTTTTATTAGAAAAATATAGAGAGTTTTTTAAGAAGTATGACCCTGATAAAATTATTTTAATTTCTCATACCAATACTGCGGTCAACGAAATTTTAAATGCCGCAATGGATGTACCAGAAATTAAAGAAAGAGGTTATCGAAGAAAATTTTTTGAAGATCGTATATGCACCATTCATCATTATTGTAAAAAGAAATTAGAGAAAAAAGAAGTATTTAATGAGCAAGACAATGAAGATTTTAAAAACTTGTGTCGACTTCATATAGCTTTTGCTTATTCTAAATATGGATCTGATGTTTATCGTGATCATTCTTTTTTTAAATTTATAAAAGCAGCGTACGGTCACAACAGAACTCTCGAAGAACATTGGCATCATCCCACTACTGATAGAATGGAATACTCACCTTATAATCTCACTCAATTACAAGAATTAAAAACAGTTTATGAAAAATATAAGGATGATAATAACCTTAATGATTTTGCCGATATGATTACTAAATACAATGAGAAAAAAATTGAATCAGATGTTCAAGTTTTAATGGTGGACGAAGCTCAAGATACCAATCGTCCGCAAATTGAAGCCGTCTTTAAAATGGCTAAAAACGTTAAAGATGGCCACTTTTACATGATAGGTGACCCTGACCAAACTATTTTTGAATGGGCTGGCTCAGACGCAGAATATTTTCATAAAGCTTCTGCTAATCCTTGGCATGAATTAACGGAAGGTAAAAGATGTGGAGCAGCTATCAATAAGTTTTGTAAACAAACCATTGCTCCTATTTGGAAACATTATGGGTACACGAGAACCTGGTTACCCGCTCCAGGAATTCAAGGAAACATTTTTCCATTACCTGATCTTCGACCTTCTTTAAGTTTAAAGAAACTTTTAGATAAAATAAAAAATACGAATCAAACATTTATTTTTGCATACAGAGGAAAGCCTAGTGATAAAAGAATTAAACAATTTTTTCATGACTATGGAATAGAGTATGCTCATATCACAAGTTCAGCTCATGTATCTTTGAAGGAATTAAAATGTCATGATGAATGGCCTAGTTTTACCGAAGGGGCCCCTAAAAGTTTAAAACAAATAAAAGACTTTTGGGATTATTTAGGTAGTCGCGCCATAGTTTTTGGTAAAGGTACTTTCAAATTTGAGGATTGGATCATTAAAGACTATACTATTGATGAGTTGATTGAGAAAAAACTTATCAAGCCTGATGCAAAACTTGTTAAACATTTTGATTTACTACGAAAGCGCGCAAAAGGTCATGACGTTAAACAACATGATAAACGAATGCTATACATTAGAAAGGTTCTAAAGAACGGATTTGATTTTGATGGAAAAATTAGAATTAAATATGGAAGTATTCATAAAATAAAAGGAACTACGTTTGATAATGTAGTAGGAGATCTTAGTCTATTTAGAAATAAAAGAGAACCTCTATTTGTTGAATTAAGATTAAAGTACACAATGTTTAGTAGAGGTATTTATGATGTGTGGGTATTAAGATCAGAAACTGGAAAGGAGTTAGGAAGACATGGGACCATATGACAAACAGATAGGGGGAGCACACTACTTAAAATTTAAAATTCAGCCAAGTGAGTTTGCAAATAAGAATAATCTTAAATTTGCAGAAGGCAACGCAATAAAGTATATATGTAGGCATGCAGATAAAGGAGGAAAGCAGGATTTGTTAAAAGCAAAACATTACGTCGACATGATAATCGAAAGAGATTATCCTGATACACCACATGTTAAGCCTCTCCCTAAAGGGTTTAGTCTTAAACCTTCAGGAGATAAAAAATAATGTGTACTGCACCTGAAGTAGATGATTTAGATTTGAAAGGGGTTGATATCGTTGCAGTAGACTTAGAAACTTATGATCCTGATTTAAAAACTAAAGGATCAGGAGCTGTACGTGGTGTGGGTTATGTGTGTGGTATAGGGATATGCACCGGCAAACAGGCTTTATATTTTCCGATTCGACACGCGATGAGTGGAAATTTAGATCCTAAGAGTACTTGGAAAGTCTTAAATAAAAAACTATTTCAAAATTCTCATATTAAAAAAGTATTTCATAACGCCATGTACGATGTCTGTTGGATTCGTGCAGAAACCGGGCTCATGCCGAAAGGAGAGCTATTAGACACCATGATTGCTGCCTCAGTCATAGATGAAAATAGAATGAGATATACTTTGGATTCAATAAGTAAAGATTATCTCAGTGGAGAATCTAAATACAAATATGATCTCCAGGATAAATCCCTGAAAGAGTATGGTATTAAAGATCCTCTCAATAGTATGCATAAACTCCCTTATAGTTTAGTAAAAGATTACGCGGAACAAGACGTTAAATTAACTTTAAAATTATGGAATATATTTGAGCCTAAGCTAAAAGAGACTCTCTTTGTTAATCCAGAAGGAGAAAAGAAAAATTTACAAAAAATATTTCAACTAGAGACAGAATTATTTCCATGTCTTGTGGATATGAAATTTAAAGGAGTTCGCGTAGACGTTGAAAAAGCGAAACAATTTGGAAACGAATTAGAAACAGAGCGAGAACAGCTCATAAAAGATATCCACAAAGAAACTGGAATTAAGGTAGAGGTGTGGGCCTCAGCATCTATCAAAAAACTTTTAGATCAACAACAAATAAAAGATTACAAAACAACTCCCAAATCAGGGATGCCTCAGCTTCCAAAACAATATTTAAGAACACATAAAAATAAATACTTACGTATGATAGCACGCGCAAGAGAATGTGATAAAGCAAAGAGTGCTTTTGTAGAAGGACTTCTAAGTTTTGTGCACAAGGGAAGAATCCATGCAGATATAAATCAAATTCGATCGGACCAAGGAGGAACGGTAACAGGAAGATTTTCTATGAGTAATCCAAATCTTCAGCAAGTACCAGCCAAAGGGGAAATAGGAAAAAGAATTAGAGAAATATTTATTCCTGAAGAAGGATGTACGTGGGGATCATTCGATTACTCTCAACAAGAACCTAGAATTGTAGTTAATTATGCATTGAAATGGGATTTACCTGGGACTGACTCTTTAGCTGAAGCTTACAGTGAAGATCCAAAAACAGATTTCCATAAAATTGTCGCCGACATGGCTAAGATTCCTAGATCTCAGGCTAAAACAATTAACCTGGGATTATTTTATGGTATGGGAAAAATGAAATTGCAAAAAGAATTAGAACTTACACCTCAACAAGCACGTGATTTATTCTATGAGTATCATTCCAAGGTTCCTTTCATTAAGGAATTATCCAATGGGCTTATTGAATTTGCTGAAAAACATGAGCTTATTTATACCCTAGGGGACAGATTTTGTAGATTTAATAGATGGGAACCTTACGATAAACAATGGAATGCAGAATTAGGAAGATTCGAAATTGAAATAAAAATTGAGGAAAAGAAATACAATGAAGAAAAAGAAGAATGGCAAATTATAACTTCATATAAATATGAACCTGTTCCTGTCTTAACAAAAGAACAAGCTAAATTAAAATACCATGAGCAATATCCAGAGGATAAAGAATACAATAATTTTAATGGACATTATCGTTTAGCATTTACATACCGAGCATTGAATAGATTAGTTCAAGGAAGTGCCGCGGACATGACAAAACAAGCAATGGTAAATCTTTACAAAGCTGGTATACTCCCGCACATTCAGATCCATGATGAATTATGTGTTTCTATACCGGATGAAGAAACAGCTCACAAAGTAAAAGATATCATGGAAAATGCAATTAGACTTAGGATACCAAATAAGGTAGACTACGCGTCCGGTGAAAACTGGGGTGACATAAAATAGGAGGAAACTATGGAAAAAGCGAAACAACTTTTAGCATTAGCAAAAGCTAATCCTAAAATATCTGCTGCTGTTGTAGTAGTAATTGTTGCCATTTATTTTTTAGCAACCTAAGGATTATATGTTAAATGGCTTATTTAAACGCAAACATTCCTGTGATCTATGCACAGATCCGGAGAGAATATCTCTATGATCTTAAAGCACACCATGGAGAAGTGGAAGACTGCCTTCTTTTTGGCGTGGCATCGATTACAGGGCGGCCTATACTCTTTCATGCAATTATGGAAAATGGTGCTGTCTTCTATCGGTTGCCAATTAGTGCGTTTATGCAAAGAGGATTTGAGCCAGAGGAAGTTCCTAGGACTCGGCTGGACCAGCTGGAGCTTTGGAATTGCTTTAGTTACTATCCTGCTGTTACTAATTACGATATTCTAGACGGCCAATCTGGTAAATATATAGATAAAAATAAGGTCTGGCACACAGGATCCTATCTTTTCACAGTTGACTGGGCTCATCCAGAGAGTAATATAGTCGATACGGATCATTCAGAAATTCCCGCGGAGCATAAGTGCGCCCACATACTTGCCTTGGATGATGGTAACTATGCGGCTCAGCCTAATAATAGACTAATATGGAGTATCCCATCTTTCACTGTGAAAGATGAAATTCCTTTCGATTGGAAGGTACAAACTTCCGAATGGAATGTAGAGGATAGTAGTAAATGGAAAACAGAAGATAGCGACAACTACTTCTATGAGATTGAGGAAACAAAAAATGGAAAATAAAACTTGTAAAAAATGTGGACACTTATGTCACTGCATAGAGGCAGACCATGAAGGCTGTAATTGTTCTTCATGTGATTGTAAAGAACCGGAAGGTTTAGTTCTTGATGACACGAACGAGTGTGAAGCATGCCAATAGAAGAAAAAGAAACCTGCAATATGCATACCAAAGAAAAAGAAAAATCTGGTACATGTTGTCGCGTAAACGAAGACCAAGAAAAAGCGGAACAATTAACATATGAATACACAGTTAAAATTCCGGAACAGAGAAAAGTTGTAAATGAACGATAAACTAATCGCCGCACTACTCATTGAAGGGATGAAAAATGAGATACAACAGTTTAAGGGCTTTAAAGTTTTTAAGGGCACGAAGACAAGCCCGAATAAGAATGGTAAAAACAGAAAAATGGGTTCGATATATCACTATATTTCTGTTCTTTTGCTTATTACTCGCAGTTGGGGAACCAGTTTACGGGTGAGCCGTGCATAATTTCCCCTACGACATCCAAATGACTGGAATGTTCATATTTATTACGCTATACTTAGTCATGGAGATTATATTTTAATGAGACGAAAATTACGTGCATTTTTAAATACATATGACCTGGAGTACCGACTACTTGTAGTAGCTGCTCTAGCATATTTATATTATATACATATAGTGAGCTGTTAATAATGGCTGACAAGCTAATGACCTTATTAGTTGGATTGCTCATAGCCCTAGGGGGCTGGAGTCTTTCGCGTACCTTTGAACTCTCTACAATTCAAGCAGTACATGAAGATAAAGTGGATAAATTAGAGAGACATGTCGAAAGACTTAATATGAAAATGGATCAGATGATGGATTCTGATGAAGAGATCATGGACCAACATAAAAAATTATTTGAAAAATTAGAACAAGGAAATAACTCTTCAGGGAGTTATAATTACTAATGTCTAAACCTCTCAGAATCTCAGAAGAAGCAGCCGTTCAGATGCCGATGAAAACCGTAGCCTCTTTGATCTGCATGGTCGCGATCGGAACCTGGGCTTACTTCGGTATTATTGAAAAGCAAAATAAACTTTCAACAGAGGTAGAATTAATGTCTAAAGACTTAACCGAGAACACAGAATTCCGTATAAAATGGCCCCGGGGCCAGCTGGGCAGTTTGCCCGCAGATTCTGAGCAGTTCATGATGATCGAGGATCTTTACAAAACCACGGATAAGTTGAATAAACATATT
>Ga0080013_1004110_pt1 | contig 14558 bp, 28 predicted proteins | sample ETNvirenome_6_85_FD_69236 | JGI IMG/M metagenome (GOLD analysis project Ga0080013, IMG submission 69236) | Marine viral communities from the Pacific Ocean - ETNP_6_85 (SPADES assembly) (version 2) | ecosystem: Environmental > Aquatic > Marine > Oceanic | place: Pacific Ocean | collected 2013-06-19
AGGCGCTGGCGCCGGCCCTGACGCGATCTGGCGACCCGCAGCAGAGGGCGAGGCGTGCGGCGCTGCTGACTGCGTTCAGGACATCGTGATCGAATACAACTTGACGGAGGGGGCCTGAGACGGACCTCACCGCCAAGATGACGATCAAAGAGCTTGGGGCGGCGATCGCCCGAGTACAAAAGACAATCGATTGGCTGCGGGACACGACTAATCCCAGGGCACTTCGAGGCCGCGAGGCCCGGCTGGCCGATCTCCGGAAGCACCGGGCCGCCCTGATGCACCAGGCCGAAGCCCGTCTCGTCCGCTCCCGCCAGCGTCTCCGCATCCACGAGCGCGAGGTCCGCGATCTCAGCCGCCTCCTGAGTCAGCACGCTGCTGGCACCCCATCGAGAGGAAAACAACATCGGAGCTTGACACCGCCCCCTTGCCTCCTTATGATCGGTGCTGAGCTTACCGCTCGGAAGGAAACCAAATGACCGCAACAATCAAGCCTGACACCCTCGTTTCGTTCAACACTAAGCCCGAGGCGCCGACGTTCAAAGTCCTTCCCGCCTACCTCCTTGAGGAGGACTCTCTAAGCCTCGACCTGACCCTGGCCGGGTGGCGCCTCGCCGAGTCCTACAAGGGCACTGGCCAGAGGATTCTGGTTCGCCCCGCCGGGGAGCCTCGCTGGCAGTCCCGCTACTCGGCGATGGTTGTTCCTGTAGAGGTTCGCGAGGTCGAGACCGAGGTCGTCTTCTGGAAGAACGCTTTCGCCCTAGTCGTCGCCCTCGGCGAGCCTATCAAGTCAGCCAGCAACCCGATCACCCGGGCCGAGAACGTCGGCCGAGCCCCCGTCCCCCGGAAGGAGACACCATGACCCTCAACTTCAACCTTGACCTTGAAGGAAAGCGGAGCCCCTGGGGCCGCATCCAACATGCCTACACCGTGGCCCACGGAATTTTCCTGACCTCGACCTCCAGCCACGGCGGGGTGAAGCTCGACCGCGAGCGCAACGCCCTGGTCGACCCCCTCTGGCGCAAGCCCGGCGGCTGGTATGAGGGGGATTGCGAGTGGGCCATCGTCGCCCTGACCTTTCCCTCTGTCCCTTACTTCGCCGAGGCGGTCGGCCCTGACAACGAGACGCGCATTCACTACGCCCTCAGGTCAGCCAAGAATTACCGGCCCGAGGATCTCGCCGCCGTCTTCCCCCGCCTTGACCGATACCCTTACGCCGAGGAGATCAAGAAATGAGCCTCGATCAACTTATGCAGACCATTCTTGCCACGTTCCCAGACGCCATTGTCGACGAAGTCGACGGAGAGATCGTCGTGTCTACCGGGCTGGCCTTAGCGGCGGACCACGACACGGTGATCCCTTTCGAGACCAGCCCCCCAACCACCAACACGGAGATCAAGAAATGACCACTGAACCGCAAGCATGGATCGGCTGTCTCGCAGCCTACAACGCCGGACACCTTCATGGCCGGTGGGTCGACCTCCTCGACGAGGACGACCTGGCCGACGACTGCAAGAAGATCCTGGCCTCCTCTCCAGTCGACGACGCCGAGGAACTCTGGGTCATGGACCACGAGGGGCTGCCGATCAGCGGAGAGTGCAGCCCCGCCGAGGCTCTGCGCCTGGGCCTTATCGTCCACGCCTTTGAGGATAAGGGCTTTGGCCTAGAGATCGTCACCTTTGCTATGGACCAGATCCAGAGCGACGGCCTCGCCGAGCTTCTGGAGTACGTCGAGAACAACTACGCCGGCCACTATGAGGACGCCGAGTCGCTGGCCTACGGGGTCTGCGAGAACATGGGCTGGGAGGCTCCAGCCTGGGCCATCCACTTCATTGACTACAAGGCGATGGGCGAGTCCCTGCTCGTCAACGACTACAACCACGTCGAACTCAACAGCGGCGGCATCGCCGTGTTTTACAGCCAGTAAGGAGGAAGCATGAGCAATCACACACCTGGACCGTGGAGCGTGGAGTGGCTGTGCAGCGCGGAGCACCCCTGCCTCTGGACTATCCGAAGCGACGGCGTCCACCTGCCGCCACCGGAGTCCGCCGACTGCCCCAACGCCCGACTCCTTGCCGCTGCGCCCGAGTTGCTGAGCCTGGCGCACGAGGTGGCAGACGCCAGCGAGACCGTCGTCGCGCTCCTCTGCGGCCCTGGTGAAGCATCGCCGGAGGAACTCGTGTCCCTGATCACCGACCTAGGCGCAAAGGCCACGGCTCTGGTCAACGAAACAACCGGTGAGACTAAATAACCATCGGTGCTTGACGCCGAGGTAAACCGGATGGTAAACCTAGAGACAGGTCGCATTCAGCGGCCGGAGGGAGAGTAGAGATGGCAGCTACAAAGACAGCAACCCCCGAGACCCTGGAGATCAACGGCATCCAGTCGTTGCGACTCCTCTCGGCCTTCCAGGCGCTCGAAGTGAGTAGCGGGTTCTACAGGGTGTCCCACAAGCAGGCCAGGGACATCATCGAGGGCATCGTCGGCATCCGACCGGTGCGCGGTCGCAGCCCAAGGGACGCCGGTTGTCGAGACCTTCAGGCCTACATCTTCTGGCTCGTCGACTCCCGGTCGTAGAGCCTCAACCAGTGTGCCGCGGCGGGGGCCTTGTACCCGCCGGAAGGAGCTTGAGAATGTCGCAAACCACCAGAGCCTTCGTCGGTTCCGACAGGCCTAACGGGGTCCAGCAGGGCCCAGTCTATGACTTCGCGAGAGAGGCTCAGCTTGTCCCCGTGTTCAAGGCCCTGCTCGGGTTCGTCTCGAAGGACAAGGCCCGGGCCGCCCTGTCGCAGATCGAGATTGAGTTCCACGACGACGACATCTACCTGACGGCGACCGACGGCCACGCCCTGCTGACGGTTAGGATCGGCACCGAGCACCTCAACCGAGAGCACCCAGTCCGCTTCACCGTCTCAGCCGAGTCGGTCAGGTCGTTCGTCGACAGCCAGGCGCACGCGCCCCTCGACTCGGACAAGGCCGCCGAGGCCTTCCCCGAGGTCCGACGGGTGTTCCCGTGGGAGGCGTCCGCCAGCAAGGGCGAGCCGCTGGCCTTCGGCCTCGACCCCGCGCTGCACAAGCGCCTGACCACGGCGTTCACGACCCTCGGCCTGACGGGGAGCCGGAGCAGCACGGCCGTCGTCGAGTGCGGGGACGCCCTCTCTCCCGTCCTGGTTAGCGTCGATGACTTCTCGGGAACCAAGCTCGACAGGGAGGTCAAGGGAGTCGCCGCGATCATCATGCCGATTCGATTGGTCTAGCTACCGGCCGCCTGTCGTTCCCTCCTGGAGCGGCAGAGCGGGGTCCACCCCGGGGCACGGTGTCCCGGCTGGAGCGAAGGAGAAACTATGGCCGCTGGTATCAAGCTCAGAATCAACCCCGAGGTTTGCCTCAGAATCCTCAAGTGCGCCGAGTGTGGAAGCTGGGTGGAGGACGAGGGCGCGACATCGTCGCCGTCCTTCCGAGGCTTCGGCGCCGCCGCCCTCAAGCACCTAAAGGAGGAGCACCCCGACGAGCACCGCGCGATGCTCGACAGCCCCGAGGAGTTCTTCGATGGGGGCCCCTTCTACATTTTCACCGAGCGCCGCTTCGAGTTGGCCGAGAGTTGGTACGCCGAGGAGGCGCGTCAGTGCCAACTGGACACCCCCAAGCGAGCGCACAGAGAGCGCGTTGAGCTGTCCAGGAAATCACAAGAGAAGGAGGACTCATGAGCCTTACAACAGAAGCAAAGGAGATCGTGACGGTGGCCGACGTCATCCGAGAGCACTGGCCCACCCGAGATAGCTGGGCCAGCGCCCGGCTCCTGGGGCAGGCGGTGGACTGCTTGCGGCTCAATCATGGGTTCACCCATCAAACCGCGATGCGGGCCTTCGCCCGAGCCCTCGGCGTCGAGTCCATCGACCCCATTGAGTTCGACGAGGTCATGTTCATGGCGGACGACGACGATAGCGTTTGAAACCAAATCATACTCGCCACTTGACTGGCAGTTCAGTGGGTGGTAAACGTAGAGCTAGCAGTCATTCAGGCTGCACCCCAGCCCCGGGGCTAAGCGGGGCACGGAGGAGACAGAAATGGCAAAAGAAACCGCGTTTGGCCTTTTGTGCGAGAAGCTATCGAGCCTTTTTCCGGGCGCGATTGTTGGTTTTGAGAAAGGCGGAGAGCTTGTGGTTCGCATGGGCGTCACTGCCGACGAATCTGGAGACCTGATTCCGTTCAAGAGCAGTCTTTGTGCCCCAACGACGGCCAAAGACATCAAAAGGGCGTGGGGCGGACGCCGAGCATTGAGACGGAAAGCCCGCCCCTAGCGGGGCAAAGGAGTGAGACAGACATAAGATATAGCAGATGGTAAACGCAGAGCTAGCAGCCATTCAGGCTGCGGAAGGAGACAGAAAATGAAAGGCACTATAGTGGAGCCGGGCACCGTCTCTCACGGGACGCTTCGGCTCCAAGACCTGATCCCCTCGTTCATGGACCTCCTCAACCAGATAGACCCCGCCCGATACTTGAGGGTTCTGAAGGAGGTCGACTGCAACAAGGAGGCGGCCTGCTACCAGGGCGGCTACGTCGAGGGGATCGACCTCGTTGACAACGACGACTGGTGGAACTCCTCGGACGCCTCGATCCTGCTCGACGAGTTGTTTGACTTCCTGGACGAGTATTCCCCCGAGGGCTACCGCTTCGGGGCACACGAGGGAGACGGCAGCGACTTCGGCTACTGGCCCGTCGGCGACGAGGGAGGTGAGTCGTGATCAGCGCGGCGACGGCCTCCCCCGGCACGGTCTACCGGCCCACCAAAGCCAGCGGCATCGAACGATACCGCGGCTATTCCATCCTGGTCCCGCTGCCGCCGAAGGAGGCGACGGGGGTTGTGGACAAGCTGCGCGCCGGCAAGGCCGACAGCCGGGAGACCTGGCTGCTCGGCATGCTGCGAGAGGGGGCCTCCCTGTTCTGGCGGTACATCCGCAAGGAGCGCGCCACCACCAGGGAACTGGTGGCGCTGCCGCCAGACTACCACCTGCGAGAGGTAAGCCCTCCGGCGTGGCTGCCAAAGAGCCGGAAGGGGGAAGCGCGATGAAGGCCGAAGGAAACAACAACGGCAGCTTCAAACGGGCGCCGAGAGGGTCCCGCATCCACTGGATCCGCCCCGACAACACCAACGGAAAGGCCGCGTGCGGTATATCCATCTCTCCACTCCAGCCCCCACTCGACCGCCCGGTCACCTGCGCGGTGTGTCAGTCCTCGCTGAACGTCCGGCTAAGGCGTAGCGAAACAAACAAATCCGGCCACTGTCGCATCGAGGACAAGCACCCCGAACTACTCAACAGGCTGGGAAAGAGCCACGACAGCGACCTGGCGGTTGAGTATGCGTGCCACGCCGCGACCCTCGGGAACTGCCGCCGGCGGCACGGGATCCCGCCGATGAGGCAGGGGCGGGCGCCCCGTCCTGGTGGTCAACCCAAGGAGGGCAGGCAGAGTCTCACCCTGCACCTCACGCCCGAGGAGCTATCCAGCCTGCGGGAGTTGGCCGAGGAGAACTGCCGCAGCGCCTCGGGACAGGCTGTCTGGCTCATCCGAACAGCGACCAGGGAGACCCAATGAGCCCGCAGGAGGACACCATGACCGCCACGGTCTACCTTCGAGTCTCCACCGAGCAACAGGCCGACTCTGGCCTGGGGCTGGAGGCCCAGCTTGTTCAGTGCAAGGAGGCGGCTGGCCGGCTTGGCCTGGAGATCTCCGGCGTCTTTACCGACGCCGGGGTCTCGGGCGCGAAGGGCCTGGACCGGGACGGGATGGGCCTGAACCTCGACAGCCGGCCAGCCCTGCTCGACGCCGTCGACGCCCTCGACAAGGGCGGCGTCCTCCTGGTGGCGAAGCGGGACCGGCTCGGCCGGGACACCATCTTCTGCGCCCTGATCGAGAGACTCGTCGCCAAGCGGGGGGCGGCCATAGTCTCGGCCAGCGGCGAGGCCTCCGGGGACGGCCCGTCTGACGTCCTCATGCGGCGAATCATCGACGCCTTTGCAGAGTACGAGCGCCTGATCATCGGCGCCAGAACCCGGGCGGCTATGCGCCGGCTGAAGGACCGAGGGCGGCACACCGGCGGCGGTGTTCCCTATGGGTGGACCCTCGCCGACGGCGCGCTTGCCCCGAACGGGGCCGAGGCCGAGGCCGTGGCTCTCGCCCAGGCCCTTCGGGCCGAAGGACGATCCTTGCGGGCGGTTGCTCGCGAGCTTGAGAGAGAGGGCCACGTTCCGCGATCCGGCGGGCGATGGCACGCAACACAGATCCGCCGAATGCTGCTGGCGGAGAGAGGAGGGTGCAATGCCACCCGAACCGGTGGACGATGACCGACTGAAACTGATAGCCAAACACTTTCAGCAGTGCCTAAAGAAGAAGGAGACCATGGTCTTCATGGGCTGTAGCTTCTCTACCCTTGACCGGGCCATCCAGAGATTTGCCCCCGACTCCAGGCCGGCGGGTCCGGGACGCCCCCGGAAGGACCAGCCGCTTCTCGGGACGGCGGCCGACCGAGAGATTGCGCGCCAGCTTGGCGTGACTCAGGGGTCGGTGACGAGGGCCCGGCAGTTGCGCGGCATCCCCGTCTGGAGTCCCGTCCTGCCGGACGGCGTCCCTGGCACTGGCGCCGAGTTGCTGGCGTATCGAAAGGCCGCCGGGCTCTCACTTCGAGGGCTGGCTGAGAAGCTCCTAAAGGAGGATGGGTCGCCCTACTCGTTCCAGGCGATCACCTGGGTCGAGCAGCGCGGCCGGTCTCGGCCGATAAGCGCGGGGCTGGCCTCCGCGTTCGAGAGGGCGGTCAGTGGGGGCCGGCTTCTCTCGCCAGAAACAGTAGCAACACCGCCCGACGCCGGCCCCCCTCGCCCGCCCTAGAGGGCGTGACCTCGTGCCGCTGGGGCCGGTTGTCTTTTCCACAAGAGAAGGCGACCAGCCCCAGGTAGGCCCCCTCCTTATGCTCCTCCTCCGACACGGCCCCGCGGACGGCGGCCCTCACCTCCTCCTCGCCATCATCTCGCGGCACGCGCCGGCGAGACCGATCTCCTTGGCTCGCTCCAGATCCGCCTCGCTAAGCCTCGGGGGGGCTGGCTTCAGCCGCCACCCCATGTTCCTGCGCTCGTCGGCGTTTGGCACAGGCCTCCCGTCGTTGGGCCCAGACCTAACCTGGAACATCCTAAGCCGCTGCCTCTTGTGTTCACCGGCGGAGCAAGAGCAGGGCACCAGAACGTCGTAGTTCTCCCGGTCGAGCATGATCACCTCCCCCCGATCACAACCCATGGGACAGTCGACAACGGCCGGCACCTGCTCCTCCGCAAGCCCCCCTGGGGAAGGCGCCCTCTTGTAGGCGAAGGCCACGTCATCAACCAGCACCTCTCCAAACCTGCGCCCGCCTATGTGTTCGTCCCTGGTCTTGTCGAACGCAAGCTGCAGGCGCTCTGGCTCAATGGGGCCAAGGCGCCGGACCAACTCATCAACCCAGTCCTTTATGTCGCTGTCCTGGACGCGCCCAGCCCGGCGAATAACTCGCAAATTGCGAAGGACCGTCCCCGCTACCGTGTTCATCGCCATCACACACCTCCTCCAAATATGCGGCCAAGCCTCTCGTCGTCACTCTCCTGGGCCCGGCCGGTTGAGCCGCCGCCACCTCGGCTGGCGGCAGAGTCTTGAGTTCTCCCCCACCATCCGGTGAGGAACGAGCGGATGTTCTTCTTTGTTCGTTGGGCCGGCTTACCAAGCTGCCAGGCCCTCGCCCTCTTTGCGTCGGCGAGCAAATCAACCCCGGGGTAGGCGGCCTCCGAGGCCTCAAGCCATCCGCGGATTGACTCGTGGCTGCCGAGGAGGCCGTCCCACTGCGACAACAGGTAGTCAAGGGTGTCGCTACCTGTTGGAGGCTCCAGCTTCACACCCCTCTTCTTCGGCTCCCTCTTCTTCGGCTCCTTCTTCTTCGGAGACGTCGGACCCGGATCCGGATCTAGATATTTAGGATCCGGATCTAGTATATGGGTTTCCGTTTCAGCGAGTGCCTCGCGACATTGTCCGGAGCCCGTCGCAACATTGTCGCGAGCGACGGACTCCGGCGGCGCGGGGAGCCTCGACGGGGTCTCGTTCTTGTGGGGCTTCTGCCAGCGGGAGAATCCAGGGAGGTGGACGTATCTCCGGTCCCCCGCCTGGTAACAATCCAAGACCCCGGCCTCCTGTAGCTCCTGGGCCAGGGCATCTATAAACACCCCCGGCTCATACGGGAAGGTCTCGCCGTGGACCTTCATAGGGATCCACCGCAGTCGACCCTCTCTGTCGGCCTGGGTCCACAGGGAGATGAACAGCAACCTGGCGTGGGGGCTGCACCCTCCGAGCCCCGCGTGCAAGAAGAAGTCTGGAGAGATTAGTCGAGTCCTGCTCACTGACCCGCCCCCGCCGCCCGCACCGAGGCAAGCTCTATGGGGGTCAGCCAGTCGTCGCGAGTTACGAACCCCCCCGTCGCCTGCTCCAGGACCGTCGCTGCGGCCAGGCTTGGGCGCCTCGCGCCAGCAAGCCACGAGCGCAGGGTTGGTACAGTTGTGCCCAACACCACGGCCGCCTGCTCATGTGTCTTGTCTTGCCCGTCCAGCCAGTGCCGAAGCAGTAGCTGGCCTCTGACGTGTTCGCTCATATCAGCACCTCCAACACGATTTGTAGCACACCTCTTGCCACCGGGGCAACACAGATGTATAACCTGGAGGCCGGGGAAGCAAGGCGGGACAAAACCTGTCCCGGGTGCCCTCTAGGTTTGGAAGGAGAACAAGCATGTCGCCACCAACCCAGGTAGACCCTCGCCAAGAGCGAAGGATCTACAAGAAGATCTCGCGGAGGCTCCGGAAAAGTCTCGACAAGAGGAGGGCCCTAACCCTCTCAAGTTTCGGGGTGCTCCGAGCGCTTCGAGCCAAAGAGAAGGGGGGCCCCTAATGCTCTGGTCAGCGACGAACATAAGGGACTCCTCGTGCCCACGGCGAGGCCTTCGCCTCCGCCAGGGGAAGCGGGGGCCCTCGTGGGAGGGCTACCGCGTAGGGAGCTACACGCACGACGCCCTGCACGAGAAGGCCCTCAACAGGGAGCCGCAGAGCCCAGCGAAGGCGGGCCTGACCGCCCTGCAAATAGCACAGGCCGACAGCCTGCTGGCCAACGCCAAGGAGATGGGGCTGCCCGAGATCTACCCCGACACCGCCACCTTTGAGGAGAGCTACCTGGTAGAGATCCTCAACCGGTCTGGCGAGATCGGAGAGATCCAGGTGGCCCCGTCCTGGGCCGTTCGGGGCAAGGACTGGGATCCTGGCAGGGCGGGGGACAAAACCTTCTTCAGGCTCCAGCCGGACGTCTGGTACTTCGACCCCGAGAAGGGCCCGTCCGTTGTCCGCGTCGACGACTACAAGACAGGGCTCGGCATGTCAGCCGACTCCTCGATCTCCTCAGACACTCAGGTCGTCGGCTACTCGGCCATCATTGGCCTGCTCACGCACGCCACTGAGGTGGAGTTCACCCTGTGGAACATCCGATGGAAGCAGGGCCAGCAGATCCGGAAGACAACCGAGGAGTGGGTGGCCGAGGCCCGGCGCCTGTGGGGGGCCTGCTGGCTAATCGACCAGATTGGCGAGAAGGAACTCGACGACGACTTCAGGCCGGCACACTCAAGGTGCCAGACCTGTCCGTTCTTCGGGAAGGACGGGTGGTCCTCTGGGTGCTGGCCGAGCAACGGCGACGACGAGCCCATGGAGCAGTCGGAGCGCGAGCTTTACCGCGCGGCCCAGTGGCACCAGGCCAAGGCCACCGAGGCCAAGGCCGCCCTAAACGAGGTCCTCAGACAGCGAACCGAGATCCTTGAGCTTGGAGATGGGACGATTCTTGGGCCCCACAAGAGGGAGGGGCTGCGCTGGGAGAAGGGGGTCAAGGCCGAGGCCCTGCAGGAGGTAGCAAAGCTCGCCGGCGAGCGGGGCGAGGACCTGTGCAGCTACTTCAAGCCCGACGGGCCGTCGCTCAAGGCGTGGGTTGAGGCCCTGCCCGGCGACATTCGGGCGGCAGTTGAGCCATATACAAAGAGGTCGACGACATCGACCTACATCACAACCGGCACAGACGACTTCGTCTCTGCACTGAAAAGGGAGATATGAGGATGGGACAAGTACAGAGAGTGGCGCCACCGAGCGCCGTGGCACAGGCAGACGGCTTCCGCGAGTGGATGGAGGGCGTCGTGGCCGAGCGGTTGAGGGGAGTTGTTACCAAGCACCTCCCCGCCGACCGGCTCGTGCGCGTGGCGCTCGCGGCCTGGAGCACCAACCCGAAGCTGAAGGCGTGCGACCGAAACTCGTTTCTGCTCGCGCTTCTCAGGGCGGGGCAGCTTGGGCTGGACCCCTCAGGGGCGCTGGGCCAAGCCTACCTCGTGCCCTATGGCAACAAGTGCCAGCTAATCATCGGCTACCGCGGCCTGATCGCCCTGGCCCGCCGGTCGGGGGAGATCGAGACCATCGAAGCCCATGTGGTGTTTCAGGGAGACCGGTTTGCCTACCGGCTTGGGCTGAGCCCCCTCCTCGAACACGAGCCGGACAGGACGGGAAGCTCCGGGCGCGGACGCGACGACGTCGTCGCCGCCTACGCCATCGCCAGGTTCAAGGGCGGCGGCTACCAGATCGAGGTCATGTTCCAGCAGGACATTGTCAAGATCATGGAGAACACCCAGAGCAAGGGCCGCTCGGGGCCGTGGAGGGACCACTACCCGGAAATGGCTCGGAAGACCGCGGTTCGCCGACTCGCGAAGTTCCTGCCGCTGAACGCCGAACTCGCCGCCGCCATCGAATACGACGACGAGGCCGAGTATGGCAGACGCGGGCCCATGATCGACATCACCCCGCCCAGCCCGGACGACGAGTATCACGCCGACAACCAGCCAAGCAACGGCGGCAGCCTGCCCGTCGTCGTTGAGAGTCAAGAGGCCGTGATTGTCGACGTGCCGAGCGGACACACCGAGAAGGACCAAGCGCTCCTCCAACTCAACCACCGGATGATGGCTCAGCCCGAGCGCTACAGGGCGGTCGTCGGCCGGAAGAACCCGTTTGCCACAAACGCCGAGACCATCAATAGCTGGATTGCCTCAATCGACGGCGCCACCGACCCCGCCCCCTCGCAGCCAGAGGAGACCGCCAGGGCCGACGACACTGCCCAAGCACCTTCGGCCGATGAGGCGGTTGGCGTAGCCGCCGACCCTCTCGACATGGACGTGGAGGCGGAGCGCTCCCATCTGGTCGGGGCCATCCGCGATGAGCTTCAGCGCTCGCCGGGCCTGGTCCAGCACCTCGGCGGCAAGAGGGCGGAGGACTGCTCTCTCGACGAGCTACACGCGATCCAGGACCAAATCTACCGCCTCCTCGCCGACGACGACGACGGCGTGAGCAACCTGGAGTAGGCCGTGGAACAGCAAGCAAAGAAGGGGTGCCCGGAGTGCGGAAGCCTGGAGCACGATGGGTGCCTCCTTGCCGAACTTGGCGAGCCGACCGAGACCATCGAGGCCGGCGTGAACGACCGGGTAAACAGCGGAGAGATCAAGGTCGAGTGGGTCGACAGCGGTGTCGGGCCGCACGAGTACTGGGGGGCCGCCGGCAACCACGCTGCGTGGACGCCGGAGATCTCCAGGGCATACAAGGTGGGGATCCAGTGGCTCTACGGCCCCGATGCGGCCGGGGAGGACATAGTTGTCCCGACAGCCCACAGCTTTGTCCTCCAACTTGAGGATGTCGATGGGCGCATAGAGGGCGAGCTAGGGATCGACGCGACCCTGGAGGTGTGTTCTGTCCAAAAGACCGAGGGGGGACTCCTCTGCTGTGCCTCCTATTGGATTGAACAGGGTGACTGAGCCAGAGGGGCCACGCCGGCGGTTCGTTGGGATCGACCCGGGCCTGTCCGGCGCTGTTGTGATGATCGACAGCGCCGGCAGGCTGCTGGCCTCGATGACCATGCCCAGGATGATGGGCTCGAAGGGGCCCCTTGATCCAACGGCCATCCACTTCTGGATGCGCGACGTCGCCTGCTCCGGGGACGCCATCGTCTCGGTAGCCCTGGAGAGGATGCAGGTGCGGCCCGGGGAGGGGGCAAAGGGGGCCAGGACCGCGGGGATCAACTGGGGCACCATCCAGGGGATCATCGTAGCCCTCGGGCTAAGGTACGACACCCCGACGCCCAACCAGTGGCAGAAGGTGGTCTGCCCGGGGGGAGGGGAGGCCAAGCAGAGAAGCCTCAGTGCCGCCAGGAGGCTTTTTCCGGATCTCGACCTGACCCCGGGCCGGAGGACGAGGCCGCACGACGGCCTGAGCGACGCCGCGTGCCTTGCCGAGTTCGCCAGGAGAAGGTTGTAGTGCCGCGCAAGCGCAACGGCGAAACCCTCTCGCTTGTCGCCGAGGCGCTGGCGATAGACCCCAACCTGACGGACATTGCCATCGCCGCAGCGATTGGCGTCAGCGAACAGGCAGTCAGCGACGCAAGGCGCAAGGCGGGGATACCCGGGGCCTACGTGAGGAGGAGGCGGGTGTCTCGGCTCGGAAGGTGCCGGCGGTGCATGAGAACCCACAAGGTCCCGGCGCACAGGCTAAGCGGGGAGTGCCCGGGGTGCGGAGAGGCGATAGAGGTTTCGACGGTTTCCGTTAGCTGATAGAGTCGGAACAAGGTGGCCCCTCCTCCCCAACCCCCTCAAGGGGCAGCCGCCAAAAAAAAGGTGTTGCACCCTCCTTCCGCGACACCTGACTCAGCGGGCGCTGTGCTGGGCCACGTAGGCCCACTCAGCGCCCGCTGTTTTTAGGTTCCAGAGAGCCCGAGCCGGAGATTGAACGTGGTCGGGTTGCTGCCGGCGGCCTTCCCCGGGGTGTCCGAGGCGCACACAGACAGCCCGTTGACCAGCGTGAGGCCTCCATCAATCCACCAGTTGACCGTCTTGCTGCCGGCCACCTCAATGATGAGGTCCGGCTCGGTTGTCCCGATGGTGGGGGAGGGGTCGTCGTAGATCTTCAGGAAGGCGGTGCCCGATCCGTTCGAGATGAAGATCGATCCAATCGTAACCGGGCCCCCGAGCAAGTCGGTCTGAGCCGTCGTCCCAAGGCTGGTAGACACCACCATGGTTGAGTAGAGAGGGGTTTTTGACGGAGATACTGTGGTTCCCATTGGACAGTCCTACTAGGTGGTCAGGAAGCGGATGACGACGTCGTTGTTCAGGCCCTCGGTGCCTCCGGCCCCCCCGGTCGTCTTGGCAACAACACTGAGGCCGCCAGAGAAGGGGCTTCCCTCCCCCGAGTTCTCAAAGACGCTGTAAACCCTCCGCGACCCACCGCGAGCGAGGAACACAGAGTCTGGCGTGGTGGTCCCGAGGACGAGCGTGGGACTCCCGCTCGAATCGTATATGCAGACGTAAGCGTCCTCGGTTGGGTTGGCGGTGTTGTCGATGTCGATCATATAGAGGAAGCCACTGCTGGCACCCGTGATGTTCGTCTCGATGACCGGGGGTTCCTTCTTTGCGGCGCTCACTCCCGTGATCGTGGCCTCGGCCAGCTTGCCCGCAACAGGGTTGTTCTGTGTCTGTAGTGCCTGTGCCACCTGGTCTCCCTACGCTAGTCGGCCTGAAGCCGCGAGATTCTTCGTTCAAGCGCCCGCCGCCTGGCCTTCTTCTTCCCGTAAGCAGGGCGGGCTGTTGTCTTCTTGTACTTCATTGGCCTTGTCTTCTCAATTGGAACCGGTTGCCGCAAGAATCCCTATGACAAGCCCCATCGTAACACTGCCGCCAATCCCCAAACCAAGGCCAAATAGCCTGGGATGTTTTTCCTTTGCAATCCTGAGCTGTTCGTCTCTAGCCTGCAGAATTGAAGCCGCGTACTCCCTGTCCGCCTGTCGACCCCTATAGGCGGTCTCAATGACCGACCTTGTCTGGTCAAGGATGTCTCCCTCGGCCATCAGCAGGCTGAGCTTGTGAGGCGGGGTCAGGATTCCGATGCACTCCACATCCGACCCAGGGCCGACAGGCTTAGCTTCCTCGCACCACCCCTCGTCTGGAGCGGGAACCTCGGGTTCAGGAATGTCCACCCGAGGGAAGTCAACGGGAAAGAGCGTACTTCCAACCGGGAGGTGGGCACACCCAGAGGTCAGCGCCCACACCAAGAAGCAGGCGAACCAGAGCCACAGTGAAACGATCTTGATCACAGCTTTCCAAACCGATCATTGAACTTGTCGGCCAATTCTTGCAGATCCGGGGTTTCCTGGTTCTCCTCGACCATCTTCTCAAGCTCAGCCTGGACCCCCTCGACTGCAGAGACCTCCACAGCCATCGCTTCCTTGTGTTCCACCACAGCCTTCTTGATCTTGCGCTTAGCCTTTACCTGCCGCTTGACCGCCCGGACGTCGCCTTTGGCCGAGGCGAGGGCCACCAGGAGCCCGGCGACCGCAGCCACCGCCGCAGCCGCCAGCCCAAGGCCAGCCCTCAGCTTCGGGAGCTTCCATGCGGCAATCGCCAGCGCAATCGCCAGCACCGCCAGCACCGCCACCACGAG
>Ga0080013_1004111_pt1 | contig 14556 bp, 14 predicted proteins | sample ETNvirenome_6_85_FD_69236 | JGI IMG/M metagenome (GOLD analysis project Ga0080013, IMG submission 69236) | Marine viral communities from the Pacific Ocean - ETNP_6_85 (SPADES assembly) (version 2) | ecosystem: Environmental > Aquatic > Marine > Oceanic | place: Pacific Ocean | collected 2013-06-19
AATATTTTTATAAGTTGTTCTTCATTATTTGAACTTAAATGAACTGGTGCTGAAATTTCACCTGCTTCATATCGTTCTTTAACCTCTGTTTCAAAGTCTATTAAAAATTGTTTATCTATCATTTGTCTCTCCAATTTAATATAGGATTATCTATTGGCCAATCTATTGCAATTTGACTATCATTCCATTTAACTTCTTCTTGATCAAACCAATCAACATAATCTTCTGGATATGATTGTGTATAATGAAATAAACATTCATCACTTAAACACAAATGTCCATTTACAAACTCAGGTGGAACTAAAACACTTAAATGATTTCTTTCTGAAATTATATAACTTTCCCATTTATTATAATTTGGTGATTCTGGTCTATTATCAACTACAACCAAATATATTTCGCCCCATACACAAGTAATGTTTTTCCAAGTTACTTTATCTCCGTGTAATCCTCGTAATACATCCTTACGAGAACGAGTGAATTTAGAAATTTTCCATTCATGACCTTCTGGTAATACTTCATTTTCCTTTTCCCAAAATGTCCACATCTCACCACGATAATCAAACCAAGGATCAGGTTTCAATATTTTTACTTCAGGAAATACTTCTGAAGTTTTTATTTCTACTTTAAAATCACTCATAGTACTTCTCGCCAATAATCTAATAAATCATCACATATTTCTTCCAATCCTTTTGTTGGTTTCCAACCAGTCTTTTCTCTAAACTTTGTACTATCTGGTATCTGTAATGTTATATCGGTTGGTCTAACTCTATTCGGATCAAGTTCTTTAATAAATGCCTTTGGATTTTTAGATTTAGATATCAACATATCCAATGCATCACCAACAGTACAAGTTTCATCACCACCAATATTATAAACCTCACCATATTCACAATTATCTACTGTTAACCAATAAGCGTGAACTGCATCATCTATATGATTATATGTTCTGATTGAATCAAGGTTACCGTGTCTTATAGGGTGTGTTGGAAAACTTGGAGCATAAGGTGGGAAATCAGGTTTCTTTTCTGCCATAACTATTTGATTTGCAAACGATGATAGTGCAAATCTTTTATCTCTCCGAGAACCTTCATGTGAAAACATACGAGTTATTATAACTTTCATATCATATGCCTTATAATAATACTGAGATATCAAGTCGTGTCCTACTTTTGAAATGGAATATGGATTTGCTGGACTAATATGATTTTTTTCTGTTATTGGAACTTCATCTTCGTTTGGATTACCATAGACTTCGGATGAAGAAACACTTATTATAGTTGGATTACAATAATTTCTTTCTTTTGCGAGTCGCAATTCTTCTAATAAATTTGTAGTTCCAATTATATTTGTAGTAAGAGTACTAATAGGAGTAAGAAAACTTGCCTCTGGAAAACTCTGTGATGCAAAATGATAAACTAAATCTGGTTTTGATATATGAATAATTCGTGCAAGACTTCCCCTATCTAATAAATCACATTCATAAAAAGTAATTCTCTCATTACCAAAAAAATGTTTAATATTATCTTCTTTACTTCTCCACCTACGAGTGGCAAAGATTTCTACATCTGGAATATTTTCGATTAGGTAGTCAGACATATGACTACCAACAAAACCTGTAATACCTGTTATTAATATTCTCATTGAATTTTCTCCAAAACTAATTTTGATAATACATTATTAGTGAAAGTCTTGTGTCCTTCATCTGTTGGATGTCCAGGTATTACTTTTAATTTCCAATCATCTGCTGTATATGCATTAGATGAATCATTTATTGATACCCACTCTGCAATCCCACCAAACTTCACCTTATCTTTAAGATTAAAAAACCACCATTTATCCCAATCGATATTTTCATTTAAAGTTGATAAATATTCCATATTATCAATATTATTTCCATAAATATTGTCAGGAATTCTTTTAGTGTTCCAAGTTTTAGGTGGTATTTGTAATTTATTTTTTCTGTCATATTGCCAACCAGAGTTGTTACTGAACAAATTAAACATTGAAAAAAAGATAAAATCTATATTATTAACTTTTAAAAAGTTTTGAGTTGATATTATGGGCTCTAACCCATTTAATAATAAATCATATTCATCTAAAATTTTATTCTTGAATAAAGAGTCATGATCACGAAACATATTTGTTGGAATACCATATAATTCTCTCCCAAAACTATTTTGTAATCTATCAAATGCAGTCCAACAACACATCACAAGTATTTCTTTTGACTCCATTCCACTTTTTAATAATTCTGTAACTGAGTGGAAAACTGTTCTTGAAATATATTCATTTCCCATTCCTGATTTTCCATAATTTTTATAAGATAAATTTGGTATTCTTTTTTCAAGATGGTGTGGCCACAGGTCTGGTTCAGAAAAACTACACCCCGTTGTTATTAAAACTTTCAACTCCAGACCCCATTTATAAAATTATATAATTCATCTGCCCATTCTATTTGAACTTCTGCATTAGGATGATTACACTGAGTTACTCTCTTTCCAGCACTACCCAAAAATGGTACTTGATAAAAATAATCAAAATCAACTAATTCTGCTATTTTACAAGTTTTATCTAAAAATCCTTCTTTATTAATATCACCTTCAAAAAAAATGTATTTAATATTATTAGATTTAAAAAATGATTGTAATGATATAACATATCTCCAAGTTATTTCTGAAACACTTTTATTATCAGGTACATAATTAAAATTTATTTCATCTTTATCTACAGAAGTATCTCTTTGATGGGTTTCCCACGCAGTATAACCATCATGTCCAAATTGTGCACCTTCCCATCTGCCCCCAGCATCATAAAATTCTGAATCTATCCATCCACCATGATGGTCAAAATTGTCTTGAGGGGCCCTATTTACCCATATCTCATTTCTAACTGGATATGTTAATTGAATTACAAATAAAGTATTTTTTATTTTATCTTGATTTTCAGAAATCCAATCATATGTAGTCCTAAATATTCGTTGATTAGAACCACCACCTCCAGATTGATTAATATCTTCTGCATTAAACTTATCGGCAAGAAATTTAGAATATCGTTCTTTTTCTGGATTATCTAAACCACAACCTTCGGTGTAACTACATCCATTTGCAAATATGTGTTTGATGTTCATATAACAAAAAATCCTCTGGTTAGAGAGGACACTGTTTCAAGTGCCTCCGTATTTATAGTCCTTTTATCGTGGTCGGTTAGGTCTTTGGGTTTTTATACCCCCTGTTATCACCACTGGACTTTCATATATAAATATCATTTATTTAATTTTTTCTTTAATAATTCTATAAAATCGGTTGTGTGTGTGACCATTGCTCTTTCAACATATTAATAAATTTATTGTTTTCCTCTTTTCCATACTTTTTTAATCTATCAAAGTTATGTATTAAAATATTCTTCATATTCCAATACCAATCATCAAGTTCGCTAATAGACATACTACACAATCTCAATATTTCTCGTTGTATCTTATCTCGTCTAACAAAATAATCTAATTCGGTATCATATGATTCATCTATAAATGGACTAAAAGTTTTGAATCCAAACTCTTTCAATGTCTGTAATGTGTATGGTTTTCCAATAACAAGAAACGGATGAAAAGTGATAAAAGGTTTCCAAAATTTTTCATCAAAATAAATATGATTTTTATCGCTATCAACATCATTAAAAAATATAGATGGTGTAATAATATTGAAATAAGAATTGTAGGAACGAGAAAAATTAATAAATAAAGATGGTGTCACACTATCGGGTATTTTTATATCCCTCCCGAGTCCACCAACTGGTATTTCTTTTTCTATTTCACTGAGCACAGTTTCGTATTTATCATGAAGTTGTATTTTTTCTTTTGGTATTGAATAAGAATTTCTACCTGCATCGTCAAATGGTTCTTTACCTTCATGAACTGACGTAAAAAAAGTTCCATTAGTTTTGAATAACAAATTATTATCCCTTATAAATAAATACAATTCAACTCTATGATATCTTGGTAAACTATTTATAGTATAAAAATGATATTTTCTACAAAAATTTCTTGACTTGTTAAAAAGATTTCTATATATTTTATTGTTGGTAAGATTGCTCAGTTTAATCATCCAACGATTGTGAAATAAATAATTTTTATCTTCATTTACTCCAATAAATTTAGTTGTACTCATAACAAAAATATTATTAATTAATATATTATAACATTTACTAAAATCATCTATTTTATTCTTAAAACTGGGAAACTTACTAATACCAACATCATTTACCGAACCATCGTGAGAAGTCAAAATAAGTTTAGACTTATCATTTGATAAATCATCTATGAGTAGTTTATTTTTATTTAGAAATTTTTCTATAATATCAAAATCAGTACTATGATTGATTATTAATAAGTAGCTTCCACTTGGTTCAGATAGAAAATTGACATCGTTCCAAAATTTATCTTTAAATATAAATCCTGGTATTTCTAATAATCTATCTAAATCACTTTCGGATTCAAACGTTTCTCCTATTTGATTATAATATAAAATATTCATATCAAAAAATCTCTAATATCTGTGAATCCACTTTTGTTTGAAATAACTGAGCTCTCTTACCCCACCAAAAACATTTCTTAGCCCAATCATACACATCATCATATTTCTTACCATGTACTTTCAGTACATGACCACCATTTTTTACTATTTTAGTATTACCCAATAAAACTTCATGAATATTGTAATCAAGTTTTGTTGTAAATGGATATTCCTGATTAGGATGTTGTATTCTAACTATTTGATAATCTATTAAACATTTTACTAAATTATCTTCTAATTTGTACTTATCAATTAGATACTTATATATTTCTTCGTAAAATAACTTATGATTTAATGATATATGGATAGCAGTAGCCTCTTCATATTCCCAATAAAAATTTTTCTTCACATCATTTAACACTCGTCCCCACAATGATTTATTTTCAAAAACTTCTTCGATTCCATTTTTTGTAACATCATATTCTTTTTTCAAAAATCCATCTTTTTTATTTTTAATATAGTCCATAATATCTGTATAAAAATCATAATACTCTATATCATAAACACTTCTCATAAATCTACTAATAAATTGTAAATATCCAAAATAATGTCCAAAATTAAATAACCATCTATACATCCAGGCTTCTACATACTCATCTTCATCCATCCCATTGTGCGAACGAACTATGGAAGTTTTTTCATGATATTCTTCTACATTTTCAATTTCAAAATGTGCAAATGGTTGAGAAACTTCTTTTAATTTTATACCATATTTTTCTTGATAAGACTTTTCATTAAAAGGGGTATTAGGTAAAACAATCATTGGATTATAAGTTACAAATGTATGTAATCCAAGTTCCATTATCTCTGTTGCCCCATCTATAAATGAATCAACAGTCTCACCTGGTAATCCTAAAATAAATTCTAAAAAATAAGGAACATCTTCTTGATTATATAATTTTACAAATTCTTTTAATTTACCATTATCTATGTTCTTCCTTTTTATGGCCTTCAATGTTTCTTTATTCATAGATTGTAATGCCACAGTTACACCTTTTTGTAATCCCGCATCATGCAACATTTTTGCAATAGGCATAACCATATCGGCCCTACCTTTTGACCAATCATTTCTCATAATGTGAGGATAACCAGTTTTCTTCTTTTTATTAACTATATATTCAGTTATATCTTTATGTTCTGGAAATAATCCAAAATTATTATCAGCGTTATATAAAAATTCTACTTTATGTTCTACTGACCAATCAATTTCTTTTTTTAATTTTTCAATTGGTTGTCTTTTAAGTAAAGTATAATAATTATCTCCCCATTCACAAAAAGTACATGAATAAGGACATCCCCTAGCGGTTTCAATTATAACATCTAATTTATAGGGTGATTTTTTTGCTAAATTATCAAATGTCCCATCAAGATATGGACTCGGCATAATTGATATATCTTGAATTCTTGGTCGAGATAAATTTGTTTTAGTAATATTATTTTCTTGCTTAAAAGTACAACCACTAACAGAATCAATATCGTTATTTAAATAACCATCTAATAATTTTTTAAATGTTATTTCACCTTCTCCATGAATTAATACATCAATATATGGATGTATTTTAAAAAAATCTTGGCACCTATCTTGTTTTGGAGTACTTTGTCCACCATAAATAATAAGACAGTTTGGATATTTATTTTTAACTTTTTTAGCTAAATCGTTATTTATCTGTTCATTCCAAACAAAATGAGAAAACCCTACAATATCTGGATTTTTTATACGAGATAACATTTGATTAATATCTTCTCTCCAAAATAACCAATCTAATAATTCATAATTATCTGTTATTTCTTTAAAAGTTTTACAATAAGACCAAATTAAACCTGTACTATAAGGCAAACGAATTTGATTATCATATATATCACCTATTTCACATAGATATAGTTTATTCTTCATCAAAAAATCTCTAATATCTGTGAATCCACTTTTCTTGTGTATCTTTGTAAATGAGAATAATTATGATCCAATACTGATTTCATTCTATTATATAAAGTATCTACCTCATCAACTTTCATTTTACTTATTTTGTCTATCTCGTCAAACACCATTTGTATTCTTTTATCATTATCTGTTTCATCATCATAACTTTCATCAATAAATTTTTCAAAAGTTTTAAAACCTAAATCCTTCAAAATCGTTAAAGTATAAGGCTGGGCAATTATTATAAATGGTTTAAAACATGCAAATGGCTTATATATTTTTTCATCTATATAAACATCATTTGTTTCATATTTTGCAAAAGTAACCACGTCAAAATAAGAATTAAAATATAATGGTAAATTTAACTTAGTAGTAGTATAACGGGACTTTTCTTTTAAATCTAAATGCATACTTTCATTATTATTATTCCAAAAAAATGAATTGAAAGAAATATCAAACTTATTTATAATATCATTTTCTTTAATATGTGATACTAAATCCATTCTATGTTTTTTAAGATTACCATTATAGGATAAAAAATATTTTTCTCTGTATATACTTTGACTCTGAGTTCGCATTTCCATAATATTCTTATGGTCAATTTGCTGCTGTTCTAATATACAATCTGCCATAGAATAATTATTAAAAACACCACACGGTAAATCATAACCATTTAGATGAAAATCAGGTATTATCACCGATACATCATATTCTAATTTACACAATTCTTTTATTTTTAATTGCTGAAGTCCGTAGAATTCTTCTGATAAAGTATCTATATACCATAAAATTATTTTTTTGGTTTTATCCATTGATTTAATAATCTCAAATGGACTATCATTTTCAAATAATGGTCTGATAATAAAAATATCACAAGAATATGATAATTCTAAATTTTCTATTTTTTCAAATAATATTCTATTTGTCCAAATCTCATTAAAATCTTCTATAATGTTATTATTAAAATAAAAAGTTACTTTCATCACTCAATTTTTCTCCTAAAAAATCTCCAAAAATTTTGTGACCAGATGGTCTTAAATGTCTACTTTCATAACAATCTTTCTGGTAATTATCCCACATATAATTAATCATACTTTCCTTACCATCAAATACAAAATTACTAAAATCTATCATTTCTAACTGTTCTTCATCTTGTGGGAATCCCCATCCCCAAATAAATTTATAATTTATACCATAAAACTTAAAAAAAGTTTGTAATAAAATTATTTGCTCTATCATATGACTATCACACACACCTTCATCTACAAAACATTCAAAAAACTCTTTTAAAGCATTTTTTTCTTTTTCATTTTTGTAAGGCCACCAGTCCCAACAATCAACCTTTGCCAGTATTCTTTCATCAGAAAAATTAGAATATAAGTCAAAACGAGTAGAATCCGTTAATTGTATAATTGCCAATACTTCTTTATGAATTCCGTCCTTAATAAAACCTTTAAATGAATCAATAGTTGTTCTAACTGTTCTCGGATTACTACCACCACCCATTGATTGATTTCCTATAATTTCTAAACCCAATTTATTAGCAAAAAATATCGGCCAGGTATTATTTAATCTAAAGTTTTCAAACTCATCACCGTGTGGTTGAGAAGATTCCATCCATCCAGATTCTTGTCCTATACCTAAATCAAAATCGTCTGCAAATTCAGATTCGAATCCCCCACCCCAAGTAAAACTACATCCATTTACATATAAATATTTTGACATTACTAATTATTCCTTTAAAGCTTTTAACTCTGGAAATGTTTCCAATAAATTTTGATCTCTAACTTTATCCAACATATTCATATTTTTAAAATAAATTGGTAATTCTTTTGTATGGTCTTTCGAATACATATAATCTACAAGTTTATCCATTTCAGTTAATAAATGGTCATGGTCATGATCTTTTGGATATCTTTTAGTAAGCCATCCTTTAAAAATCCCAATCTTTTCTTTAACTATATCTTTCACTTGTTTTGGTAAAACAGTTATAGACTGAAAGGTGGGCCAATGTAAATAATCAATAGAAATTTTCGTTGGCTTATCCACAAATTCTGTTCTCAATAATTTTGTAAAAAAATTAGTAAAATTTAAACTGTTTGTAATCTGTAAAACAGTATGTACTGAAAAATATACATTGGGACATACATTTCTTATAATTTTTCTATTCTTCAAAATTACTTCCCAATCCATTCCCTTTCTAATATACTCTCCGCGTTCTCCACTTTCATCCAAACTAACAGATAAACTAATTGAAGGAAAATTCTGCCACATTTCTAACAAATCATATTGTTTATATTTTAACTTACTAAGATTAGTATTATAGTGTAACTGTGGAAAATTCTTGATCTCAATTAACTTTTCCAATATTTTATAATGATATTCAGTAACTAATGGTTCTCCACCTGCAAAATAAATAAATTCGATATCTTTTAAATAAGGTTCAAGTTTATCCCAAAGTTCATCACCACCACCAATCTCTAATACCTTTTTGTTCTTATTATTTTCTATTAAACTCCAATCATCTCCAACAAGAGGTTCAAGTTTTTTTGCATCTTCATACCACGCCGAACTAAATCTATGAGAACACATTATACACTTAAAATTACAAAGATTACTAAACCTAACATCCAAATATTTTAAATCAAACTTTTTTAATTCACCAGTTTTTTTATTGGTGTTTTCTATAAGAGTATTTAAAACAGGATATTCACCATATAATTTTGCATCCTTTAATTTAAAAGTTTCATTTTTTTCTTGTCTATAACTACGATATCCCAATTTTTCAATATCATAACACACATTACAAGCAGAATCTTCCTCTCCATTCATCATTTTTTTACGAAGTTGATTCATAAAAGGACTATTCATTGCATCTTTAACTGTTTGATTTGATAAATTACCAGCAGTTTTAGTATAATGTGCCGGAGAAGATATACAGCATGGACCAACAACACCTTCCGTATTTGCATACAAATGTATCCAAGGTAATATACAAAAGGTATCTTTCTTAGCCATTGTGAACGGTATAGTTTACACAATTATCATTAAAAAGTTTTATATTATCTAATATTGTTCTTGTCATAAAAACTCCTTTAAAATGTTTGTAATTATATTCATATACATCTTTCATATCAATATACATTTCATGTATTTCATTTATTGATAAGTTAGAAAGTTTCAAAATTTCTTGAAAAATTTTATTAAATCTTTCAACTGGATCTTCAATATAATCATATGACTCATCTATCCATTTACCAAAAGTTTTAAATCCTCTTTCCCGTAAAGTTTCAAGTGAATATGGAGTACCAAATACAATAAATGGTTGAAATGTTGCTACTATTTTCCAAAGTTTATCTACATACATTATAGCATTGAAAGCAGAACCATCACTACTATAATCTGATCTAAAATTCGTTAGAGATACTATCTGAAAATATGTATCCCATATAGGACTATTTACATTGGTTAGTGCATCCATATAACTTTTTTCCTTTCCATAAAAAATGGATTTGCCTGTTTCATACTCTTCCACACCCAAAGGAAGTTTTGATTCGAAAGACAAAATATCATCTTTAGTGATGTTATACTTACTTGTTAATTCTTGAAGAATACCATCTCTTTCAAGTTCTATTTCCCAGTTGGGGTTTTTTGATGGAAAGGTTACATAACTCTTTTCAAATAAATTAAATTTTTCAAATAAAAGAGCAAGTATTAATCTGTGATTATGAATGGTTTTATTAAGAGAAAAAAAATGTTTATTTCTTTTTTTACCTTTTGTCCCTTCATAAGAATCTTCTATCCATTTCCAAAATTCTTGTTGTGGATTAGCTGCAAGGTGATCGTCAATATGTCTTGACATATTTGAACCCGATGCAGATATTTGCCAGTGGTATGTTTTTACTTGAATTTTAGAATTTATTCTTTCTAATTGAGATTTATTTTGCCAATTTGCATCAATCCACATAAAATTTTCATGTGGTATTTTGTATTTATCTAATTTATCTTCTAATAACTTTAAGTTCTCTGGTTTAAACGGTGATTTATCAAAAAAAGATTCATCGGCCCATACAAAAATTAATAAATATTCTCCTTTTTGCAAACCTATCATCACATTGTCTGTAATTAACTTTTCAAAATAAGAATCAGAAAACCAATTCCCCCACTCATCACCATTTAAATGTCTTACTACTGTTTTTTTCATATTTCAGTTCTCTCGATATTACTTTTATTAAGTGTCCACGCCATATTTTATAGGAAATCCATTTCTAAAATGACTCGAATCATTATTAATTATTATTTGATATCCATCCATTAATTCTTCTATTCCATCATCCAATGAATATTCTGCCTCCCATCCCCTTGATTCAATCTTTTCATTTGAAACAATATAATCTCTTTTATCTGGATCCTCATAATAATCTGATTGATTTACAACAAAATCTGGTATATGCCTTTGAATTCTCTCTGTGAGTTCTAATTTACTTATATTCGTATCACTCAAACCAACATTAAATGATTCTCCAACATTATCATCATAATTATCTATCATAAAATTAAATGCAGAAGATACGTCTTTTATATGAATATAATTTCTAATTGTATGGGCCTGAAATAAAGTAATATACCTATCTGTTAATGCCTTGTATACAAACTCATTTACAAGTAAATCCAATCTCATTCTTTCAGACATACCAAAAACTGTAGCTAATCTAAATGTAATTGCACGACCACTATCTAAAAGTAAATTTTCAGAATCACATTTGGTAATTCCATAATGACTTACTGGTGTTAATTTTTGATCCTCTGTACATATACCTTCTGTCCTTTGTCCATACCCACTATTAGTATTTGGAAAGATAATTCTCTGAGATTTAGAAGTATTTTTTAAAATATTTTTAATTTGATAATAATTTATCGCGGTGGCTAATGATTTATCTCTATCACACGCGGGAAATCCAACTATTGCCGCCAAAGGAATAATAACATCCACACTATTAACATAATTACTCAACTTAGAATAATCTCTAACATCACCATACACAAATTTAAAATTTTTATTACTAAATAAATTTAATAAGGATGTCTGATTATATAATAAATTATCATACACTACTACTTCATGATTTTTAATCAAATCAGAACATAATACTGAACCTAAATATCCTGCACCACCTGTTACTAAAATTTTCATATTAAAAATCCTTTATCCAATCTAAAACTACATTTTTGCAAAATTCGTCATGGGATTTTTCACTTGGGTGTGAATCAAATCCTTTTTCCCCGATTTCTTCATTCAAATCTTGACAATACCAATCATTCTTATCAGATAAATTGTATTGTGTCCACTCTCGTAATCCTCCAAATTTAACGTGTTTATTTTCGAATTTCCACCATTGACTCCAATCAATCATATCCCAAAATATTTTTGCCATTTTCATATCATCAACAAAAAACGGACTATTTTTATTTTTTGTTTTTTTCAATATATAATCTTGATTAGTTAAAGTAGAATATTCATCATTAACAAATGTGTTCCAACCACAAAATATCTTATATTTTATATCTTTAAACTTCAAAAACCATTGTAATTTCAAATATTCATTTAAATAATTTACATATAAATTTTCAAGAGTAACTATATTATTCCAATAATAATCAAAAATATGATGAGAATCAGGTGAATCATTATGTCCTCTCAAAAAACCACAAGTATCTAATATATTCTCATTATAAAATGGAGTTGCTGGATCTATATGCATTTTTCTATAATCCCAGTCTGTCCAATAATCTTCTCCCCAACTAACTTTTTCATATAAATGTTCCCATTGGTTCTTAGAATGTTTCCTTATCGATTTATAATTATAATTGGACCCAAAGGGATTGGTGGATTGATTAATAAAAATAGAAAATCTATCTGTATGTGATGCCTGTATTAAAACACAAACATCATTCAAATTTATCCCTTTTTTTTCTAAATCTAATACTCTCCATATAACACTATTAGCCATTAAATCTGGAGATGCACCACTAAATGCATGATTATAAATAATTAAATCTTTTCTATATTCGGGGATCCTGTTTAGCCAAGTTGATTTTGATTCGGTAAAACTACATCCAGTTCCAATTATATATTTATTCATATTCATAGGTTCCAGTATGACCAATGAATATTTTATTCCACGCATCAAAAACTAAATCTTTTATATCCATGTTTAAAAAATGTTGTTGGTTATGAATTACCTTTGGTAATATCTTTAAATAAATATCATGTAACTCATCCTTATTTAAATTACAAACTCTTTCTATCTCTTTAATAATAAACTGTATTCTTTCACTTCGACTGACAATTGAATCATAAGATTCATCGAACAATTCTGGAAAAGTTTCAAATCCATAACTTCTTATTTTTTTCAAAGTAAATGGACTTCCAAGAATAATAAATGGCTGTAACAACACGGCTTTATATGTTTTCTCTGTTACAAAAAGAATATTATCTTTCGAGAATTTACTTTCACATACAACATTAAAATATGAATCTGTAATATGAGGTGGATGAACATATCTATCACGTCTAAAACTTCTCCTTCTCTTTAAATGATACACTCCAAAATCACTTATTGCCACATCATCCGAATCCGGGTCAGAATTTTCAACCGGATCAAGTTCTAATGGTAAAATTTTAGAAATTTCTTTTTCTATAAAATTAAAATCCAATAATCCAGACAAGTCATCTATAAATCGATCATCAGCACGACCTATGATCGATCTATAGGCCAGTTTTGGATGAATTTGATTTTCTGGATCCCTAAATGAAATAATTCCCTTATCAAAAAAATTTCGTTTTATAGATTCTTGTAAAAAATATAAACGATGTTTTTTTGAAAAATTATTATAAGATAAAAAATAATACGGCTTTTTATATTTTTTTAATTTATCAATATAATCATCGTCTAACGGAAAATTTGGATTATTACCTTGTCCATTTATACCAACTCTAAGAGTATCTCTCAGATCAAACTGAGCTTCTATTAAAAATTGATCGATACCAACCTTATAAAATAAGTCTGATTTGTAATCAATTTGGTTATTATCAACAACTATAAATCTAGGAACAGATAACCCATCACTCATATCACCAACTAATTCCTGTATCAAACTCATATAAAAATTATGGTATTCATTGTCAAAAGACTCGTACATATTTATAAGATATTTTGATTGTTGTTTCAAATAATCTAAAAAATCTTCCTTTGAAATATTTCTTTTTTTAAGCAAATCATTAATCATATTATAACCTTTTCAAAATCAATATATAAAATTCACTTTTACCAGTCCACCCAAGTTTTAAATTTTCAAAAATCTCAACTCCAAAAACTTTTCTATCAATCATGGGCAAAAAATCATGTTTTGTGGATCCTAAATGATTTTCTACTATCACCGCAACTCCATTTTTTTCTAAAAAATTACCGACATTATGATAAAAATTTTCATGAAACTTCCATTTTTTATCATAATTTATTAATTTCATCTCATCCACAAAAATTTTATCATTATCTGGATTAATAACTCCGTGATGTGGGGGGTTCATCAAAATTAAATCGAATTTCTTAAACACATTATCAAATCCATCTGATACTATAAATTCTACATTTTCCAATTTATTTTCACTAACAGTTTTTTCTATATATTTTCTGTTATTTTCATTTATATCCACCAACGTAATATCGTTACATAAATTATTATTTTTAAGATAAAATCCAATAAACCCTGGACCAGAACACATTTCACAAACACTTAAATCACTCCCATAAAATTTATTCATAAAATCCATTTTCAACATATTTATTCCAAATATTCCACCACCCCCGTCTAATTTTGCATCATAATATAAAAGTGTGTTATTATCAAAATAAAATTTTTCCATGTTTACTCCCACTCTATTTTATTTCTCCTTTATCTCTCCAATTTAATATAGGGTTTTTTATAGGCCAATCAATACCTATACTTTCATCGTTCCATTTCACTACATCTTGATCCATCCAATCCACATAATCTTCTGGATAT
>Ga0080013_1004112_pt1 | contig 14555 bp, 23 predicted proteins | sample ETNvirenome_6_85_FD_69236 | JGI IMG/M metagenome (GOLD analysis project Ga0080013, IMG submission 69236) | Marine viral communities from the Pacific Ocean - ETNP_6_85 (SPADES assembly) (version 2) | ecosystem: Environmental > Aquatic > Marine > Oceanic | place: Pacific Ocean | collected 2013-06-19
TGTTATTATATCTACCATTAATAGGAGATATAATAAAATTAAATAACCCTTTCATTAATATTCTAAATCATACTCAACAGAGATAGCCATATTGGAATTAAATTTTTTCCATGGTAATATTTCTCCATTTTTTTTAATTAGAATATTATAAGAATTATCTTTTTCTTCATATAGGATATGAGAAATTTCATGACCTCCATAGACTTGTTGTCCTACAGAATAGTGCATAGCATCATTTTTATAATCTGACCCTATACTGATCTTTCTTATATTACTCAACATTTTCTTCTATCTCAGTATAGCTACCATCTTCTAAATTAATATTAATAGCACCATACTTTTTTTCAATCTCTTGTTTTACTTTTTCTTGATCCTGATTTACACCAGCTAAGTCGTGCAAAGCTGCATGTTTTTGGGATTCTAAAACTCCAATATTAGTTAATATAACTCGTATCTTTTGTTGAAACTCTAAGATACTTTCATGTTCTTCTTTTCCTATTTTTTTTACTTCTTCACTCATAATTTAATTTGATTTAATTTAATTTATTTTTTGAATATACTTGTTACCTTTTCTCCACTTCGTCCACCAAAATAAGCCAAAACAACGGCCATCATTACTTTCTCGAAAGTGTCATTCCATAAGGAATTAATTTGAAAAGGAATGCTTTCTACACTATCTAAAATACCAGCTAAAGAAAATATAACTATACACCATACTAAAACTAATGGACGTACATTTTTACTTAACCAAGAATCAGACATTGAGTCTGCTTCCCACCTTGAAGTAATAGCTTGTATTTCTTTATTCTGTTGTTCATAGATAATTTCTTGCAACTTGATTTTATCATCTGTTGCCACGTCTGATTTACTAATAGCTGCAATTGCTTCTTTAGGAGAAGTTACCCCCTGTAATACATTACCTAATGTAGGATTGATTACAGAGGCTGCTCCAAATAATAATTGTCCAACTGTAGTATCTTTGAATTTTTTACTCACAATCCCACTCTAGACATTTACAGTCCTTCTTATCTTTATTTGTTTTTCTATTCTCTTTAGCAGATTTCTTCTTCTGTTTATTTGATTCTTTCTCGTCTAGTTTCTTTTGTCTTTCATCGGATATTTTTGGTACACACTTACAGTCCGCTTTACTCCATCTTTTATCCTCATCACAACCAGCCGCAGGTTTTCTACATCTAGTCTTGGTATCACCACCTTTTTCCGTTACATCATAATCAGCATCACCATCAGTTTTTCTACATGCTCCATCTCTCCATGTAAATCCTTCTTTCTTATTACATTCTTCTTTTGTAATTGTTACATCAGTTTCTGATTCTTTGCCTTTAATTGTTGCTTCTATATCATCTGTTCCTTTTGCTCCTTTTACACAATCTTTTTTCTCAGCATCCCACACATAACCTGCGCCGTGCTGCTCTACACATGTCTTTTCCTTAGTTTCCTGTAATTCTTTTTTATCTCCAGCAACTTCACAACTTTGACATTTTATACATTTAGCAGAACTATTTTTTCTTGATCCATCAGCATTACAACAATCTTCAAATCTATGCTTTTCACATCCTTCAGCTGCTGTTATCTTTTTTCTCTCTTCAGTTCCTGCTTCACCTTTCTTTACTAAATCTTGCTCTGTTTCTGTTGTTGTAATACCATCATCCTCAGTTACCGTTTTTCTATAAGCTGTTTCAGTCATACAATTCCCTTCATGCCAAACCTTTGGAGGTTTACAACTTTCTTTATCATCTTGATTTAATGGTGATTCTTGCATTTTAAGAGGATCATCATTCCAAGCACGTTCCTTTAAATTATTTAATGGAGAAGCTCCATCTTCATTCCAATTTAATGGCGAACCAAATCCTTGATTAAATGGAGAATACTTCATTTTAAATGCTGAAGATTTCATAGAAACCTTTTCATTTGCAGATAAATTAGATATTAACTCTTGTCTTTGTCTAGCTACATCCTCGTGGCTAGTACCTTTTATATTTTCCACTCTCTCGGTTTTTATACCCTCTTGAGTACCTTGACCAGCCCAGCCCCAGCCAGTTTCTTTTTTAACTTTTCTTTTACTTACATTGACAGTATCACCAGCATCTCCAATGCCTGGCGTTATAGTCTTTTTTCTTTTTGTTACTTCTCTATCATCGTAAGTTCCACCTTCAAATCTTCTAGTCCCCGCATCAGCACCAGCTATTGCTGTTTTATCATCTATACCTGCTGTCATTGCTTCAGCTGCTGATCTAGCTAGTCTTCTACGTGATTTTCCAGTTTGCTTCCCCTGAACTTGGGATCCTGCTCGTCCAACAATATCGTATCCGCCCCCTTCTCTTTCGGTAGCTGAAAACCCACCAGTTTCTTTTACAGCTCTTTTAATAGCTTTTTTTGTTTGTCTATAGGCTTTTCCTCTACCTTTTCTAAATAGATTTAGTCCTTGATTTAGGGGTGACCCATTCATTTTAAATGCCATAATTAATAATTTTATGTGTTATAATAATTTTTGTGATTTTTCTTAAATAATTTGTTTATTTTCCAAGCTCTTTTTTCCCAAGGTAGATCCTTAGCTCCTTCTACCATATCAGCTCTACCCCATTTTTCCCAGGGTTTTTCTGCATCATCTCGCCAATAGACATATTCGTCATCATACATTAATAAGCCGTTTTTAATATCTTGCACATGCTGTCCTTCGTGTGCTTCTACTTCAGCTTGTTTAATAGGATCTAATCCTTCTTGGACTAGTACGCTCCCGTTCATATTTGTCTTGCCCATAACCCCTGGTTCATCAGCTTGTAAATCGCGCTCATATACCGGAGTGCTATCGCAGTTATACGGAGGAGGTTTCATTTTATAGCCCATTATACATTGTCATATTTAGGTTTATAGGGAAATTTTTTATTTAAAAAGTCTTGTCTTTTTTTACAACCACAGTCTTCTCCGGCTACTTTTTTAACTAAACTTTTAATTCCTGTTGCCCTAGTAATTTTCTCAATTGAATCTCCTAAGCCTCTAGATCTCATTTTTATCTATCAATAGATTGATTTGGTCTATGACCCCACTTATGATAAGACTCATCTCTACGATCAAGCCAGCTTTGCTCTGTATCTTTATGCCCTACTCTTGCCCCAATAGACTCATCTTCCCTAGCTGCATAACCTTGTTCATTTAATGGTGACTTCATAGGCATTGCTGCTGCTCTTTCCCCAGTCATATCTCTTTCTAGTGGATCATCTGTAAGTTCTCTTTTAGCCTCACCCCATAAGTGATGATTCATATGCTTTGAAATTTGACTATGAGTTTCCCACATTGTAGGAGCACCCTTAGCATATCTAGAATTGCCAGTATGCCAATCTTCATGAGTTCCGCTCCATTTACCGTGATCTGCTGCATACTCATCTCTACCTAAAGCATGACCCCAAGCATAATCGCCTTCAGCGTATTTTTCTTTAGCTCTATCAGCATCATCATGTGCCCAAGAGGCTTGCTCGTAATTTAATGGTGAATTATTTTTTGCCATTGTGTTTTTGTTTAATTGTTATTGTTTAATTTATAATACTTTTTCGAAATATATTGAGTTTGGTGTATTACCTGTAGTTCCGACAGATGGGAAAGGAGTTACTCCTCCACCTGTAAAAATCATACCAAATTGCACTGTAGCTCCTGCGGCTAAAGTTATTATCTTTTCTCCGTAGTAAATTTTATCTGTTGTAGATTCTACCGCAGCTTCAGCAATTACTTCGTAACTTGTTCCATTTATATTTAATCTTCCTTCTGTTATTACATTGGCTGTTTGATCAAACCAGTTAGCTAGCACTTTTATTCTCCATGTTCCTGCGCCTGCGGCACCTAAAGTAAATGTAGCCTCTTGAGTAGCCGTACCACCCGCAGCATTTGTACATACCCATCCGTAATTAGCTACATTACAATCTGTAACATCAATTGTAGGAGTAGTATCATAAGGTAAATTACTAAATACCCCATTTGCCCAATTTGTATAAGCTACTGGAGTACCATTTGGCCATGTGTATTCTTGCATTACTCTTGCACCAAGTGTTCTACTTATTCCCCCTGTCATATCACTATCCCCGGTTGTTAGCGTCCCCGTGGCAGTTGTTTCAAGTTTCAGAACAGAATTGTTATATAATTCTACATTTCCACCAACATTTGCATGTATTAGGGGGTTTCCTGTACCAACGTCTTGTAATCTAAATCTTTCAAAACATCTTAGATACATATTACCAACACCAACTTCATCTATGTAACTATTAGCCCCATCATGATATATTTCTAAAGCTGATACTGTACCAAATGTCCATTTAAAATTATCTGGAACAACAACTCCAGCTACGCCAGTCATTGTACCACCAGCAAGTGGTAAATAAGATCCAAATGGTAATAAAGGCTCTAGGCTAGTTGCTAGATTTGCAGGGGTAATTTTTTTATTTACTACACCTTGATATCCTACAATATCATCAAAGTTAGCTATATCAGCTTCTACCGTAAAAGCGGAAAATTTTATATTTGCCATGTTTTATTTTTTATTTATTCTCTAATCATTAAATCAGCACCGTTTTCAGTTTCCATGAAATCTACCCCATTCTCCATTAAAATGAAGTTAGTTATTGGACCTCCACCTGTACCTGGTATATTAGGTATTGCAAGTATTGCATTTGCGTTTCCAAAAATTGTTGGTGCCATTATCCTGTTACTGCAATTATATCAGCTGCAGTTGTACCAGTTGCCCATACTTTATATACAGCCAATGGTAACCAAGATGCATTGCCGATGTTTACTAAAGTTACATCATCTCCTTGAATTGTAGTAACACGAATATTTCCTGCGGTTCCTACAAATAATAATAATCCTGTATTAACACTAAATTGAAAATTTCCATTACCTTTATATATTACAAAAGCATTACCTGCAGCGAATATATTAGCGCTAATTGTCATCTCAGTATTACTTTTTACTTCAGTAATTATAGCGTGTGCATTGGTGGTTGTGTTATATATGACATCTCCTTTTTGTACACCATCATCTAAGAAGGTTCCAGCCGCCGCTGTCATATCTGGTGGCGGTCCTGCAGATCCTGTAGTAGCAGTACCCGTGCTGATAATTCCTGGTACAGGAATATTTATATCATCACTAGGTATTACTGGAATTGCAGATATTGCTTGATTAGCTACGTCGTATGCTCCCATAATTTTTTAATATTTACCTTTTGCTATTTCTGTTATTGGTCCTGCGTTGTAAGGTGTAGCAGCCTTAGGTATCATCATACCAAATAAGCCATTACTTCGACCTGGACCGTGCGGTCTGTTTAATTGTGATAAAGGCCCATCCCATATATGCGATTCTCCTGTTATCCCTACTTTTTTACCTTTCTTTTCCATAATTGTTTAAATTATTCCTTGTTGATTATAAAAATTTTCGTACATGCTGTTTACTCCTATATCTGATTTTACATTAGGATTAAACATAACATTACTGTGTTGATTAAGTCTGTCATCATTAATTTGCTGTTCACCTCTAAATGCTCCAGGCACAGTTCCCATTACACTTCTTTGTCTAGCTAAATGATCACCCCAAATTCCATCCGCAGCATTAGTACGCCCTTCGCCGTATCTGCCCCATTGAGATTTAGAAGCATTACTCCACGGATCTTGGTATTCACCAAATTCTGCTGTTCCAAAATTTTGAGTCGTAGTTCTTACATTAGGATTATTATTGGGTATTTTATTACGTAGGTTGTTACGCATAAACTCATGCTCTTGGAAATTTGCGTTAGTACTGTAGGGTACATTTAAACTACCCAAACCCATCATATAAAATGCCATAATCTCTTTGTTATTTTAGTTCGTCTATTCTTCTATCTGCACATGCTTTAATCCCTTCTGGATCTGGAGCATTACGCGCATAAGACTTAGCAGCATATGCTCTTTTTAAAGTATTTACTGGATAAGTTCCTGCTTCTGCACCTCCAGCTGGCCCGCAAAATTCGCTCACATTTGGATATTTACCCGCATTAGAACTACCTTTTGATTCACTCTCATTAAGTGGAGATTTTCCTCCTACTTGACTAAGGGGTGAATATTTCATATAAAATGCCATAATTTATTTATTTAGTTGTTATTAATTTTTTATACACATTTGCCTAATGCCGCATCCCAAGTTCTACCTCCTGTACATATCCTGCCTTTACCTTTAGTCCCATAAAACTTCTGACCAAAACTCGAAGTGTTTGATTGGTTTTTAATATTAGATGGGTTGTTAGCATTGGTATTATTAGATACATTAGGCTTATCTATACATGTGTCTGTAGATTTATCCCATATTTTATCGTCACTAGTGCACTTAGCTCTTTCTTTGCCTAAGTTTATTTTAGTCATTGACCTTTCCTTAGATTTATTTTTATATGTTCCAGTACCTGATGCTGTTTTTAAATCTTCATGTCTATCATGCGGATCATGTTTAAGTAAATTTCCACCACCTTGTATTAATCTACCAAAGAATGTTTTACCTTTTCCTATTTCTCCAGCCCTATATTCTTTACGCGCAGTCGATTTATCTTCACGCCATAAGTGACCACCTAGTCTTTTTTCTAGTCTTGCTATTTGGGCTGGATTCTTACTTTTAGAAATTCTATCTAATAACCTTTGTTCTCTAGTAGTTGCCGTGCCACTTTTCCCTTTCAATTTTTGACATTGTTCATCCGTTAACCCTTCACAAAGATTTACTGCTTTATCAGGGCCTTTATTCCCTAAGTTACTTCCTCCAGTTGTTGGCTCAATTGGTGATGCATAATAATCTCCAGCAACTCCTCCAACAGCATCTACTGTGGGTGGTTTATGTTTAGTCACCGTATTTGCATAAGTCCAATAATTTGGAATTGCATCAAAAGCTAATGTCTTTATTGGTGAGGTTGCTGTAACTTTTTTACTCATATCTTTGTTTATCTTTATTTACATTTTCAATAGAAATTTGTAAAACTTTATCCATATAAGTTTTTCCTTGCATTATAGAATTACGTCTTTCACTTGTAGGTATATCTTCTTCTCCTAACATTATTCTATAAATACGTTGGATAAGTTGTTTACCTTTAAAAGAAACTTTATACATATTATATTTTTGTGTAGTACGATTTCTTCTTCGCCATACTACAATCCAATCATTTTGTATTAATTTATTCCATCTTCTATTATTCCAACTAAAAGCATAAGTGCCCATTTTGAAATCTTTAATAGTAAATAAATTTATACAATCTAAATATATAAGTAACTCAATTTCCGCATCAGTTAAATCGTTGTTTCTGGAAGCCCATTTTCGTATTATACGGTAGTGTTTTAACAAGCTCATATTTTTAATATCACTTGCTTCTAGCTTTTTCATAATACAACGACTACATCTTGTAATGTAATAACATGATATGGATTTTTATCAATCTCTATTTTATGTCCTGCAGTTTTATCATAATATATAATATCTTTAGGAGATACACCTATTACTTGATCCCCAATATATATTACTTCTGCTTGAGCGTATCTTACATCTTCCCTGCTGGTTTCAGAAAGAAATAAACCGCCTTTTGTTTCTTTAGTACCTCTATTCAGAGGTGTTACTACTATATATCTACCTATTGCCTTCATTAATTCTTAAATTATTAATTACACAATCTGTGGATAAAATCGTAGTCGCTACCGAAACTGCATTAGTTAATGCACTCTTAGTAACTAACAATGGATCTATAATTCCAGTGTTTATCATATTTACCATATTTCCTGTAACCACATTTATACCCATACCCTCTTGGGCTATTGGCATATCAGTTTTAATACCAGCATTTTGTAATATAATATTAAAAGGAGCTTTAATAGCTTCTAATAATATTTTTTCATATTTGCATTCTGATTTTATTTCTTGGGCTGCATTTAATAAAGCAATACCGCCACCGGGAACTATACCTTCTTTTATCGCTGCTTTAGTTGCACAAACTGCATCTTCAACTCTATCGCTCTTTTCCTTTAATTCAACTTCGGAATTTGCTCCCACTTTTACTACTGCTACTTTAGCAGATAAACGAGCAACACGTTTTTCAAGTTGTCTACGCAGTCCTTCAACTTTTGCTTTCTCCATTTTTGCTTTTACCTCAGTTACAATTTTGTTAACTTCTTTAGGTACCTCAGCAACTTGAATAATAGTTTCTGTTTCGGTTGTTTTAACTTTTACACATTCTCCTAAATGTTCTGGTCCTATTAAATCCATGTCATCGCCAAGCTGTTCATTAATTACAACAGCACCAGTTAATAAAGCTAAATCTTCTAAAGTTTCTTTTTGAGAAAATCCAAAAGCAGGAGCCTCGAGGATATTAACCTCTATATTCCCCTTCATTTTATTCATAGCTAAAGCAGCATGCACTTTAGGATCTGCGGCTGCTATGATTAAAAGAGGACGTTTATTTTTTATAACGTATTCTAAAATATTTTGAATTCTTCTTACGGTTTTAATTTCATCTTCTACAATTAAAACTAAAGGATTTTTTAATATTGATATTTTTTTCGCTTTATCTGTAGCATAATGTAAAGCTTGTAATCCTTTATCGTATTGAAATCCATCAACAATTTCTACGCTTGTTTCTGATTCATCACTAATCTCCATTGTTACTATCCCAGTATCTTTTACTTCTTTAAAAGCTGTTCCAATAACTTTGCCTAAATATTTATCATTATTAGAGGAAATGGTTGCTACCTGATTTATCATGTCTCCATCGACTGGAGTACTAATATTTTTTAAATATGTATTTACTTTATCTAATGCAGAATAAATACCTTTCTTTAAAGCTCTAGTGTCACTTTCATTACTAGCTTCATCTATAATAGCTTTAGCTAATACTGTTGCAGTTGTTGTTCCATCACCGGCTTCAGCTACAGTTTTACGAGCTGCTTCTCTTAATAATACTGCTCCCATATTTTCTACAGGATCTAATAAGGTTATATTATCTGCCACTGTTACCCCATCTTTTGTAATAATAGGTTTTCCTAAATGATCTTCTAATATAACACATTTACCACTAGCTCCTAGTGTAGAGCTAACTGCTGTGGTTAATTGGTCTATACCACTATATATTTTATTTCTAGCATCTACTCCAAAGTTAAGATGCTTTACAATTTTATCTGACATATTTTAATAAATTTAATTTAATTCTTTTGGTTCATTGAAATAACAATGGAATGCGAAGTTTACTCCGCATACCACTATTGTCATTCCTATAACATTAAATAATTCATGTAAGAATTCAAACATGCTTATTCAAATGTCTTAACTACTTTAGGTCCTTTGATATACTCTAGCTTTTTAGCATAATGAGCAATAGAAGCATCTATCGCTGATTCTGCACCTTCTAAAGTTTCTCTTCTTGTAACATCATGCCACATATCTTCTTTTTCAAGATCTTGGTATTCTGTTTGATAGAACCCATTAGGTAGTTGGGTTATTCGCCAATTTTTTTTATCGGCAATGTGTTTCCAAAGGTTAATTCGGTCCTCGGAAATTTGTGGTTGACTATTCCACGAACTAGTCGAATAATAAAACGTCATTGGTTATGGTTTTAAGGTTAAGGCACTATTGCCTAATTACGGAGTATAAGTGATTGCATCAACTACGATAGGTAGTCCTGTGCTATCAACTACGCCGCTAAATACTGGAGAAGTTATTACGTTTCCAGTAGTGTTTGGGTAAATGTTTTGCCATCCTGAAGCAAGTGCATCTTGCATTGCATTAATAACTGCATCTCTCGGTGCCATATCATTTGCTGCTGTTGCTGCTGACCATCCGATAACACAATTAGCTGTTGCTGATGTGCTATAAGTAATAGTAAGACTTGTTGTGCTTGTATAATCTACTGATGCTACATTTTCAACTGGTACAATTCTATCTCCTACAGTTGTAGGTGCTCCTGCATTTACTACATTAATTTTTAAATACTTTGCCATTTTTTAATTAATTAAAGGTTATGGTTTACTCAACTCTTTAATAATATATCTAAGGTAAACCAAAAAATTAGATATATTACTTTATTATTATTACTTATTTTCGAGAGAATTTACTTTTTCAGTAAGATCTTCTACTTTTTTAGTTAATTTAGTTATAATTTTATGTAATTCTTGTGTAGCAGATACGTTTAGCATGGAAATAGAATCGTAATCCACTGATTTATAATCATCTACTTCTGTACCGTAAACGAATACTTCTTCATTTCTTTTGCAATCTACTATAATTTCGTTTTCATTTGCCTCTAATACTTGTACAATTTCTTGAGTAGTATCTTTGAATATAAGCTTTATTTTATCCCCTGTTTTACAAGAATTAGTAATTTTAATAACTCCTGAGTTTAATTCTGTTTGTCTAAAAATATCTGGGATAGTGTCAGGCCCAGTGCTTACCGCCGAAGGGTATACTTTTTCTACTTGTTGGGCAATAACTTTTTTCTGATTTCCACTTCCTTTTACAGGATCAATATAGTTAAAATCAGTTATTTCAATTTCATTAATAATTTTTAAATCATTTTCACTATTTGAAACGCCATGAACTATTTTCGAACGTTCATCAGAGAAAATATGAATACCAGAACCCATAAATCTACCTACACCCCAGTAACTTATTGCATAAAGAGATACTCCACTATAAGCAGTAAAAGTTCCAGGAGGGGCTGGACCATATAGGTAATAATCAAATGGACTACCATTATAATCTATAAATGCATTTACTTCAACAGCCCCTTTAGTATTAGCTGCGTAAGCATTTCCAATTCCAATTCTAGATGTTCCTAATCCAAGCTTTATTTCTCCAGATGCATAATAATCTTTCATAGAATAAGTAACACTACCTAGATCTACTTGGTCAGTAATGTCTGGTTCCCAAAGCGTACAAGCACTATTTCCAAGAACCGCTGTGTTATCTCCATGTGAACTTACTCCATATCCAATTACTATTTGATTCTGACCATTTAAATTACTTACCGCTGTATCGCTCCCAATAATAACATTGTCACTTCCTGTTGTTAGGGTTTTAGCCGCACTATCACCTATGGCTACATTATTGCTACCAGTTGAAAGAAGATTTAAAGCTCCAACGCCATAACCAGTGTTTTCAGCACCAGTAGCGCCTGGGTTATCCCCTTGGATCATAATGTCTAATACAGCATCGTATTGATAAGGCCAAGGTACTGCAATTACTCCAAGTGAACTCCATACTACTTTCCCTGTACCATCATTTTTTAATACCTCACTTGCAAGCCCAGTAGATCCTAGAGAATCAATAATTGGTTCCGCGAATTCTACCGAGGCATTACTAAATATCCATGCGCCTGTGCCAACTCCAACACTATAACTAGTTCCTGATAATTTTATAGCATCTGCTGAATCTAATAAAATATCATTAGCAAGAGTTGTTAAATTAATACCGGTTCCAGTTGCTTTAGTAGTTACACTAAATTCACTAACATCAGCACTAACTCCTGTATCTGTATATACTTGGAATAGTTGGTCAAACCCAAGTGGATCAACTGCTCTTAATTCTATTCTATCTGCTGGATCTGTTCCTTCTGTCTTTATAAACACACTATCTGTAGTAGTTGTTATATTTATATTATCTACCGCTCTTAAATCAGCTTCTCCTGCGCCTCCTGTACCGGCAGTCCAACTTATATCCCCTACCGCAATCCCTGCAATTGTTGTGCCATCATCTTGTATTTGTGAATCGCCCAATGTTGTTCCATTTGGTGTCCATCTAGGTATATAATCTGTAGTACCACTCCCAGCTACTGTTCCTCCACCGCCTGGGGTTACCCAAGTTCCGTCTCCACGTAAGAATGTAGTTGCGCTACCACCAGTTGGCACATACCCAACGTTAGTAGTTCCCGCATAAGAATTACTAGTAATAGTAACTGATCCTGCAGCTGCGGCTAAAGGTGATATAGGATCACCTGTTGAAACTCCAGTTGCGGTTGTTATATCTGAGACTCCTGCTCCGCCGGCAACTATCCATTGCACACCATTACCCGCACCTAAAGAAGATAATACTTCTCCTGCATTACCCACATTGCCTCCTATATCAATTATATCAGCATCGAATTCAAAATCTGAAAATGATACTATTTTTATATCAGGACTAGTTATTAATTCTAATTGAGGGTATAATGTAGTAGACCCAAATTTAAATCCATTACCTTCCCAGTTATATAAAAAACCATATCCTCCTCCATCATCATCCCATCCAAACGATGTTTTAGTAACGCCACTTTGTGTAATTGCATATTCAGGATCGCCAACTGTTGTTGCAGCATCTCTATCTACAACAAATCTGTAACCATCTGTTAATATAAGTTGTTTTAATCCTGCGCCGCCATCAAAGGTAAAAGCTGGTGAATCTCCCAGTATTCCGTTAGGGCCATCATTCCATTTTACTATATAATCTGTTGTTCCCGTTCCAGCTCCTGTAGTTATTATGAAATTAGCTAAATCACTAACTGTTATATTTTTAGTAGGTGATCCTGCTGTGTCTTGTTCAGATACAATAATTAGATCATCTGCTTTTACAGCGCCTGAAGGATAAGTATAAATTATTGCCATATTAGTTTGGTGCTATCCATTCCATTATAACTTCACATGGTGCATTACCTGTAGCTGAAGGGAATGGTGTATTAGCGCTTGGATTAATTACAAAATCAATATCGTTGATTGCCCCATTTATTTGTAAAAGCGTTGTTCCTTGGTATATTTTATCTGAATCTGTTTCTGCTGTTTTGGAATCAATTAACATTTTTAAATATGTTACACCACCACCGGTTCTATCTCTTACACCCGCAGTAACTTCTGTATTACCAAATTGATCAAAGAAATGTATCTTTAATGTTATCATCCACCAGCCATATAATGCAGGTGGGAATTCAAATGTAGTAGCCGCGGCAGGACTAACACCTGCTGTTTTTCTAGTAGGGTAAGTTGGAGGTGTTGATTGACTTACTACATCTTGTGTAGCATTAAAAGGAATATTTGTATCTACACCGTTTGGGAAGTTAAAGTAAGTCTCTGGAGCAACGTCATTCCATTGGTAATAAGATACTATACGTTTCGCACAGTATGTATCACTAATAAAAGTACCAATATCCCCTATTCTAAAATTCTTGGTTGGGTTACCTATTATAGTAGGATCTGATCCTATCACCATATCTGTTGCTTGAACTGTGCCTGTAGGATATGAATATATTATTGCCATTATTTATTATTTAGTTTTGAATACATGCTGCGAGCGGCTCCAGATATTAGTGAAGCTGCACCAATAGATCCGGGAGATAAGAGTCGTAGAAGACCCTCAGTTATTTTTATAGCGTTATTCTTAGGCTTTTCAGCTTCAAGTTTAGGTAAGTCCATCTTTGCATTCATTCCCTTGGGAAGTGATTTATCTGATAAGTCTAATTGTATTGGTTTAACACTAGTAGTTTCGTCTTGCTCCCACTTCCTTCTTGTATACTCATCTCTTCTTTCTTGAGTATTCAATTTAAAATCCTTCATATCCGTCTCAAAAATAGGTTGTTTGTCTACACTTACAAACATAGGTTGTTTGCCTACTACTTGTGTTGAGGGAGGTACTACCTGCTTTGTGGGGAATTGTTTGGGAGTTGGAGGTTTAGGCCCAGTTACTATAGGCAATGCATCCCAGTCTTCTTGGGACATATTATCTATTTGTTCTTTAGTTAGTTCCTGATTATCTTGTTTCAGCGCCATGTGTCGTGATTTTAATATTAGTCTATACATATATACTTACATATAAATAGAGTATTTTACAGGCCATGAGACAATAGCCCCCTACCTTTATATATACTTATCTTATATATTATACGTTAGTATAATATAATTAGGGGCGGGTAGGCTATGTGACAAAAGGGTACTACTATATATACATAATAACCTATCGTCACGTTTAAAAAAAAATATTACGTATACTGAGATAGGGGGTTGTTTCTACTCTATACACCATCGTACCTTTTTTTAAATTCGTTTTTTTCGACCGGGCCCCCGAATTCCGCACGGTTCTGGCGATTAGGATTAGCCTTTCCCTCCACACATGACGCATTGACATGACATTCTGTCCTAACTATTTGCCTTTTTCCTTGGCTTATCCTCCGCTCCATCTACAATGTTACTACGGTTAGACCATGATAATATTATTATAACAATCAAACTAAATAACTCATGCCGAATACCATTGACCACGACCTTGCCCTTCAACACCTGATCGACCTAGATCTTATGCCTACCTCCGAGATGCACGACCTCGAGCAGGATATCTACGACCAGCTGGATCAAGGCTACGATGAGGACAGGGACTCTACACTAATTACTCTATTAAATGAACTTACTATTTTATTATATAGTTAATATAAGTATTTATAGTATAATATATTTATATGACAATATGTCACACTATGACACTTTGTCGTATACCTATGACAGTTTGTCACTATACTAATAATTCTACAACTACAAAGTAAT